>ERZ840371.4540-NODE-4540-length-10382-cov-3.784158_pt1 | contig 10382 bp, 8 predicted proteins | sample MGYA00519937_ERZ840371 | MGnify/ENA primary metagenome ERZ840371 (study PRJEB31850, sample SAMEA3708873) | human gut metagenome | biome: human gut; feature: human-associated habitat; material: faeces | place: China | collected 2014 ... | reverse complement strand
ACGTTTGCGAGAAGATGTTTACATCACTTGGCGTAATGGCAAGGCTTTTTCTTTTTTCTGAATACATAGTCTGTATTCTTAAATCATGATTTTTACTTTGAACATAAGTTACTAATGTTTTTTCCATTTATATTTTTTAAAAATATTATCACTGGATTCCCATAATACATTGTAGTTGTAGTTGTAGTTCCCGGTTATTACTTGGTATGTTATAATAGGGAACGGAAAATCCTGCATAATCCAAATGATTATGCAGGGTTTTAACTTTCAAAAAACAAATAAAAAATGATTATAGTAGACGGAAAAAACACATTTTAAGAAAAAATCAAGAAATATGAAAAGCATTTTCCACTATATCCCTAAACAAAGCCGTACTTGCCTTACTCGGGCATACGGCTTTTCGCTTTATATCTATGCTACCTATTAAAAGGCCTTATTTTGATACTCGTTTTTAATAGCGGAAATGTTCTAAGCAATTCATTATTGAATATTTTCGATGTGTAACCATAGTTCTAACTTCTGTGGTTTAAATATTTAAATAGCAATTTTTTGTTGATTTAAATTAAAATGTACAAATTATTGGACAGTTAAAGTGCTATATCTTCAGTAATGAAAAATCAGCAGGGAAAACCCTGCTGAAGGAGAACAATATTCTCCATATTATATTTTCAATCCGCGTAGTAAAATACGACAATCTTTATTATAAATAATAACGTATGAATGTCAATTGGTAAAAAATATTATTCTATAATATGGATAATATATTGACAAACAGGGTATGAAAGAATAATATGAAGATAGGAGGAAAGAAAAATGTATCTGGCACACAAGGAAAATGAAAAAAAGCAGGAATTAACAGTACATTTACTGGAAGCGGGACAGTATGCACAGAGTGAAGGAGAAAAGATAGGAATAGGAACATTAGCTACACTTTGTCTGCAATTGCATGATGCAGGAAAGTTTAGTACTGAATTTCAGGCATATATCAAGCAAGAAGATGATCTACCCAAAAGGGGAGCAGTAAATCATAGCTCTGCAGGAGCTGAATTATTAATGCAGGAATTTAAGAACAGTCCCTATCATTCAGTTCAAGATATGAGGCTTTTGATAGAGCTTATTTCATATACGATTACGGCACATCATGGAATTTATGACTGCATAGATGAAGATGGCGAAGACAAGTTTGAAGTCAGATTGAATGTGGTTGAAAAAGAAAAACTGGATGAAATTGCAAGACTGTGGTTTGAAGAAATGCATTTTACAAAAGATATGTTATGCAGTCAGATGAGAAAGGCATATGGTGAATTCATAACCGCTTTTTTGAAACCATTAAAACAAATCTGTCAGAATGGACAGACAGAAGGCACAGAGAGATTTTTTTATATGAGCTGTATGGAACGATTGCTTTTGTCTTTGCAAATAGATTCAGACTGGACAGATACAGCAAGAGCAATGGGTGACAGTATGCTTGATGATAATATGGAAACTGCAAACGTATATCAGAAGGCTTTGAAAAATTATCAGCAATATATGGATAAGCTGGAAAAAGAAGCACAGGAGAATCTCAGAACAGAGAAACAAAAACAAATCTTCGAACTGCGAAAAAAGATTAGAGAAGAATGTATGAATTTCTCAGAGACATCATATGGAATATATCGGTTATCACTTCCGACAGGTGCGGGAAAGACGTTAGCATCTTTGGGATATGCACTGAAAGTGGCAGCAAAGAGAAAAACATCGGAAGTTTCTCACATTTTTTACATAAGTCCTTATATATCCATCACAGAACAAAGCACTGAAGTGATAAAGAAAGCAGTCAGAAATGAAGAATGGGTGATGGAACATCACTCAAATGTCAGCAATTCTGATGAACAGGAGAAGCAGATAGATACTGCATGGAAGGAACCGATTATCTGTACAACTATGATTCAATTTTTGTATACGTTGTTTTCACAGAAAAATAAAAGCATCCGCCGTTTTCATCAATTGAAAAATTCTGTGATTATCGTAGATGAAGCACAGGCACTGCCGGTGCAGACAATACACACATTTAATCTTATGATGAATTTTCTATGTTATGTATGTCATGCGACTATTATTTTGTGTACAGCCACCCAACCGCAATTGGCATCTGGCAATATAAAAAGAAAGATTTTATATACAGCGCCTAAGGATATGGTCACAGGAGTGTGTGATATTTTTCAGCGTTTTCAGCGTACAAACATCTCTTTTGAAATAAATGAGCCAGACACATTTGAATCACTGGGAGAGAAGATATTCAATGATTTCCAAAAGGAACGGACAATACTTTTAATTTTGAATAAGAAAGAGACAGTTGGAGCATTTTTTGATTATATAAAAGCAGAATTGAAAGATGTGAAGATTTTTTATCTGACAACAAACTTATGTCCGGAACATCGGAGTGATCAATTGAAAAGCATAAAAAATTATCTGAAAAATAGTACAGAAAAAGTTTTGATTATAAGTACAAATCTGATAGAAGCGGGAGTGGATCTGTCAGTCAATCATGTCTATCGTTCACTTGCAGGATTGGACAGTATCGCACAGGCGGCAGGTCGTTGCAATCGAAATGGGGAAATGGAACAGGGAAGGGTTACTGTAATTCAATTAGTTGGGGATGAATTTGAGGTAATTCGAATAGCTCAGAAGAAAACGGAAGAAGTCTGTGAAAAATATAATCAGTCAAATAGTATGGAGAGTATTATTTTTCCAGAGTGGATGGATTGGTATTATGAAATCTATTATAAGAAAGTCAACAATAAAATGGATTATGATATAGGAAAGGGACAAACAATATATAAATTATTGAGTAGTGGCTTTCCGGGAGAAAGGAAACATCTGGTTAGACAGGCATTTGAAACAGCAGGAGAAAAATACAGACCGATTCAGGAAGAGGGAAAAACAGTGATAGTTCCATACAAAGATGGAATGGATATTCTTGAAAAATTGGAAATGGCGCAGAATATGTCTGAGAGAAAAAGACTATTAAGAAAGATACAACGCTATACGGTGTCTGTATATGAAAATAAGCTAAAAGAATGCTTACAAAATGGAGTGATAGAAGAAAGCAGGTTTTTACCAGACGTATATGTAGCTAAAAATTATGATATGGAAAAAGGACTGCTCAATGAACTTGTATTACAATATTATTGAAAAAGGGGGAAAGAAGAGTGGAAAGAGAAAATGCAATAGAATATAAAGTCTATGGGAAATATGCACTTTTCACCGATCCATTGACGAAAACAGGAGGCGAAAAACTGTCATATCAGGTGCCAACGTATCAGGCATTGAAAGGAATCACAGAAAGTATTTACTGGAAACCTACGTTTACGTGGGTGATTGATGAGTGCAGAGTGATGCATCCAATACGGACAGAGTCAAAGGGAATGCGCCCGATAAAATATCAGGGAGGAAACGATCTGGCATCTTACACATATTTAAAAGATATAGAATACCGGGTGAAAGCACATTTTGTATGGAATGAAAACAGACCGGATCTTGTAAATGACCGGAATGAGAATAAGCATTATCAAATTGCAAAAAGAATGTTAGAAAGAGGAGGCAGGAGAGATATTTTTCTTGGAACAAGAGAATGTCAGGGATATGTAGAACCCTGTACAGTGATGGAAGGAGAAGGATTCTATGACAATGATGGAAATATTTCTTTTGGAATCATGGTACATGGAATTACATATTCGGATGAAGCAGTCAGGGAGAATGAGAAAAAGCATATGACGATCCGGTTATGGAATGCATACATGAAAGACGGAGTGATTAGATTTCCGGAACCGGAAGAATGTCAGATCAGAAAAGTAGTTGCGGAAATGGAAATGAAAACATTTGACGAAAAAAATTTCTGTGGAATAAGGGAATTTGAAAGGGGGAATCTTTTTGGGCTGGATACAAATGCTTGAAAAAACATATGACGCATGCGAAGCGATTGTGGGGAAAAAGGTAAATGAAGATCCAATCTTACTTCCAATCTCGCATTCTACAGCAAATGCGCAGATAGAAGTGACGATTGACCTAAAAGGTAAATTTATGCCGGCTTTGTCCGAAATCATTCCAAAGGATGGGGAAGATAAAATCACGATTATCCCAGTAACCGAGGATTCGGCTTCGCGAAGTAATGGAAGCTGTCCGCATGCATTATGTGACAAACTTTGCTATGTTGCAGGAGATTATTCGTTATACACAAATGAGGACAAGACAGAATACTATAATGATTACATTAATAGTTTGAGAAAATGGACAAGCTCTGAATTTTCCAATAAGTGGCTGCAATGTGTATATCTTTATTTGAAAAAAGCTACACTGATTCAGGATTTAATAAAAGCAAAATTATTGATATTGGCTGAAGATGGTTTTCTGTCCGAAAATGAAAATAAAATTCAGTCAGTTGCCCAAAAAGATGCGATGGTAAGATTTGCAGTATGGGATAATGGAGAAAAACATGAATTGTGGAAAGAGCCGGAAATGTATCACTCTTTTATCGAGTATTACAAGACTAATTTGCATAATTGTAATATAGATTATGTGACAGGTGAAAAGATACAATGTTCTGAAAAACATCCATCGAAAATCAGAAATTCCGGGGATAAAGCAAAGATTTTTTCGGCAAATGATACCTCTGGTTTTACTTACCGGGGAAGGTTCGCGAATCGTGAGCAGGCTGCCAGTATTGGATATGAAACTTCGCAGAAAGCACATAATGCTTTGCGCTGGCTATTAGCAAGGCAGGGAAAATATATAGACGGTGAGATGACTGTGGTGTGGAAGCTTCCACAAAATCTAAAAGAAAAAGATTCTAATCTGGCTTTGGATGTAGTTGATTTATTTGGAGATACACAGGAAACATTTTTGGCAGATTTTGACTGGGCAGCAGAATGCAGGGACGAGGATGACATAGAACTCGACAGAAAATTTGCAGAGAAATTGAATCAGGCGATGGCTGGATACCGGGCAAAACTCCAACCGGATGATGAAGTAATCATTTTGTCGGTTGATGCAGCAACAACAGGAAGGTTAGCTGTTACTTACTATCAGGAAGTTCAGGGAAATGAATTTATAGACAGAGTTCTTCACTGGCATCAGAATTGTACCTGGCCACGATGGATAAAATTACATGAAACAAAAAAATGGGTGTTCATAAATAACACAGCGCCATCACCAAATGAGATAGCACTTGCTGCGTATGGAACAGAACAGGAAAAAGGATATCTGGCATGTAGTGATAAACTGAAAAAAACTACAATCCGAAGAATTTTACCGTGTATTATCGGATTAAGCCCGAAAATACCGGCCGATATTGTGAAAGCTGCTGTAAACAGGGCTTCAAATCCACAGGCATACAGCTCTTTTGTGTGGCAGAACTGTGTGGCGCCGGTGGCTTGTGCAATGATAAAATATAATGAATTTGATGGGAAGGTGAATAGTATGGAGCTAGAGAAAGACAGAAGCTATCTGTTTGGACAATTACTTGCTATCCTTGAAAAAGTCGAGGAGAGAGCACTATATTTACAGGAAAGTAAAACAGATGACAGACTTACCAATGCAAAGAAAATGTGGAATGTGTATACCAGACGTCCGGCAATCACTTATGAAAGACTCTATAGTCATATAGTGAGAGCATATCTGAAACGGTTAAATCCGGGTGCAAGAGCGAAAATAGAAAACGAAATAATGCAGATCATAAATGTTCTTCGGGAAACAGATGGATTCAACAACAATCCTTTGAATGAAAGATATTTACTTGGTTATTACGAGGAAAGAGAAAAATTAATGAAATCAAAAGGCGAAAAGTCGAATGAAGGAGGAGAAGAGTAATGGGAGCATTTACAAACAAAATTGATTTTGAAGTGGTGATTATGGTAAATCATGGAAATCCGAATGGGGATCCATTGAATGGAAATCGTCCAAGAGAAGATTTTGACGGATTCGGAGAGATTTCGGATGTATGTCTGAAAAGAAAAATCAGAAATCGTCTGCAGGATATGGGAGAGAAAATTTTTATACAAAGCGAAGAACGCTGTGATGATGGATGCAAGAGTCTTGCAGACAGGACAAAGACAAATGATGAGATGCAGAAAGCATTGAAAGCAAAGGATAATGAGGCATATGCAAAAGCTGCATGTAAGACGTGGATTGATGTGAGAGCATTTGGACAGGTATTTGCTTTCAAAGGAAATTCCGTATCAGTTGGAGTGAGAGGACCTGTAACAATTCAGTCAGCATTCAGCGTAGATCCTATTGATATTGAAAGCATACAGATCACGAAAAGTGTAAATTCAGAAACAAGCGATAAAAGAGGGGCAGATACGATGGGAATGAAGCATCGTGTTAATTTTGCCATGTATACCGTGAAGGGAAGTATTAATCATCAGCTTGCAGAAAAGACAGGATTTTCAGATGAAGATGCGGAAAAGATAAAAGAAGCGCTCAGGACGCTTTTTGAAAATGATGCATCATCTGCAAGACCGGACGGAAGCATGGAAGTGGTAAGGGTTTACTGGTGGAAACATAATTGCCCGATGGGACAATATTCTTCTGCAAAAGTTCATCGCTTACTGAAAATTGAGAAGAAGACAGAATTTCCAAAAAGTATTGATGATTACGAATTTACATTAAATTCTTTACCAGGATTGGAAGTGGAAATAATTGAAGGAATATAAAGAAGACGATTATCTGATGATCTCCGGGATACAGCATTTTGCGTTTTGTAGAAGACAATGGGCATTGATTCATCTGGAACAGCAATGGACTGAAAACTACAAGACAATGGATGGAAACTTTATGCACAGACAGGCGCATAATGGGGCATTCCACGAGAAAAGAAAAGATATCATCATTTCTCGTGGAATGCCGGTTTTCTCACGAATAATGGGTGTGAGTGGGATTTGTGATATTGTGGAATTTCATGCAGATGAGTCTGGTACTTTGATACGTACATTTGGTGGGAAATATACGCCATTACCGATAGAATATAAAAGAGGAAAACCAAAAGATCATGATGCGGATATCCTGCAGGTAGCTGCACAGGCCATGTGTCTGGAAGAAATGTTGGATTGTACAATTACACAGGGCGCATTGTATTATGGAGAGATAAAGCATCGTGTTAATATTCAGATTACAGAGGGTATCAAGCAGAACGTAAAAGATATGTTTGATGAAATGCATCAATATTATGAAAGGGGTTATACACCAAAAGCAAAAAAGAAGAAAGCATGTTATGTGTGTTCTTTAAAAGATTTGTGTCTGCCGGAACTGGAAAAAACGGGAAATGTTGAAACATACATGAATAATATATTGGCAGAAGATTTGGAGGATAACACATGAAAAAATTGTTGAATACTCTCTATATCACATCCGAGAATAAATATTTATCTCTGGATGGAGAAAATGTGGTGATTAAAGAGGAAGGTGCAGAGCTTGGAAGAATGCCACTTCATAATCTTGAAATGATTGTAACGTTTAGCAGAGCAGGAGCCAGTCCGGCGTTGATGGGAAAATGTGCAGATAATAATATTTCAATTGTATTTTTGACGCCGTCCGGCTCATTCCTGGCAAGGGTAGAAGGAAAGACAAAAGGAAATGTGCTTCTGAGGAAGAAACAGTATGAAGTTGCAGCAGACGAGCAGGAAAGCCTAAAGATTGCACGCAATACGATTGTCGGAAAAGTTTATAATGGACGATGGGTAATTGAACGTACCATAAGAGATCATTCACTACAGACAGATGCAGATAAATTAAAAATTGTTTCAGAGAGGCTTCGGGATAAAATACCTGATATCAGAATCAGTAACAACAAAGATCAACTCAGGGGAATAGAGGGTGAACTTGCGTCACAGTATTTTTCTGTTTTTGACGAATTGATTTTACAGCAAAAAGAAGATTTCTATTTTCATGAGAGAAACAGAAGACCACCTCTGGACAGGGTAAATGCATTATTATCATTTGTATATACACTATTAACAAGCATGATGGCAGCATCGTTAGAAACAGTTGGACTGGATCCATGTGTCGGATTTTTACATGGAGATAGACCTGGAAGATATTCACTGGCATTGGATATGATGGAAGAACTTCGGCCTGCGCTGGCTGATCGTTTTGTTTTACGTCTTATTAATAAAAGGATGGTGGGCAAAACAGATTTTATAGAAAAAGAAGATGGAGCAATCTTATTGACAGATGATGCCAGAAAGAGAGTGCTTGGCGAATGGCAGAAGCGAAAACAGGAACAGATAATACATCCATATTTAAAAGAAAAGATTCAGTGGGGAATGGTTCCTTATATGCAGGCAATGTTTTTGGCAAGATATTTACGTGGAGACATTGATGCATATCCGCCATTTTTGTGGAAATAGAGGTGATATTTTGCTTGTATTGATTACATATGATGTTAATACAGAAAATGAAGCAGGAAAGAGCAGACTTCGTAAAGTAGCAAAACAATGTGTAAACTATGGAGTACGAGTACAAAATTCTGTTTTTGAATGTATTGTAGATGGTGCCCAGTGTCGCATGCTGAAAGGAAAACTACAGGAAATTATAGACGAAGAAAAAGACAGCATTCGTATTTATTATTTAAACGATAAACAAAAACAAAAAATTGAATGTCTGGGTGTAAAAAAAGGAATATCAGTAGAAAATACGCTGATATTTTAAAGCGGTGCGGATCATAAGCGAACATGAAAAAGCGGATGATTCGCACCGGGAAATACAATATTTTTTGTGTTACATGAAATAATTATTGTAGTGTTGATGGGATTTTATAGATACTATGCAATAATTATTACAGATAAGTATAAGGATTATTGTGCATTTTTGCTGTCGCTCCTCTTGTAGGAGCGTGGATTGAAATTTATAAAAAGCCTCACTCCTATCAAAGTGATCTGTCGCTCCTCTTGTAGGAGCGTGGATTGAAATAAATGTAAAAATATCCAGTTTGGAAAGCATTGTGTCGCTCCTCTTGTAGGAGCGTGGATTGAAATCTCTTCCATATTGATATATGGCTCCAAGTTCATGTCGCTCCTCTTGTAGGAGCGTGGATTGAAATACTCTATTTTCTGCATCTTTTATGCCGGCAATCAAGTCGCTCCTCTTGTAGGAGCGTGGATTGAAATATAGATGATGTGTCTGGTTTACGTCTTTATGTTGTCGCTCCTCTTGTAGGAGCGTGGATTGAAATTTCAGTGTTCAGTTTGCAGTTACTCAACAAAAGCGTCGCTCCTCTTGTAGGAGCGTGGATTGAAATATCTATTAGTTATGGCAAGTCGTATACTGTGACTGGTCGCTCCTCTTGTAGGAGCGTGGATTGAAATGTTATCATCCAAAATATACTCATCCATAGAACCCCGTCGCTCCTCTTGTAGGAGCGTGGATTGAAATCGTGCAGAGAACCAATGACGATATGGAGAGGGCAGTCGCTCCTCTTGTAGGAGCGTGGATTGAAATAAAGTCTTTATCAATGACAAGGTGCAGGAAGTCGTCGCTCCTCTTGTAGGAGCGTGGATTGAAATCAGTGCGGTAGAGAATAAGACCGAGGAAGCGTTTTGTCGCTCCTCTTGTAGGAGCGTGGATTGAAATACGAGAGAACAATACGATGAAGCCTATGGAGTCCGTCGCTCCTCTTGTAGGAGCGTGGATTGAAATAAAAGAGCTGCACCGTGCCAGAGCGATACTGAAGTCGCTCCTCTTGTAGGAGCGTGGATTGAAATTTCTACATCTGATAAACGCACCCATTGGTCAACTTCGTCGCTCCTCTTGTAGGAGCGTGGATTGAAATTGAAATCTATACGGAAATCATGGCAGAGCATGTGGTCGCTCCTCTTGTAGGAGCGTGGATTGAAATACGACATAGCCTACACAAAGGCAAATGCCTACGATGTCGCTCCTCTTGTAGGAGCGTGGATTGAAATAACTATTTCCATTTTGGATATATTTCAGTTTAAGTCGCTCCTCTTGTAGGAGCGTAGATTGAAATATTCCTAACGTGACAGGTGGGAAATTTCTTAGGTTGTTCATTAACATAATTTGATGTTCAAAAATATCTGCCAAATAAAGTCATTTATATGATATCATGGATACTATAAAGAAAACCTATTTGATACTTTTTCATAGTTTTCAGTCAAATGAAGTAATTAATTAGAGGCGGTACATATTTGCAAATAAGAAAGACGAGCAAATAGCACAAAAATTTCATAAAAACACAATACAAAAAGGAGTCCCCATGCAATCATACAACGACCTACAATCACAATTGAAAACAATAGACCATAAAAGTTACCCATTATACAAATCCCTGCGCGGAAGTTACCAGTTCCCCAAATACATATTGTCAATTGACCATGTGCAGGGCGATC
>ERZ840371.4536-NODE-4536-length-10383-cov-3.383230_pt1 | contig 10383 bp, 10 predicted proteins | sample MGYA00519937_ERZ840371 | MGnify/ENA primary metagenome ERZ840371 (study PRJEB31850, sample SAMEA3708873) | human gut metagenome | biome: human gut; feature: human-associated habitat; material: faeces | place: China | collected 2014 ... | reverse complement strand
ACAGGTCTTAAAAATCCGATGCCGAAAGGTGCAACAGGAACGAAAAGACCGACAAGAATGCCAACAATCAGCATAAGAACCATAAAGCTTGTTCCGCATCTCGGGTGAAAACGGCTCTGCTTTTTAACATTTTCAACTGTGAGTTCTTCTTCGTTTTCGTAACAGAAAATTGTCTTGTGTTCGGCACCGTGGTACATAAACACCCTTTTCATGTCTGTCATTTGTGAACATACTATAATATAAAGTAAGAAAAGAACAATCTTGAGAACACCCTCAAAAACAGACTTCCAGAAAACAGCGTTTCCGCCGTCACCCTTGAAAGCCGGCACAACATTTGCACTGAGGTCAAACAGGAAAGAGGGGACAAAGAAGAAAAGTCCTACGGCAAGCGCAACACCGAGGATTGACGCAATTACCATCATAATCTTAACAAGCTTGTCACCGAATTTATCGTCAAGCCATTTTTCAAACTTTGACGGTTCTTCTTCAATTTCGGTTGATTCAATTGCCTTATCGGCAGAGAGCATAAGCGCTTTGTAGGAAAGTCGCATTGAGTCAATAAGACCTGCGATTCCTCTTAAAAACGGAAGCTTGAAAAGCTTACATTTTGAGGGAATTGTGTTTATGCTTATATCCTCGCTGTAAATCTTGTCGGGTGCGGTACGAACACACACGGTTGTGCGTTTCGGACCTCTCATCATAATGCCTTCAATCAGGGCACTGCCGCCGATTGAGGTGATTTTTTTAGTAGTATTTTTAGCCATTAGCTGTTCCTTTCTGTATTAGGCTGCACAGAGAAATAAGATTAAAGCTTAATGTTTTCGGGAAGTGAGTTTTCACTGCCCTCTTTATATACAGGGAAGGTGAGCGTTACGGTTGTGCCGACACCCTCTCCGCTTTCGATATCAAGTGAACCGTTATGGAGGTTCATAATCTCATCGGCAACCGCAAGTCCGATTCCCGAACCGCCGACAGTCTGGTTTGCTTTGTAGAATTTTTCCTTAACCTTTGGAAGATCCTCGGCAGAAATTCCGCAACCCGTGTCGGTTATTACAATTTTGATAATATCGGGTTCATCTTTGCTGTAGATTACCTGAGCGGCAACAACACCGCCCTTTGGTGTGTATTTCAACGCATTGTCAAGCACATTGAGGAAAACCTGCTTGAGCCTGTTTTTATCGCCGTAAACGGCAGGATAAACAACCTCGGGTTCATCATAAAGAAGATGCTTGCCCTCTGTAACGGCTCTTTCCTTTAAGAAGTAAACCGCATCGTCAAATTCGGCAAGAATGTCAAGCTTTTCCTTGATGAGCTTCATTCTTCCGCTCTGAATACGGCTGAAGTCAAGAAGCTCTTCTACAATGCTTGTAAGGCGTGAGCTTTCGCTGATAATAACTCCCATACCGCGGTCAAAGGTTTTGCGGTCAAGCTTTCCTCTTTCGGAAAGCTGCATTGTTTCAGCCCAGCCCTTAATCGCCGTAAGCGGAGTACGCAACTCGTGTGATACTCGTGAAATAAAATCGTTTTTCATCTGATCGGCTGTCTGCAAATCAAGAGCCATATCGCTTATTGCATCGCAGAGGTCGCCGATTTCATCATCGTATTTGTACTCAATCTTCTTTACCTGTGAAAAATCGCCGTGGGCAATCTTGCTTGAAATCTCCGAAAGTTTTCTTATCGGGGTAACGATTGAGCGGATAAACATAAGCCCCGACAATATTACAAGGGCGATGATAACAAGACCGCACGCAATAACTGCCGCAGAAACAAGCACAATTGCCGTGTTTACCTGCTCCATGGAAACAATGTATCTTACCGCACCTACGCAGGTTCCGTTTTCGTTGGTGATGATTCTTGTCAGGCTCATTGCACTTTCGTTCGATGAAAGCTTGCCGTTCCAATATGCACAGCCGTTTTCGTTTGAGAGTGCATCGTTAAAATCGGGAATCTGCTCGTTGTCATCGGGAGTGAATCCTGTTGAAGTCATGACAACTCTTCCGGAGGAATTGATTACAATAACTTCCATTTCTTCCTTTTTGTCAAAGTTTTCAACATAATCACGGGCAGATGCCGTAAATGAGGTTGAACTGTCGCTGTGAAATCCCGAAAAAACAAGTGAAAGTTCGTTGCTTGTTGTGTTCAGGTTCTGTTCAACGCTGTTTTGAAAAATATATGTAACAATGAAAATAAGGCTGACAACAATAAGGATTATAATTGTCAGTATAACGCTCAATGTGTTGAGCATCCATCTTTTTGAAATACCCTTAAAAATTGTTGCCGCCCTCCTCTTTAGATTGTATGAATTTTATACAGGCTGTTCTGCAAAGTTATTCGCCTGAATCCCACTTGTAGCCGAGTCCCCAAACCGTGATGATATGTTTAGGATTTGAAGGTTCGTCCTCAACCTTCATTCTGAGTCTGCGGATATTAACATCGACAATTTTATCCTCGCCGACATAAGCGTCTCCCCATACATGGTTGAGAATGTCGATTCTGTCAAGAGCAACACCCGGATTCGAGAAGAAGTACTCCATAATCTGGAATTCAACCTGTGTGAGTTCAATCATCTTTCCGCTCTTCATAAGTGCACGGTTGCGAAGATTGAGTGTGAACTCGCCCGATTTAAGTTCTTCTTTAAAGTTGTTTTCGGAATGTGACTGCGCAAGCGCAACTCTTCTGTAGAGTGAATCAACTCTTGCAAGAAGCTCACTCGGTGAGAAAGGCTTTGTAACATAGTCGTCTGCACCGAGCATAAGTCCTGTTACCTTGTCCATTTCCTGAGTTTTTGCCGAAAGCATAATAATTCCGATTCCGCCGTTGCGGTTTCTCAACTCCTTACAAACCTGAAAACCGTCAATACCCGGCATCATAACATCAAGAATCGCAACATCAAAATCGCCGTTGTTTTCTTCATATTTCTGCAAAGCCGCCTCGCCGCAGTCTGCCTCAACTACATCGTAGCCTGCCCTTGTAAGATTGATAACGACAAAGTCACGAATTGCCGCTTCATCCTCACAAACAAGAATTTTTTTCATATCAAAACCTCCGTTGCTGTGATCAGATTCCCGACTGATCAAGTGTGGAAAAACCTGTCTTGATTTCGTCATCACTTAGCGAAATCTGTGTGTCGGGATTTATATTATTAAATGTGTATGCATATTTATCGTCTTTTGTAATCAGCGTAAAATCATCCGATTTGCCCGATTCCCATTCGCTTACGGGGAACACCTTTATTTCAAAAAGCTCCGTGTCAAGCTTAGTGCCGTTCCATGCATAGAATGAGGTGGTTTCGCTTTCAAGGTCGGTAATTGCCGTAACCTTGTTTTCGCTCCACTTATCGGCATAGTTCATCATAAACATATAATCGTAATTTATGATTACCGCCTGTTTTGCAACAAGCGCCTCCTTGGGTGCGTCAAAGCTGTTCCAAATGATTTTGTCGGCATAAATATTTTTGCTGTCACCGCTCTGTTTCGGCAGATCAAGTGTAACGGGAATTTCAAGCTTTCCGTCCTTGTCAATGTCCGAACAGATGACCTGCGATGAACGCCGGGTTATATTTTTTGCTTTTTCTTTAAAAAGAGGATTACGCAGAATTGCAAGGTCACGGCTGTAAAAAATAACCTGTGTGTTAGTAACCTCATTTGCAGAAGTTCCGTCAACGACAATTCCCGTAATATCGTTATCAAGCTTTGTAACGGCAATGTTCTTGTACTTTACAACATTCGGATCCATGTTTGCCATTGCTTTGGCATACAGGCTTTTGCTGTCCTCGTTGTAATCAAGCATTGACGCAAGAGCCTCGTTTTCGGTTGTGTAGAGAACAAGCGACATAATCTCGCTTGTTCCGTCATTGTCAAAATCCCCCGTAACAAAGCTTGAACAGCTTTGTCCCGAACCCACTTCGTTTGTCTTGCCTTCCGAGTAGGAGTAGCAGGAAAGCTTGCCGACATTCGGAGTGTAGGTTGTTGAATTAACAATGATTTCAGCCTTTCCGTTGCCGGTTAAATCCGCAAAGTCAACGCTGTCAATATCGGTGGTTTCAAAGATATTGTCGGACGCAATCTCCCACGAATTGTCCTTTGAGTACATGACAAGCATATGAACCGAAGAAGTTTCGGCACTGTTGCGAAAAAATGCAACAGCCTCGTTGCTGTCGTTTCCGTCAAGGTCGGTCATGATGATTGCACTGCGGAATTTTCCGTTTTTAGGATATTTCAGCGTATAACCGCTGTCAGCCGTTTTGGCAATAAGCTGTTCAATTTCAGCCTCATCTCCGACTGCCTTAGGAGGACGAAGAAGATTTTCTGCGCTGAAATCCGTGATGTTGCAGCCGCTCAAACCGACAAGCATTGAACCGAGAACCAAAGCCGAAATCAGCTTTTTAATCTTCACAAAAATCCCTCCCGTCTTTATTTATGGGGCTGTCAAGGCTTTTGTCTTGCAATAAGATACTTGATTTTTATGCCCTCTTCGGAGAACATTTTTTCATGCTCTGTTTCAATATTATCGGTAACATCGCTTGCGTGCAAATCACGGGTGAGATACAAAATCTCATATCCGCTCTGCTCAAAGTATTCAAGACTTTCGTCAAATAGCTCGTCATCATCGGTTTTGAAACGGATTTCGCTGTCAGGCTTCAAGAATGTTTTGTACATTTCAAGCTTTTTGTAGTATGTAAGTCTGCGCTTTTTGTGTTTTGCTCTCGGCCACGGATTGCAGAAGTTGATGAAAAGTCTGTCAATCTTATCGTCAGCCGTAATGATTTTGTCAAGCATTTCAACATTGTACTTTACAAGCAAAAGATTTGTAATATCATCCTGTGTTTTGCCTGCGTCCTCAAAAAGCTTTACTATTGTTCTTCTGCCGACGCCGAGCATATCGACCTTGATGTCAAGTGCGATAATGTTTTTGTCGGGATTTTTAAGTGCAAGCTGTCCCGCAAAACCGCCCTTGCCGCAGCCGATTTCAAGATACAACGGCTGTTCCTTTTTGAAAGCCTGCATCCATTTTCCGGCGTTTTCTTCTGGATTCTTTACATAAAAATTGCAAACGGAAAGCTCCGGTTCTGCCCATTTCTTTTTTCTGATTCTCATAATACCTCATTTTGCGGTGCGTACAGACGGCGCACTACCACATATAGTAATTTACCGTATCATTATATCAAATTGTAACAAATTATGCAACAAATATTTTGATAATGATGCTTACAGGTTAAATAAATTTAATCATATCGTCACAGGATTGCGATTTTGTAAAAATAATCTCGGAAAATTCTTTTGAAAGCTTGTTTACAAGCGGTAAAATTACAATATCTTCACTTTTGAAGTGACCTGCGTCAATAATATCAATTCCGAGTGAATTTGCGGAGATAATCTCATGGTGCTTGATTTCTCCCGTGACAAGCACATCAACACCCGCCAAAGCCGCATCAAACACATTTGAACCGCCTGCACCCGACGATACGGCAACCTTTTTAACCCTGTCTTTAATGTCGGTGTAGCGAAGTCCCTTGCAGTCAAGATTTTTCTTTGCAAGCTTTGCAAAATCGTGAATATCGGTTTCGCTTTCAAGCTCGCCCGTGAACATACACTCGCCAAACTCCGACAGCACGGGATTTTTGACTTTGAGTGCGTCTGCAAGACAGATGTTAACTCCGAACTTTTCTCCGAGATCAAGGTTGGTGTGCATACAAACGGCGGAAATGCCCTTTTGTGCAAGCAGATAGGGAACGGAAGAAGGCGAAAGCCTTTTTATCGGGGCAAAAATTACGGGATGATGACTGATAATCAGCTCACATCCCAGACTTTCCGCCTCATTCACAACATCTTCCGTAATGTCAAGAGCGACAAGCACACGGCTTACGGCTGTGTATTTGTCGCCCACAATAAGCCCTGCGTTGTCAAAACTCATCTGAGTTGCACAGGGCGCAAATTCTTCAAAAAAATTAAGTATATCGTTTATGGTTTTCACTTAAAGCTCTCCTCAAGAATGCGTGCGGTTTCGGCACAGACAGGGTTGCCCTTAGCCTGTTTTAAAAGTCTGCGCACACAGCCTTCAATAAATCTGCGGTGCATGGAGTTGTTTTTCGGATCAAGCCCGTAAAGGAAAAGGTCGCTTTCGGATACCGTGCGAACCTCACCGCTGTATTCGGCAAGAACTACCGTATAGCACTTGTTTGCGGCAGTACAGCAGTCACGCTTGATAACGCTGAAACCGTTTGCAAACAGCCAACGCATAAGCTCTTCACTTTTGGTCATAGGCTGAAGAATAAAGTGCTTTGACCTGTCCTTTGAAAACTCCCAGTTTTCGATAATCTGCGAAATGAGTTCTCCGCCCATTCCTGCAATTACTATGTCGTCAGCCTCATCGCCCGAAATTTTTTCAAGACCGTTTGAAAGCCTTGCTTCAATCCGATTGTTAAGACCGCTGTTATTAATTGTTTCAATTCCCCGTTCAAGGGGCAGGGGGTTGATGTCTGCGGCAATCGCTGTGTCGCATCTGCCAATACGGCACAGCCACACCGGAAGATAGGCATGGTCTGTGCCGATATCGGCAACCTTTGCTCCGTCACGCACAAAGTCCGCACAAAGTGCAAGACGGTTATCAAGCGAAAAATCAGATGCGCCGTTCATTATGCAATTGCTTTGTTAAGGTCTGCAACGAGTGCGTCTGCGTCTGCACCGTGTACCATACAAGCCTCTTCAATCGTTTCGCCTCGTGATGCAGGACAGCCAAGGCAGTGCATACCGATGCTGAAGAAAAGCTCTGCTGTGTCGGGGTACTGATCAAGAACATCACCGATTATTGAATTCTTTGTAATTTCCATTATAAAAAACCTCCTGTGTCATGAAACTGCAACATCGCTTTGATGTTGCACTATAGTAGTATAGCATAAAGCCGTACTTTTTAAAAGTGATATTTTTAATTTTTGTGTAAGGTATAAGTCTTATTTTGCCCAATATTTGCGGTCAAGACTGCGGTATTGAACCGCCTCAAGAACATGTTCGGAGCGGATTATTTCCGACTCGTCCAAATCGGCAATCGTTCTTGCAACTTTCAAAACCCTGTCATACGCTCTTGCGGTAAGTCCAAGACTTTCAAAAGCGTCCTTGAGCGTCTGTTCAGCCTCTTTATCAATTACGCAGACCTTTTCAAACTGCTCTGCGTTAATTTTTGCGTTGCAGGTTGTTTTACTGCCCTTAAATCTTTCACGCTGAATTTCTCTTGCTCTGTCGGCTCTCTTTTTGATGTCGGCTGAACATTCGGCAGATGAAGCGTCACGCAGTTCTTCAAATTTCACGGCAGGCACTTCTACATGGATATCAAAACGGTCGAGAAGCGGTCCCGAAATGCGATTGAGGTAGCGTTTTATCTTCTGTTCCGAACAGGTGCATTTTCTTGTCGGATCACCGTAATATCCGCACGGACATGGGTTCATTGCGGCAACCACCATAATCGAACACGGATAGGTGCATTTCTGACCTGCTCGTGAAATTGTGATCGAGCCGTCCTCAATCGGCTGACGGAGTACCTCAAGCGCCGTTCTTGAAAATTCGGGCAGCTCGTCAAGGAACAGCACACCGTTGTTTGCAAGTGAAACTTCACCCGGTCTGATAGTTCCCGTACCTCCTCCGCCGAGTCCTACGGGCGTTACCGTGTGGTGAGGCGAACGGAACGGCCGTGTTGTGATAAGTCCGTCATGCTTTAGCGTTCCTGCAATTGAGTGGATTTTTGTGGTTTCAATCATTTCGTCAAAGCTCATATCAGGCAGAATTGACGGAACTCGTTTTGCAAGCATACTTTTGCCCGAACCCGGAGGGCCTATGAGCAGAATATTGTGACCGCCGGCAGCGGCAATTTCAAGCGCACGCTTCACCTCAAGCTGACCCTTTACCTGGGAAAAATCCGGAATGTAGTCCTGCTCTTCCTTCGGTGAGTGTGTATTCGGCTTTGCGGGTGCAGGTTCGAGAATGTGATTGAGATAATCTTTCAGTTGAAGAATGTTGTCAATACCATACACTTCAATTCCGTCAACAACAGCACCCTCGCTTGCGTTGGCTTTCGGAACATAAATTTTCTTTATACCGCATTCCTTCGCCTTGATTACCATGGGAAGAACTCCGTTGATTCCTCTGACTTCTCCCGAAAGCGAAAGCTCGCCGATGAATGCGCAGTCGGAGATGTTGCTCTTAATCTGATTGAGCAGTATAAGAATTGCAACCGCAATCGGCAAATCGTAAATAGGCCCTTCTTTTTTGATATCGGCAGGGGCAAGGTTCACGGTCATATGTGCGGCAGGATATCTGAATCCGCAGTTCTTTAATGCACTGAGAACCCTGTCCTTGCTCTCACGCACGGCAGCGTCAGGCAGACCGACCATATCAAATTCCCGTGTGCCGTTGTACATTGACGCCTCAAGCTCAACCTTGTAGCCGTCCATACCGCTCACGCCAAAACTGTTGCAGGTAACAACCATAAAAATTCCCCCGAACCGATAAATAAAAATCGTAATAAATTAATAATATAAAGTATAACATTTTCTGCTTCTCTTAACAAGTTTCATAATGTATGTAATTCCGACTTTATTTCAGCTATTTTGCACAAATAATTTCCATATCATAATGCAATATTACAGAAATTGCTTTCGGGTTGTTGACATTTGTGCGTTTTTGTTATACTATTAAGCGTATAAGAATAAGTATTAGGGGCAGGTTATGACCGAATTGCAAAAATCCTACGGTACTTTATCCGACGCACAGCTTGCAAATTTTGTGAGTCTTGGTGATGACCGTGCTTTTGATGAGCTTGTCGTAAGATATCTTGACACAATCAGCATAATTGCACGAAAGTTTTCGGCAGAGGGTTATGAACACAATGACTTTGTTCAGGAAGGACTTGTGGGACTGCTTTGTTCCTGCAAAGCCTTTGACCAAAACGGTGGTGCAAGCTTTAAAAGCTATATGTCAGTTGTTGTTGAAAGAAGATTTATTTCGATAATCAGACGGGGAGAACAGAAAAAAGCCATTCCCTCATCAAGCATTGTTCCGATGGATGATGTGGGCGAGTCAATTGAAGATTCCGCCAAAACTCCCGAGGAACTTTTGATGTGCAGAGAACAGCTTGACCAGTTGCTGTTGCGACTTCAAAGTGTGCTTTCAAAGTCCGAATACGATGTTCTTATGCTCTACGGCAACGGCTTGAGCTATAAGGAAATTGCAGAAAAGCTTTCCGTAACCGAAAAGGCGGTTGACAATGCCTTGCAAAGAGCAAGGAAAAAGGTTCACGGCGGTCTGAATGTCGGCTGAGCGGTGAACCGAAAATTAATATTTGTCCTTAACAGTATTGCGGTGCAACTCCGCACGGGGCAACAAACTAACCTCCGAGAGGTAGAAAAAGAGAGGTAAATACCAATGTACGAAGATAAGACACTTGTCTGCAAAGAATGCGGAAAAATCTTTATTTCATATCTTCAACCTAAAGACTTTTGTAGCAAAAGATGTGGAGATACCTATCTTGTAAAACATACATCCTGTGCATACTGTAAAAAGCCAATGACTATGGATGATGATGTTCACGATGTTAAATACGGTACTTGGCTTTGTTCCGATACATGTAAAGAAAAGTGGGCATGGGTGATCGCTAGAAAAAATGGAACGGTACATACTTGTCCAAATTGTGGTAAAGAATTTATCAAAAAAGGAACCTACTGTAGTCAGGGATGTTACCAGGAATTCATGAGAAAAAAGAAAGCAGAAGCCGAAAGAAGAAAAGCTGCCGGCTTAAAGCTTTGTCCTGTATGTGGGAAAGAGTTTTCTGGAAACGAAATATGCTGTTCTCCGGAATGTCTGCAAAAAAAGAAAGAGACAGAACCTCATGCTATGCGTAAGTGCAGTACTTGCAGTAAAGTATTCAGCTGTCCCGTGAGTAATATGTTTTCCACAGAGTATTCTTTTTGTTCTTTGGAATGCGAAAAGAAATTTCCTGATATCATCGCTAGAAAAGAAAAATTAAAGAAAGAAAAGCAAAAAAAACAGGCAGAGGAAAAATTGCAAAAGTATATCCAAAAAAATGGGTTATGCAGTATCTGTAAGACCTCTTATGTAGACTGCGAACGTATGCAATCGAATTTTCGATGTTACCCCAAAGGAAGTTCCTGCAAAGGGAATTTGGTCATAAAATGTCCGAAGTTTACAAAGTAGAGAGGAGAAAAATATGGTTTATCAATTAGAATCACCGGATATTAATACCGTTATTAACTATTGTAAAGACCTTTGTGCAAATGACAAGATAGAAGTTTATGATTTCGGAGGAAAGAAAGATCTTGTTTTGCACATATACAAAGATGAAGATTTTGACCAGAAAACAAAAGCATATAACTTG
>ERZ840371.4533-NODE-4533-length-10389-cov-3.740372_pt1 | contig 10389 bp, 8 predicted proteins | sample MGYA00519937_ERZ840371 | MGnify/ENA primary metagenome ERZ840371 (study PRJEB31850, sample SAMEA3708873) | human gut metagenome | biome: human gut; feature: human-associated habitat; material: faeces | place: China | collected 2014 ... | reverse complement strand
TGCCGTGGCGGGCGGCCCGGCGCAGCAGGCGGCGCAGCACATAGCCCCGGCCCTCATTGGAGGGAATTACGCCGTCGCCGATCATAAAGGTAGTGCTGCGGATATGGTCTGTGACCACCCGGAGGGAAATATCGGTTTTGGGATCCGCTCCATATTCCACCCCAGCGATTTTCGAAATGTGCTTCATGATATTCTGCACCGTATCGACCAGGAACAGGTTATCCACACCTTGCATAATGCAGGCCAGGCGTTCCAGCCCCATACCGGTATCGATGTTTTTATGCTCCAGGGGCGTATAGTTTCCCTGGCCGTCGTTATCAAACTGGGAGAAAACCAGGTTCCAAAATTCCACGTACCGGTCGCAGTCGCATCCCACCCCGCAGGCCGGAGAACCGCATCCATATTCCTCACCCCGGTCAAAATAAAGCTCGGAGCAAGGGCCGCAGGGGCCGGTGCCATGCTCCCAGAAATTATCTTCTTTTCCAAAACGGAAAATGCGGTCTTTTGCCACCCCAATTTCCTTATTCCAGATATCAAATGCCTCATCATCTTCTAAATATACAGACGGATACAGACGGTCCTCCGGAATCCCCAAAACTTTCGTCAAAAATTCCCACGACCAGGCAATTGCCTCATGCTTGAAATAATCACCAAAGGAGAAGTTACCAAGCATTTCAAAAAAAGTACCATGTCTAGCCGTTTTTCCTACATTTTCAATATCTCCGGTTCGGATACACTTCTGACAAGTTGTCACACGTGTTCTCGGAGGAATTTCCTGTCCGGTAAAATATGGTTTCAGCGGTGCCATGCCGGCGTTAATTAACAACAAACTTTTGTCATTTTCCGGCACAAGTGAAAAACTTGGCAACGCCAAATGTCCTTTACTTTCAAAGAATTCTAAATATTTTTTTCTTAATTCATTCAATCCATATGATTTCACGCCACTAGCCTCCTAAATGTGTCTTCAATAGCACAATTATAATTTTTTTGTAGCAAAATGTCAACCTTCTGACATTTGTCTGAGTGCAAGAATTTCGTCTCTTGCCATATCTGCAATTTTGGCGGCTGTCGGGGTTCCTTTTTCAACCTCGGACGGTGAAAAGAACGAGCCGATAAAAACAGCCACTCTCCCCTTTGGGACAATCCATCTTCCAATGCTTGAGAGTCGTTCCGGTTTTATATAAACCGGAACGATTCAGACTGTAGACAAAGTGGTGCTAGGACTGTTGTCCTAGCACCACTTTTCTCTGTTTGCAGCAATTGTTCGCCCAAAATGATAAAAAAGTCGATATTAAGCAGCCTTTCCTACCGCTTTTTTGAAGCATCATTGCTAGTTTTTTTAGATTCATGCAGGCAAAGGTAAGCCCGACCTTCATTTCCATTCGAGCCTTACCATACATTTGTGTATAACGAAAACCATGATTCTCCTTTGCTGTTCCAAAGATTCGTTCAATGGTTTCTTTTCTTTGCTCATATAATTTTTTCATTCCCAAAGTATGACGAACATCTTCACATTGCTCCATATAATTTTCCCATATATGTCGTGTTATCAGTTTCACATGATTTTTGCTTTCTGTACATTGAGATAAATATGAACAATTTTCGCATACATTTCCACAGCTTTTATATTCACGATATCCGTCACGATTGGTTGTACTATATTTCAAAACTTGATTGTTTGGGCAAATATAGCAATCATAGTATTCGTCATAAGCGTATTCGTATTTTTTAAAGAATCCCTCTTTGGTCATTGGACGCTTGTACGGAAAAAGTGGTGTAACTCCATCATCTATAAGAAGCTTTGCTATTGCTGGAGTTTTATATCCGGCATCTGCAACAAGTGTTTTTATTCCAATATTTTTAATTTTATCATATAATCCTTTAAATGTTCTGCTGTCATGTAAGTTTCCTGGGCTGACTGTATAACCTAGAATCCATCCATTTTTATCACAAGCAGTTTCAACGGCGTATGCAAAAACATGTTTATGTTCACCTTTACGAAACCAACCACTTTCCGGATCAGTGGTACTAGATTTTATTGTTTTTTCATTTGAAGTTCCTCCGCCAGACAAAGGAGGGTGATTATTATCGTCTTTATCTTTTAATGGTTTTTTGTGATGCTCTTGTCGATCTTTATTAATTTCAGTTTTTAACATATCTTCATAAAAAAGAGCTTCTTCCTTAGCAATTCGTTTTTGCATTTTTCTACTGTTTGCACGGGCTTTTACATGAGTAGCATCTACAAAAATCTCTGTTGGGTCAACCAATTTAAACTTGTAGCATTCTTCTAAAATATGAGCAAAAATCTGCTCAAATAAGTCGGTATCTTTGAATCGTCTTGTATAATTCTTTCCAAAGGTTGAAAAGTGTGGAACTTTATCTGTCATATCAAGACCAAGAAACCATCGATATGCAACGTTTACTTCAATTTCTTTTACTGTCTGACGCATGCTCTTGATTCCATACAGATACTGAATGAGAGGTATTTTAATCAATGTCACAGGATCCATGCTGGGCCGACCGGTATCGTGCGAATATTTGTCTTTCACTAAATCATAAATGAAAGTCCAATCGATTGCTTTATCGATAATTCGAAGAAGATGATCCTTAGGAACCATTTCATCCATACATAACAAATGAATTTGTTCTCTCTTTTTATCAGCATTTTCAGTCATCATATGAAATCACCACCTAGTATTTTATACTTCTATTATACCAAAAAAGCACCGAAAAGTCGCTAAAAAATCGCACTTTTCAGTGCTTTAATACGAGAAAAATCCACGACATTTGTCGTGGACTTTGTCTACAGTCTGAGTCGTTCCGGTTTTATATAAACCGGAACGATTGGCTGCTTTGCATCCAGCCCGATAAAACCGCCCTTTCGGAACTTGTGCATCTGCTCATCGTAATAGCTGCATTCTCCTTCCGGAAATAAGACAAGATTTCCCTTGGCAAGTGCCTGATGCATGGAAACAATATTGCTTTTTATCGTTTCCAGTTTTTTTGCTCCCCGTTCGAGTGCCACACACCCAATTGAATCCAAATAACGGGATAGAATCGGATAATGCCAAAGCTCTTTCGCCGCCACAAAACTAATTGTATCTTCAATTGTTGCCAGTAGAAAAACCACATCAAAAAAACAACGGTGGTTTGACACAAGCAAAAAGTTTTCCAATTTTGGAAATGCCTCTTTTTGAACAATCTCTAATTGAATTTTGGCAGATTCTACAATCTTTTGACAAATTTCTTTGCATATTAGGAAATTGTGGTCCGGGTCATTGTTCAACTTCTTATAATTCCGTATCATTTCAAAAACAAGTCGAAAAAACACACGAATTAACCGCAAGCCATTTCCTCTCATCTTCATACGTCACCTCAAAAACTCATTTTTTTACTGCCTGATTTGTCCATCTCCTAAAATAATATATTTAGTCGTTGTCAGTGCCTTAAGCCCCATTGGTCCCCTCGCATGGAGTTTCTGGGTGCTGATTCCGATTTCCGCACCAAAGCCAAACTCAAAACCATCGGTAAATCTTGTCGAGGCATTGACATAAACCGCCGCTGCGTCTACATCATTCAAAAATGTCATCGCATTGTGATAGTCGGATGTGACAATTGCTTCCGAATGTCCGGTATTATAGTGATTGATGTGCTCAATCGCTTCCCCCAGGGAACCTACCGTTTTGATGGAAATAATGGCATCCAGATATTCGGTTCCATAATCTTCTTCTGACGCTTTAATAATTCTACGATCACACTGCATCGAGTATTCATCACCACGCATTTCCACACCATGTTCTGCTAAACGGTCAGCAATTTTTGGCAATACGTCCTTTGCAATTTTTTTATGTATAACCAGCGATTCACAGGCATTACACACACCATAACGCTGCGTCTTTGCATTTTCAATAATATTTACTGCCATATCAATGTCTGCACTCTCATCGACATACACATGACAATTTCCGGTTCCGGTTTCAATGACCGGTACGGTACTTTTTTCCACAACCGTCTTAATAAGTCCTGCACCGCCTCTTGGAATCAGCACATCAATGTACTCATTCAGACGCATAAACTTCTCTGCTGTCTCATGGGAAGTATCCGTCAAAAGTTGAATACTGTCTGCCGGCAAATTACACGCAGAAAGTGCCTCTGCAATCACTTTTGTAATCGCAAGATTTGAATTTAGGGCATCACTTCCTCCCCGCAGAATGACAGCATTTCCTGTTTTAAAACAAAGCCCAAACGCATCCGCTGTTACATTTGGTCTGGATTCATAAATAATACCAATCACACCAAGAGGCACCCTCTTTTGTCCAATCTGCATACCAAGCGGTGATGTCTTCATCTCCGACACCTCGCCAACCGGGTCTTCGAGTGCCACAATCTGGGTAAGTCCCTCTGCCATTGCCTCGATTCTCTCTTCTGTCAAAGAAAGTCTGTCCACTAACGATTCCTTCATCTGATTCTCTTTTGCCTTTTTCACATCTTTCTCGTTTGCAGCAAGGATTTTATCCTGATGTAAAATAAGTGCTTTCGCTACCGCTTCGAGCCCCTCATTTTTTCTCTTTACACCAAGTCTATTTAACTCACGGGACGCTTTTTTTGCCCGCACTCCAAGCTCTTTTAACATCTTTTCAGCTGATTCCATGATTTACCTCCTGTCTGTCAAAATCCGGTTTACCCGAATATCACATGCTTCTGCTTCAACTTCTTTCACCCACTGCATTTCAAATGCCAGCATAAAACGGTTTCCAATATATCTCCCCATCTGCGATAAAAAGCGGTCATAATAACCGCCTCCATAGCCAATGCGGTTTCCCTTATCATCAAAGGCAGCCCCCGGCATCAACATCAGAACTTTCTCCGGTTTCAATGACGCAAGTTTTTCTGTAAAAGGCTCTTTTTCCTGCGGCTCTAAAATCCCCTGATAGCCCGGTATTAAATCCGCATCCGAATATACCCGGTAAAACGCCATCTCTTTTCTGTCCGCATACGTTTTTGGCAGATAAAGAGATTTGCCGCTCTCACGAATTTTCTGATTCATTTCCGTCGTTTCCACTTCTGAGCGGAATGATTGATATGACAAAACCACCTCTGCTTTTTGAAATTCTTCCAATGTAAATAGTCGTTTTGCAATCTCTCTGCTTTTTTCCATGCGCTCCTTCTCCGATAAAGAATCCCGCAGAGAAAGCATCTTTTTTCGCATTTCTTTTTTTGTCATCAATGTGTTTCCTTTTTTCTCAATTTACGAATGGTGCCATCGGGCTCCTGAATCGAGGTATGCTCTAATGTATTTCGCAGATTATTGCGAATTGCAGCAAGATACTCTGCTCGAAGAAGGGACTGCTCGTCTTTTTCCTCCGGCGTAATTGTCCCTGCTTTCTGCTTTTTATACAATTCATTAATACGGTTAATTTTTTCCTGATTCATTCTGTCTCTCCTATTTTCTATCGGTCTAAATAATTTTTCAAATGAAAATGTGTTGTCTTATGAGCCTTAAATAATGTACCAATTTCCTCACCGGCAAGAAGCTGATTAATATGCTCCATGTCATCGCCATTGATAATTACCATATCCGCTCCGGCATCATTTGCAATACCGGCCGCTCCGACTTTGGAACTCATACCGCCGGTTCCCATATCGGTCGACGGTCCTTTTGCCATGCCTAACATTTCATCCGTAATCCGCTCTACATAAGGAATCAATTTGGCATCCTTATTTTTATTCGGGTCATCGGTATACAGTCCGTCAATATCACTTAATAAAACAAGCAAATCTGCGCCAATAATTGCCGCCACAATCGCAGACAAAAAATCGTTATCACTAAAACTTAAATCAATCTCATCGGTTGCCACGGTATCATTTTCATTCACAATCGGAATGACTCCTAAGTTTAATAATTCACGGAATGTATTTTGCGCATTGTGTCTGCTGATATCATTGGCAATCGTAATTTTAGTCATCAAAATCTGTGCGGTATTTTGATTGTATTCCGAAAAAAGTTTTTGATACACTGTCATCAGGCGGCACTGTCCAACCGCTGCACAGGCCTGTTTCACCGAACGCTCTGTCGGTCTTTCCATATTGCCAAGTGCCTTTCTTCCTACCAAAATTGCACCGGAAGAAACGACAACAATTTCTTTGCCCTGATTATGTAAATCGGTAAGAATCCGCACAAATTTCTCCATCTTGACAAGGTCAAGTGCTCCTGTCTCTTTATGCGTCAATGTGGAAGAACCCACTTTAAATACAATTCTTTTTTTATCCTTTAAATTCTCACGCATGATTTGATTCCTCTTTCTTTTTTTCCTGTATTTTCATTGCAATCCGTAATCCATCCATTGCCGCCGACATAATTCCTCCGGCATATCCGGCGCCCTCCCCGCAGGGATAAAGGCCTGCCAGAGAAACACTTTCAAAATCCTCATCTCTTTCAATACGAACCGGTGATGAGGTGCGTGATTCCAAACCAAGCAACAATGTATCCGGATGGTCAAATTCATGAATTTTCTCCGCAAACTGCCCCATTCCGTCAATTATACCATTGATTATAAAATTTGGCAACGCTAAGCGGATATTTGAAAACTGCCATTTTCCCTCAACACACGGCACAACTTTTCCAAGTGCTTTCGTCGGCTGATTGTTACAAAAATCTTCATAGCGCTGTACCGGAATTTTTCCACCGGCAAGTCCATAAGCAAGCTTTTCATACTTTCTTTGTAATGCAACACCTGCCAGACAATCGTCTCCTTCAAAATCTTCTTCCGAAACAGAAACAACAATCGCACTGTTTGCAAATCCGGATGCTCTGTCAGCATTACTCATTCCATTCACGACAAGTCCACCCTCTTCGGAGGATGCGTTTACTACATAACCGCCCGGACACATGCAAAAAGAATAGACACCTCTTCCATCTGTTGTCTTTCCCGTCAGTTTATACGGCGATGCCGGCAGTTTTTCATCATTAAATCCATACTGTGCACGATCAATATCTTCCTGCCTGTGCTGCACACGAACGCCCATGGCAAATGGTTTCTGCGACATCGTGATATGTTCTTTCTTTAAGAGTTCAAACGTATCTCTAGCACTGTGTCCAATGGCAAGAATCACACGCTCACACAAAATAGTCTCTTCTTTTTCTCCATTCTGTGTAAGCACGCCACACACACGTCCATTTTCTTCTAAAATTTTTGTCATTTTCGTGTGAAATAAAAACTGGCAGCCCTTTTCTTCCATTGCAAGCCTCATATTCGTAATCACCGTCTGCAAAACATCCGTACCGATATGTGGCTTTGCATCATACAAAATCTCTTCGGGGGCACCAAAATTCACAAAACTCTGTAAAACAAACTGTTTTCTTCCGGTTTTGTCTTTCACTCCGGTATTTAATTTTCCATCCGAAAATGTACCGGCGCCTCCCTCGCCAAACGCCACATTGGAGTCCGGTTTTAAGACACCCTCCTGCCAGAATTTCAAAATATCATCATGGCGTTCTTCCATCTTTGCTCCCCGCTCAATGACAATCGGGGAATAACCGCACAGACTCAGATAGTAGGCACTAAAAAGTCCTGCCGGACCTGCCCCCACAACAGCAACACGCTCGGGATTTTTAATTTCTTCTATCTGCCGCCACAAAGAAGGTTCTTTTTTGGCAATGGTTAAATTTTTATTCTTTCGATTTCTTTTCAGAACTTCCGATTCCCTGCGGCACAAAAATCTCACAGTATATAATACAAAAAGATTTGGCTTTTTTCTGGCATCCAGACTGCGTTTTACAATTGTAAACTGTGTAAAATCCTCCACCGAAATTCCAAGCAGTTTAGCTGCCTTTTTTTGCAGTTTAGAAAAAGAATCTTCCTGCCACGACAATTTACACTGAGATAATTGAAGCATTATTTTTCATTCTCCTTCCTCAACTGCAAAATATGTTTTGCTGCTATCATTGCGGTACTCCATGCAAAATGCAGATTATAGCCGCCACAAATTCCATCCACATCCAAAAGTTCACCCAAAAGATACAACTGTTTTTCCTTTTTTGATTCCATGGAATCCTGCACCACTTCTTCTACCGGCACACCGCCTGCGGTCACCTGCGCACGCTCCATGCCAAAGGTATCACGGATTACAAACCGGAAAGTTTTTACAAATTCCACCGGATTTTTTGCCCGTTTGCAAAGCGGCACCCATTTTTGTGGCAGCAATCCTTCCACGCCATGTTTCTTAATCCAGTTTTTTACTTCTTCCTTAGAAAGGGAAGGAACAAAATCAATCACACCTTCCACCAACCGGTTTTCATCCAGTGCTTTTGCTGCGATACGGCACATTTGAAAAACCGGGATGCCGGATACGCCGTTTTTTACAATCTGGATTTCTCCGGTTTCAAAAGCCTCCGTCTTCCCATCAATCATCAACGAAATTGTTCCCTGAACCCTCGTTCCCGCCGTCTTATTCCATACCACACCATCGCATACAAGACCGGTTAATCCGGGATATAACTTAGTAACTGTATGGTGGAAACTTTCTGCCAGCGAATAACCGCTTTCACTTCCTCCGCTCTCTTTCCCTGCTTTTCCGCCGGTTGCTAAAACAACATAGGCACTATTAAAATCTCCTTTTGATGTATGGACAAGAAATTCTTTTTTCTTTGTAATCTGCTCTACTTCACAGTCTTCATAAATTGTTACACCAAACTGTGTGCAGGCATGATACAGCCCATTCACAACAGTCGCAGCCTGATTCGTATGCGGATAAACATAGCCATCTTTTTCCCGGTGCAAAATACCATATTTTTCAAACTCTGCAATCACGCATTTTGCAGGCACCTCTGTCAAAAGATGAGAAATAAATTCCGAATTTCCATAATAACAATTCTCATTCATATGTAAATTGGTAAAATTGCATCTGCCATTTCCGGTTGCCGATAGTTTTTTACCAATTCGATGATTCTTTTCTAAAACTGTCACCTGCACGCCTTTCCTAGCAAGCATGACAGCACATAATAAACCAGAAGCTCCCCCTCCTACAACAATCACATCACACTGTGTCTTCATGACATCCTCCGTCTCTTCCTTTTATCTTCTCTATTATACCTTAACTGGAAAAGTTTTCAAGGACGGAATACAGCTCTTTTTCTGTCCGCACGGCGTATCCGCCCTGCAAAATCTTTTTGTCCTGCTTGGATAAATTTTCTTCTTTCAGACCGGTTTTCTCAAACGGTTCTTTCTCGTCCTTTCGGTAGATAACCACTTCGCCATCCTTCAATCGTAAAATATATCCCTGCTCACTCGATTTGTTATATACCTTGCGAATAACAATTTTATCCTCCGAAAATGACTCCAGTGTAATTTTTACAAGACCTTCTTTTTCTTCCTCCCATGACTTATCTTTAATTTCTACAGTCAGCTGCTTTTCCAGTTCTTCCCTTGTAAGACCGGCATACTCCGGTGGCATGTCTCTTTCTTCTTTTACCAGTTCTTCGGATTCTTCTTCCCACTTTTCAATCACTAATTTTGTCTCGCTTGTAACCCGCTGCTCCTGCTTGGTGCTTGTCTGAGCTGCATTTTGCTGCGCCATTTTTTTCTGTTCCTGCTTTTTTGCATACTCAAAACTTCCGTAACACAATAACGACAATACAAAAAACGCCACAAAAAAACTGCATATCACAATATATTTTCGATTCATGTTGTCCACCATCCATTCTTTTCAATCAATCGTTGCTCTTAGGGACAGTATCGTCAAAAATATCTGCCTTTATACAAAAAAGCACAAAACAACTGCGCGAACGCCTTTGCTTTGTGCTTTTAACATTTACTGTTTTATAAAACTAATTCATAACTCGTCCGATTTTAGCCGGATGACGATAATAAGCATTACTAATCTTAATACCATCACGAGGGTTGCTGGCATGAATTACCATACCGCCGCCAATATACATCGCAACGTGGTTAATACGGCTTCCGTTGCTGTAGAAGAACAAATCGCCCGGTTTTGGTGACGAAACTTTTCTTGTGCAGCCAGCCTGTGCTGCAGCGTTATGCGGCAGGGAATGTCCATACTTCGCATACAGACTCATTGTAAATCCGGAACAGTCTGTTCCGTTTGTAAGACTTGCGCCTCCCCAAACATAACGGTTACCTAAGAACTGTTTTGCATATTCCACAATCGATGCCTGACTTGACGATACACCGCTTGATGAAGATGCTTTCACGGTGCTTACCTTTGTCGCACGTTTCAGTGTATACTGCTCTTTCACAAAATCTTTTGCAACAAATGCATAATCATCATCCACATAAATGCAGATAAAGTCTTTCAACTGTTCCTGCATTGCCTCATATCCGCCGGCTCTCTTAATCGCATCTTTGGATATTTTCTGTTTTTTCACAATTT
>ERZ840371.4527-NODE-4527-length-10407-cov-2.861476_pt1 | contig 10407 bp, 10 predicted proteins | sample MGYA00519937_ERZ840371 | MGnify/ENA primary metagenome ERZ840371 (study PRJEB31850, sample SAMEA3708873) | human gut metagenome | biome: human gut; feature: human-associated habitat; material: faeces | place: China | collected 2014 ... | reverse complement strand
ATAAGCCATCCCGTCTTCATGCTCGTAGAGAGATGTTAAAAGTTCTCTACACCGTAAAAGAAGTTCCGACTGAAGCTGCCGGAAGAAAGAAAAACACCAAAGAAGTTGATCTTGTTGCTAAATTATTCGATGAGATCGCTCCGAAATATGCAGACCGTAACGGTGGTTATACAAGAATCGTAAAGATTGGTCAGCGAAAAGGTGATGGCGCTTTAGAGGTATTACTTGAGTTAGTTTAATCACTATCCAAAATATATGAACGTGAAGAAAGCCAGTCCAGGCTGCAGATGATGCAGACTGGGCTGGCTTTTTTGTATGTTGTAGATAGGTTTGGATATCAAAAGGTGGTTTTTAGATTCTTGAGTGGAAAATTGCACTAAGCCGAGGCTGTTTTGTGCCGTTGTATGAAAATAAGAAAATTTGTTTCATACGAAGTTTCCGGTCGAAGTCTGTTCATATGTGTTGAAAGATGTTATGCTAAACATGATATATAGTTGCCGTGCTAAAATGGAGGGATTGAAAATGGCAAGACCGAAAAATAAACAGGAGTTAATAGAGGCTGCAAACACAAATTATGAGAAACTGCTTTCTATGATTGAACGGAGAACAGAAGCGGAGAAAAGTGCACCGTATGATTTTCTGGATGATGAAAAGAAAAAGGAAGCACACTGGAGACGTGATAGAAATTTAAGAGACGTACTGATACATCTGAATGAGTGGCATCTGCTGCTTTTAGAATGGGTCAAAAACCGTGAAAACGGCAGCAATAAGCCATTCCTGCTGGAAGGATATAACTGGAAAACGTATGGTGATATGAATATGGTATTCTTTCGGCGCTGTCAGAATATTTCCGAAGAAGAGGCACTCGAACGGTTTAAGGATTCACACAAAAGAGTGATGGAGGCATTAGATACGTTTTCACAGGAAGAACTTTTTACCAGGACTTATTATCCATGGGTGGGCGGAAGCTGTATTGGAAATTATTTTATCAGTAATACAAGCAGTCATTATGATTGGGCGATGAAGAAAATGAAAGCACATAAAAAGCGGGTTGGATAAGAAATGTGCCTGCATACCAATTTGAGATTTTCGCTGCCCCGTTGCAATAAATTACTAAGAGAAGCAACCAGCTATGAAAAAATGGTACAATGAAGAATATGAATTTGAAATAGAAGTTACAGGGTTTTTACGGGGAGATCACACAGAACATTATTGCAGAAATGGGGAAGAGGTTGGGGATCAATATACCTGCACCTATGGATGTCCGGTCAATAAAGATGGTCAGGGAATCTGCTCAAAAACAATGATGATGCTTTATCCACTCATGGAGGCGGTTAGAAGTGGCGGAGATCTTGAGAATCTTGGCGGAAGCAGCAGATATGTGAATGATATCGTGTGTCCGGACGGATGTGTGATGTTCCGACTGACGGCAATACCGTTAGGAAATGAAAACTTCCATAAGGGTGGATTTTGGAAGGAGCAGTAGGATATGGCATCAAGTAAGGAATATTTACAATTTATATTAGAGCAGTTATCTGATTTAGAAGAAATTAATTATCGTGCAATGATGGGAGAATATATCATATATTATCGTGGCAGGATTGTCGGAGGCATATATGATGACAGGTTACTTGTGAAACCGACAAAATCTGCAGTTTCTTATATGGCAACTGCGATTTATGAATTACCGTATGAAGGGGCAAAGGAGATGCTGTTAGTAGAAGATGCTGACAGTAAGGAATATTTGGCTGGACTTTTTAAAGCAATGTATGACGAATTACCGGTTCATAAATCAAACAACAAAATAAGGAAATTTTGATAAAGCATTCACCCGGAATGGGTGAGTGTTTTTGGTTTTCAGGTATTCAAATAACCGAAAAAAATTTTCATCAAGAACGATCTGTCATTGGCGGCAGGCGCAACAAATTTCTTAGAGAAAATTAAGTTTTACAAATAAGGTCGCTTACAAGTGTAAAGAAAACAGGAACTTAAATATTCACAAAGAGAAAAGGCTATGGTATAATACAGAGTACTGAATTTAGATAATTATACTGAAAATCAAAGGATTTATAGGAGGAAATATAAAAAATGAAATTAGGAATCGTCGGATTACCCAATGTTGGAAAAAGTACATTATTTAATTCATTGACAAAGGCAGGCGCAGAATCTGCAAATTATCCGTTCTGTACCATTGACCCTAATGTAGGTGTTGTTACAGTGCCGGATGAGAGACTGAAGCTTCTCGGAGACTTTTATCATTCTAAGAAAGTGACACCTGCTGTAATTGAATTCGTAGATATTGCAGGACTTGTAAAGGGAGCATCCAAAGGAGAAGGACTTGGAAACCAGTTCCTTGCAAATATCCGTGAGGTAGATGCAATCGTTCATGTAGTCCGCTGCTTTGAAGATTCCAATGTTATCCATGTAGATGGAAGTATTGATCCTATCCGTGATATTGAAACTATTAATCTGGAGCTGATCTTCTCAGACCTTGAGATCCTTGAGAGAAGAATTGCAAAAGTTACAAAAACAGCACGCATGGACAAAGAGGCTGCCAAGGAGCTTGATTTCCTTCAGAAGGTAAAAACACATCTGGAAGATGGCAAGATGGCAATCACTATGGAAATGGAAAATGAAGATGAAGAAGCCTGGATGTCTACTTATAATCTGCTTACCTGGAAGCCTGTGATCTATGCAGCAAACGTAGCAGAAGGAGATCTGGCTGATGACGGTGAAAGCAACAGCCATGTACAGGCAGTGCGCAAATATGCGGCAGAGCAGAACAGTGAGATTTTCGTTATCTGTGCAGAAATCGAAGAAGAGATCTCTGAACTGGATGATGATGAGAAGAAAATGTTCCTGGAGGATCTGGGACTGACAGAATCAGGACTTGAGAAACTTGTAAAAGCAAGCTATCATCTCCTTGGACTGATGAGTTTCCTTACTTCAGGTGAGGATGAGACAAGAGCCTGGACGATTAAAATCGGAACAAAGGCTCCGCAGGCAGCAGGTAAGATCCATACAGATTTTGAGCGAGGATTTATTAAAGCTGAGGTTGTAAATTATCAGGATCTTCTGGATTGTGGTTCCTACGCAGGTGCCAGAGAGAAAGGTCTTGTAAGAATGGAAGGTAAAGAATACGTTGTACAGGATGGAGATGTGATCTTATTCCGATTCAATGTATGATGAACAGGTGATTTATGGAAATGTCGATACGTTTTCCGGGACCTGGCCTGGTCTTTGATTATGTGCCACGCTCATTTCAGATATTTGGAATGGAATTCACCATATATGGAGTACTGATTGCTGTGGGTGCTCTTCTTGGAATGGGAATTGTGACACTTGAAGCGAAACGAAATGGGGAAGATCAGAACAGGTATCTCGATATGATGCTTATCTCCCTGCTGGTTTCAGTGGCAGGTTCCAGATTATTTTATGTGGCTTTTTCATGGGGATTTTATAAAGAAAATCTGAATGCCATACTGGACTTTCGAAATGGTGGTTACGCTTTATATGGTGGTCTGCTCTTTGGATTTCTTGCGGCAGCGGTATTTTGCAGGATTACCAAAACGTCATTCTGGCAGAGTGCCGATATTGCGTGTCCCGGAATACTTCTGGGACAGGCTATAGGGCGCTGGGGTAACTTTTTTAACAGAGAGTCTTTCGGAGAATATACAGATCTGCCATGGGCAATGCAGATACCGGTTTCAGCTGTGCGGTCAGGAGAAGTTTCGGGAGCAATGAGAGATAATCTGCTGACTATAAATGGGATTTCATATATTCAGGTTCAGCCGATTTTTCTTTATGAAAGTCTGTGGTGTCTGCTGTTATTTCTGCTGTTGATGGCCATGCGCCGAAAAAAGAAATATGAAGGCGAATTGTTTATGATCTATCTGGCAGGTTATGGTCTGGGAAGGTTTTTCTTTGAATGGTTCAGAACAGATAAGCTTTATATTCCGGGGACAAAAGTGGGGATTTCGCTGGTAATTTCCGCTATATTATTTGCTGTTTTTATGCCTGTAGTGATCATACGCAGAGTGATGGCACAGAAAAGAGATACTATACGCCGGCAGAGGAAAAAAAGATTTCTGGATGAGTCAGTGAAAGAAAAACAGATGTTTCCTGAGACTTCTGAAATGAAACCGGAACCGGAAATCCGGCCGGAGATGGATGAACAGGTAAAGCCAGATGTGGGAACTTCTCCCACAAATTCAAAAGAAAAACAGTAAAAAAACATATATCTGAAAGATAAGTGGGTTGAAAGTGGAAATTCAACCCACTTTTTGTGTATAAAAGCCCATTTTTCTCGTAAAAATAAGGTTGTTTCATAAATGTTAACAGAGTTCTAAATTTTAAAAATCTTTTTCTCCCCCTTGTTTTTTCAGCCTAAATAGTTTAGAATAAGCACATAAGTGGTAGAAAGTGGTGAATAGTGGTGGTGAGTGGGGAATAACGGCAGAGTCCATTACCACCTGAGAAATCTGAAGGGGAGATTCAGATTTTGCGAGAGTAGGTGAGTAACATGTTCATGGGAGAGTATAACCACACGATCGACGCGAAGGGGCGTCTGATCATTCCTTCTAAATTCAGGGAGCTCTTAGGGGAAGAGTTTGTTCTGACAAGAGGGCTTGATGGCTGTCTTTACATTTATCCGATGGATGAATGGGAATCCTTTGAAATGAAGCTCAGATCTTTACCACTTACAAATAAAAATGCCAGAACTTTTTCACGATTCTTTGTAGCTGGAGCAACTACATGTGAACTGGACAGGCAGGGACGAATCCTTGTACCGCAGACACTGCGCGAATTTGCCGGTCTGGAGAAAGATGTGGTTCTGACAGGTAATCTGAACAGAATTGAAGTTTGGAGCAAAGAAAAATGGAATGAGATCTGTGATTATGATGACATGGACAGCATTGCAGAGAGCATGCAGGACATGGGAATCACAATCTGACAGGTCTCGTTTGAAGTATCTTGCAAAGTAAATCCAGACAGGAGACGGAGATGGAATTTAAACACAAATCTGTATTACTGGAAGAGACCATTGAAGGTTTGGATATCAAACCGGACGGAATCTACGTGGATGGTACTTTAGGAGGTGCAGGGCATGCCGGTGAGGTATGCAGGAAACTTTCTGCCAAGGGGAGATTTATTGGCATAGATCAAGACCAGGATGCGATAATTGCTGCGAGTGAGAGGTTAGCCCCCTATAAACAGGCGACGATCATTCGCAGCAATTATTGTTACATGGTACAGGAACTGGCAGCAAGAGGCATCTATAAAGTCGACGGGATTCTCCTTGATCTTGGAGTATCTTCCTATCAGCTTGACAATGAAGAACGCGGTTTTACCTACAGGGTAGATGCACCGCTCGATATGCGCATGGACCAGCGCCAGACGCAGACAGCCGGCGATATTGTCAATGGCTATGAAGAAAAAGAGTTATACCGTATTATTCGTGATTACGGTGAAGATAAATTTGCAAAAAATATTGCAAAACATATTGTTGCCGCCAGACAGGTGAAACCGATCACAACCACCGGAGAACTGACAGAGATCATCAGAGAATCTATTCCCATGAAGATGCAGGTGAAGTCAGGACATCCGGCCAAGAGAACTTTTCAGGCAATCCGTATTGAGCTTAACAGAGAGCTCGATGTGCTGCGGGATTCTCTGGATGGAATGATCGATATCCTTGATGATGGCGGAAGACTTTGCATTATCACTTTTCATTCTCTGGAGGACAGAATTGTAAAGACGATTTTCAGAAAAAATGAGAATCCGTGTACCTGCCCTTCAGATTTTCCTGTATGCGTATGCGGGAAGAAATCCAAAGGAAAAGTGATCACAAGAAAGCCGATTCTTCCGGGGGAGACAGAGATGGAAGAGAATCCGCGTTCCAAAAGTGCAAAGCTTCGGATTTTTGAGAGAGTATTATAATTAGAGAGGCATGAAATGGCGAGAACGACCAGGAGTGAAACAGCAAGAAGAAGCAGAACCAGTGCCAGAACAAACAGAGGAATGTATGTTGATGGAAATACGGTCAGACGTCTTGCAGAAGTTCCGGAGAGAAAGAGGCAGCCGGGAAGACAGAATCCGGGAAGGCAGCAGACCAATCGAAACCGAAGAGTGCAGGCGAGTCCTGAGCAGGTACCAAGGCAGAAACATCAGTTGAGTAAAGAAGCACAGAAGAACAGGCAGAAGGCGACTGCAATGAACTGGGGATTTGTAGCGTTTCTGGCAGTTATATGTGTGGCGATATTATTCTGCTCTGTGAAATATCTTCGTTACAAATCAGAGATTACCGCAAAGATGAGTACAGTTGCATCTCTTGAGGAAGAACTGGCAGATTTAAAAGAAGACAATGATGCATATTACAGCCAGGTGACATCAAATGTGGATCTGAATAAGATCAAGCAGATTGCATTGGGGAGACTGGGAATGAAATATCCGTCAGATGATCAGACAGTAACCTATTCTACATCGGGTAACAGCTATGTAAGACAGTATCAGGATATACCAGATTCAAAGTAGGTGATTAATTGAGCAATACGGGAAGAAAGAGTCGAAGAAGACCACAGAGAAAAATAAATCAAAACATGAAAGAAAAGCTGCTGATATTGTTTGGAATTGTGTTACTGCTTCTGGTAATATTAGTGCTGAGAATTACTTATATTAATGCTACCAGTGGAAGCAAATACAAAAAACAGGTGTTAAGTCAGGCACAGCAGAAATATGAGAGCCAGGTACTGCCGGCAAAGAGAGGCGATATTTATGACAAGAACGGAAATATACTGGCTACCAGCAATAAAGTTTATAATGTGATCCTGGACTGTAAAACTGTAAATTCAGATGAGGACTATGTAGAGCCAACAATACGTGCCTTAAATGAGGTGCTGGGGATTGATGAAGAAACAGTGCGTTCTCTTTTGGCCGATTCAAGAACCGGCCAGAGTCAGTATCAGGTACTGACAAAACAGCTGTCTATGGACAAAAAGAAAGAATTTGAAAAATATAAGGCAGAGGATGAAGATTCCGGTCTTACTAAAGCGCAGGCAAAGGAACGGGCAAATATCAAAGGCGTCTGGTTTGAAGAGGATTATCTGAGAAGTTACCCGTTTAATGAAACAGCATGCGATACAATTGGTTTTGCACTGGACAGAGATGTGGCAGATATCGGACTGGAAGGGTACTATAACAGCACACTGACAGGCGTAGACGGAAGACAGTATGGGTATATCAATGATGATTCAGATGTGGAGCAGACCATTATTGCTGCGGTGAATGGAAAAAGCATTCAGACCAGCATTGACATCGGTGCACAGCAGATTGTTGAGAAATATGTTAATGGATTTAAAGAGGCAATGGGGGCCAAGAATATAGGTGTCATTGTTGAAAATCCGTCCACCGGTGAGATTATTGCCATGGATGGTGGTGACCGTTATGATCTGAATAATCCGAGAGATCTTTCCGCTGTATATACAGAAGATGAAATCAAAGCGATGAATGATGTGGAAACAGTGGAGGCTCTGAATGGTATGTGGAGTAATTTCTGTGTCACAGATGCCTATGAGCCGGGATCTGTTGTAAAGCCGATCGTCATGGCTTCTGCATTGGAAAAGGGTGCGATACAGGAAACAGATACATTTGTATGCGATGGATCGCAGACTTTTGGAGATACTATGATCAAGTGTGCGGTTTATCCGAGTGCACATGGCACAGAGACACTGGGAGAGGTAATTGCAAACTCCTGTAATGATGCAATGATGCAGATTGGTGCCAAGATGGGAGCTACTCAGTTTATCAAAGCACAGAGTCTGTTTAATTTCGGAACAAGGACAGGGATTGACCTGCCGAATGAAGGTGCAGGTATTATCCATACTAAGGACAGTATGGGGGAAACAGAACTTGCATGTTCTGCTTTTGGACAGGGTTTTACCTGTACCATGATCCAGGAAATCAATGCGATGAGTTCCGTTATCAATGGCGGATATTATTATCAGCCGCATCTTGTGACAAAGGTTCTTGACAGTAATGGCGGAACTGTAAAAACAATCTCGCCGATACTTCTGAAGCAGACGATTTCCTCCAGGATTTCCAGTGATATCAGAAGCTATATGGCATTGAGTGTACAGCAGGGTACCAGCCGTCATTCCAAAGTGCAGGGTTACAGTTCAGGCGGTAAAACAGGTACAGCGGAGAAATACCCGCGAGGAAACGGAAAATATCTGGTTTCTTTTATTGGATTTGCTCCTGTAGATGACCCGGCGGTGGTAATTTATGTAGTTGTAGATGAACCGAATGTAGAGGATCAGGCAAACAGTACTTATCCGCAGTATATTGCACAGGGAATCCTTTCGGAGCTTCTTCCGTATCTGAATGTAGTGCCGGATGAATCTGAAGATGGAACAGTGCCGGAGACAGAATTGTGGGAAGGGTTTAAGGGACATTTAAAGAGTACTTCCATATCGGACAGCGAACTTGACAGTGACGGTAATCTGGTGGATGCAGATGGCAATCTGATAGACTGGGATGGAAACCGGATTGATGAAAACGGATATCTGCTGGATGCCAATGGAGATCACATATTGGATGAGGAAGGCAATTATAAGATGTCTACAAATCTTGTCAGTGCTTCGGGAAGTACGGATGCAGATTCTTCAGGAGATGCAGTATCCAATCCTGATGCACCTGCACCTCTGGAGGATGATGAAGCTGAGACGACTGAGGATAATGACGAAGAGACAGACGGTATTACCAATGAAGAAGCAGGTCTGGAATAAAAACGTATAGTTATAGCTCCGCAGAGAATGGTCATATATTGTTATGACAATCTCTGCGGAGCTTTTTTTATGAAAAAAAATATGACGTTTCACAAGAGAAAAATATGGGTGGTATTACTCTGCTGTATTTTAATGATGACAGGCCTTATCGGAAGACTGGTATATCTTATGTGTTTCAGATCAGACTATTATTATAAGAAAGCAAAAGAACTTCACGAAAGAGAGAGAGAGATCAAAGCGGCCAGAGGGGAGATTCTGGATGCAAGGGGAAAAGTTCTGGCATCAAACAGGACGGTATGTACAATCTCTGTGATCCACAGTCAGATTAAAGAACCTGAAAAAGTAATCGCCCTGCTGTCTGAAAAACTGAAAATAGATGAGGCAGAAGTGAGAAAAAGAGTGGAGAAAATCTCTTCCATAGAAATAGTAAAGACAAATGTGGAAAAAAGTACAGGTGATGAGATAAGAGAGTGCAGTCTGGCAGGGGTGAAAGTTGATGAGGATTATAAGCGTTACTATCCATGTGGAAGTCTGGCTTCAAAAGTCATTGGCTTTACGGGAGGTGATAATCAGGGAATTATCGGTCTGGAAGTGAAATATGAAGAAATCCTGAGGGGACAGCCGGGTAAAATCCTGACAACAACAGATGCCAGGGGTGTGGAAATTGATAAATTGGGTGAGACAAGGGAAAAACCGATAGAGGGGAAAAGCCTGATAATCAGCCTTGATGTAAATATTCAGGAATTTGCGCAGCAGTCAGCTTTGAAAGTAATGGAGGAAAAGCAGGCAGAACGTGTATCTATCCTGCTGATGAATCCACAGAACGGCGAAATATATGCATGTGTCAATGTGCCGGAATTTGACCTGAATGATCCTTTTACCCTGACAGATGATCTGAATATGCAGTTAAATGAATCCGGGATAACAATACCGTCGGAAGATCACAATGAACAAAGTGAACTGGCAGTGCAGACAGCATCAGGAAAAACAAATACAGAAAGAAAGCAGGAATTACTGAATCAGATGTGGAGAAATCCCTGCCTGAATGATACTTATGAACCGGGCTCCACATTTAAAATCATCACCATGGCAGCCGGACTGGAGGCTGGTGTTGTTTCACCTGGGGACCGTTTTTATTGTCCCGGATATAAAGTGGTGGAGGATCGCAGAATCCACTGTGCAAAAAGAACAGGACATGGATCCCAGAATTTTGTGGAAGGTGCACAGAATTCCTGTAACCCTGTGTTTATAGAGGTGGGGCTTCGCCTTGGGATAGAACGTTATTATAAGTATTTCAGACAGTTTGGACTTCATACTCTTTTGGATGAAAGTTTGTATTCTTATGGACTTGACCAGCATAATTTCACATTGGCAATGCTTTTAGTTGCATTAGTTTGGGGTGTAAGTATGTTGCAGGAAAAGTTTGACAAGGATGGAATGACAATAAGAGATGTTATTGCAAAACAGAATATTTTATTCAGATGGTTATTGTACTTAGCTCTTATTGCAGGTATTCTTGTATTTGGAATGTACGGCTCAGGATATAATGCAGGTGCATTTTTCTATGGTAAGTTCTAAGGTATGTAGAGTTTTGAAATACAATTGTTGTAATGAATAGTTTTTT
>ERZ840371.4523-NODE-4523-length-10411-cov-2.747296_pt1 | contig 10411 bp, 9 predicted proteins | sample MGYA00519937_ERZ840371 | MGnify/ENA primary metagenome ERZ840371 (study PRJEB31850, sample SAMEA3708873) | human gut metagenome | biome: human gut; feature: human-associated habitat; material: faeces | place: China | collected 2014 ... | reverse complement strand
TTGGACTTACTCATCTTCTGGCCGTTCTCATCCTGTACATGGCCCAGAACGATGACGTTCTCGTCGCGGAGCATTTCTTCATCAATCGCCTCGCGGATGGCGGCGATCATCGTGGTCTTGCGGCTCATCGGGCAACACTCCTTTCATTGTCGCAGGCATAGTTGTACTTCAGCACGTCCGCCGGATCCGGCAGCGGCGCGTCCAGCGCGAACTGATACGCCTTCTCCATGCGCTCCTCGACCGCGGCCTCCACGGCGTCGAGCTCACCCTGCGAGGCGACGCCCTCTGCCAGCAGATACGTCTTGAACTTGTCGATCACATCGTTCTGGTGCGCCGCGGTGTTGTATTCCACGGACATATACTTGGCAGGGTCACCCACATAATGGCCGGTGTAGCGGTAGACGTCGCACTCGAGCAGCACGGGCCCCTTGCCGCTGCGGGCGTGCTCGACGGCGCGCTGCATGGCCTCGTAGACGGCCAGCACGTCGGTGCCGTCCACGATGATGCCCTCAATGCCGTAGCCCTGTGCGCGCTGCGCCAGCGTGGGGGTGGCGCAGGTGGTGTGGATGTCGGTGGAGACGGCGAACTGGTTGTTCTCAATGAAATAGACGATGGGGAGCTTCCAGACGGCCGCCATATTGATGCACTCATGGAAGCAGCCCTGGTTGGATGCGCCGTCGCCGAAGAACGCAACGGACACCGCGCCGTCGTGGCTAATTTTGGACGCCAGCGCCGAGCCAGTGGCCAGCGGAATGCCGCCGCCGACGATGCCGTTCGCGCCGAGCAGGCCGCTCTCGACCTTCGTGACGTGCATGGAGCCGCCGCGGCCGTGGCAGAAGCCACTCTCCTTGCCGTAGAGCTCCGCGAGCGTGTGCTCCAGATCGTTGCTCTTCATGACGCAGTGGCCGTGGCCGCGGTGGCTGGCCGTGATATAGTCGGTGGGCTCGAGGGCCATGTTGGCGCCCACGACGGCGCCTTCTTCGCCGAGGCAGACGTGGATGTTGCCCTTGATCTCACCCTTGAGGCCGCCCTCCATGGCGCGCTGCTCAAATTTGCGGACCTTCCAAAGGTTTTCCAGCACCTTCAGAAGGAATTCCTTTTCATAGGTTGCCATTGCATAACCTCCTAAGCTCTCAGATGTACTTCTTATGCGAACAGGTCGATGACGGCGGCTACGTCCTCGCCGCCGCGCCCCATGTCCGCCAGCTGCCCGAGCAGCGCGGTGGACAGGTCGCAGGCGGGGATGGCGGCGCCCAGGGCGCGCGCCAGCTCCTGCGCGTTGCGCTGATCCTTCAGGTGGATCAGCACGCGGGAGGACGGCGTATAGTCGCCGGAGATCATCCTGCCGCCCTTCAGAGACAGAACGGGGCTGGACGCGGCGCCGCCGGAGAGCGCCTCCAGCAGCCGCGCCATGTCCAGCCCGGCCTTTCGCGCGAGGCCGAGCGCCTCGGCAATCAGGGTGATCTCCCCGCCGACGATCAGGTTGTTGATCAGCTTGGCGGCATAGCCGCTGCCGAGCGACCCCATGTGGGTCACGCGGGCGGCAAAGCATGCCAGCAGGGGGGAAACACGCGCCAGAGCCGTCTCGCTGCCGCCGCACATGGCGCTCAGCCGTCCCTCGGCCGCCGCTTCCGCGCCGCCGCTGACGGGGCAGTCGATCAGCTCGACGCCCCGCGCGGCGGCCTGCGCGGCGCAGCTCTGGATGACGGCGGGCAGGGACGAGCTGGTGTCCACGACCACGGTGCCGCGGCGGCAGCGCCGGACGGCATCCGTCAGCGTCTCCTGCACCAGCGCGTTGCCGGGCAGGCTGAGAAACACCACGTCGCTATTCTCCAGCAGCGCCGCGCTGTCCGGCTCCGGGATGCCGCCCATGGACGCGAACGCGTCCATAGCGGCGGGGACGATGTCGCAGCCATACACGGCGCAACCGCTTTTATCCGCCAGCCGCAGCGCCATAGGAAGGCCCATCGTACCCAGACCGATCCAGCCGATGCGCCGCGTCTGCTTCGCCCGCGCGCACATGTTACTTCAGCAGGTCGATCAGCTCGTTGTAGGCAGAGAACTTGTCATACACGGGCTGGATCTTCTGGCGGAACAGGTTGGCGTTCTCCGCGGTCATCTCATAGACCTCGATGCCGTAGTTGTCGACCCACTTCTTCAGCGCGGAGTCGCACTGCTCGCGGGTGTACTGAATCTGATAGGTGCAGGCCTCCTTGGCGCACTCGTCCACGATGGCCTTCAGCTCGTCGGAGAGGCTGTTGTACAGGTCGCCGTTCATGGCCATGAACATGATGCCGTAGTTGGCCGTCCACGCGGTCACATACTTCTGGACCTCCTGAATGGAGCTGGCGTCCGCGACGGCGATGGGGTTCTCCTGACCGTCGTACAGCTTCGTCTGCAGGCCGGTGTAGACCTCGGCCCAGGCGGCGGTAGTGTAGTCCACGCCCCAGCTCTCATAGGTGCTGACCAGAATGGGCGCGCCGCCGATGCGGAGCTTCAGATCGTGCAGGTCATCGGGGGTCTTGACGGGGTGCTTGCTGTTGGTGAGATAGCGGAAGCCGTTCTCACCGATGCCGAGGCACTTGACGTTGAACTTGGAATCCATGGCGTTCATGAGGTACTTGCCGCCCTCGCCGTTGATGAGCTTGCTGTCCACGTCGTCATAGTTGTCGAACAGGAAGGGCAGGTTGGGGACGCTGAACACGGTGTCGAAGTTGCCCCAGACGCCGTCGGCCTGGAACGTCACGTCGATGGTGCCGTCGATGTTGGCCTGGATGGAGTCGGCCTGGTTGCCGTTGGTCAGCTGGTCGGAGCAGTAGATGTCCAGCTTGATCGCGCCGCCAGTCTTCTCCTGCAGCAGCTCGCTGAACTTCTCCAGACCGACGTCGAAGTTGGAGCCCTCGGCGCCGGACGTGGCAGCCGACCAGGACATCTTGGGGAAATTGGACGTGTCGCCGTCGGTGGAATCACCGCCGCCGGAGCCATTGCCGCCGCTGCCGCAGGCAACGAGACTCAGCGCCGTAACGAGCGCCAGAATAAGGGCCACGAGTTTCTTCAGTTTCATAAAATAGTCCTCCTGATTTTTTATTTATTTACGTGTTTATGGAGACAGATTTGGGAAGGGGCCGCCTGCCTGCGTGCAGACAGGCGGCAGAAGAAGAGAGATCACCCACCGATGAGGCAAGTGGTGACTTGCGGGACATAGGTGACCAGCAGCAGCACCAGAACGGCCGCCGCGATCATGGGCAGGCACGCCTTCGCGACGGACTCGACGCCGACGCGGTGGCCGGGGATGCGCAGGCTGGAGGCGACGAACAGGTTCGTGCCGACAGGGGGCGTAAACTGGCCGATGGCGAGGTTGACCGTGCAGATCATGCCGAAGTGGATCGGATCAATGCCGAACTTCTGGGCAACAGGATACATGATGGGGATGAAAATGTACATATTGGAGTTGGCGTCCATAAAGCAGCCCGCGATCAGCAGTACGATGTTCGTGATGATCAGGAAGCCGCCCTTACCGCAGTTCTCCAGCAGCGACTGAACGCCGACGGAGATGCCGTAGCGCGTGCAGGCGTAGGAAAAGACCGTGGCGCCGCCGATGATGAGCATCAGACCACCGGTGCTCTTGGCCGTGTCATACAGCAGAGCGACGATGTCCTTCCACTTCAGCTCCTTATAGACAACGGTGCCGACAAACAGGCCGTATACCGCGGCCACGGCCGCCGCCTCTGTGGCGGAGAAGTAGCCGCCGTAGATGCCGCCGAGGATAATGACGGGCATCAGCAGACCCCAGAAGGCGCTCTTGAACGTGCGCCACACCTCGCGCCAGCCCTTCCACGGGTGGGCGGGCTTCAGGTGGTGCTTGTGCGCATAGATCTGCACCACGAGGATCATGGCCGCGCCCATGATGACGCCGGGGAGAATACCGGCCACGAAGATATCGCCTACGGAAACGCCGGTCAGGGAGGCGTAAATCACGAAGGAGATGCTCGGCGGGATGATGACCGCGATCGAGGACGCGGCGGCGACCACGCCGTGCGCGAACGGATCGGAGAATTTCTCGCGCTCGATCATGGCGGGGATCAGGATAACGCCCAGCGCCGCCACGGTGGCCGCGCCGGAGCCGGAAATCGCGCCGAAGAAGCAGGCCACGACGATGCAGACCATCGCGATGCCGCCGCGCAGATGCCCAAGCAGGGCGTCGATGAACGCGATCAGCCGGTCGGAGATGCCGGCTTTGGCCATGATGTTGCCCGAGAGGACGAAGAACGGAACGGCCAGCAGCAGATACTTGCCGATGCCGCCGTAGATCTGCCCCGCGATGACGTTGATGCCCGTCCCGTTATACAGGATGGCGAGCAGCGAGGACATGCCCAGCGACAGCGCGATGGGCGCGCCCAGAAACAGCAGGACGACGAAAACGCCCAGCATAATGGCATAGGTCATGCGGCGTCACCTCCCTCGGGCTTATCTGCGCCGTGCAGCGTCTTCAGTTCACCGATGCCGTCCAGAATCCGCTCCACCGTGTGGATCACCATCAGGAAGGCACCCAGCGGGATGAAGGCGTTGTAGATCCAGTCGGGGATGGCCAGCGCGGTCGTGACCTGACCGCTGGCGATCTTCGAGGCGCAGCGGTCCCAGCCGCTGATGAAGATGATGACGCCGAAGGCGATCAGGCAGAGGTTGGTGATGATTTCGATCACCAGCTGCGTCCGGCGGCTCATCTTTCCCGTGAAGATCGTCATGTTGATCAGTCCGCCCTCATCGCCGGAGCACAGCGCGGCACCGACCATATACGTCAGTACCAGCAGCGCGACCACGACCTCCTCGGACCACGAGAAGTTCACGTTTGCCTTGAAGATATAGCGGCAGACAACGTTCACCGCTGTCAGCGCCACACCGATGGCGAGCGCGACAACGATGATCCATTTTTCCACCGCGGCCAGGACTCTCGCAAACCGTTTGTAGGGGTTTTGCTTCATTCTGTGGATCACCTCTCTCAAAAAAAGTTTCAGCTTCTGTGCGTGCGGGGAACGGCTCTCCCGCCTGCAAGCCTATATGTAGCGCAGGCGCCGGGCATTTTCAATAAACATTTCTTTCCCTTGTCACGATACCGCCGCGTCGTGGCAAATTTTTAACGGGTTTGCAGATTTTGTTCACACCGGTAAAAATTGTTCAGCATTAAAGTGCTAAATGCAGTTACCTAAAATTGTGCAAAAACGACAGATAAAACAGAATAATTCGGTGAAAAATTACGTTAAAATGTACGGATGAAACGGAAAAACATAGAGTTTGCAGATGAACTGTGCACTTTTGCGCGCGGACGCTCTTTGTAAAGAAAAAGCATGGCCGCGCCTTGCAAAAATGTGCAAATTTTGATATGATCTGCCTGCACGATATGACATTTTTCATCCCATTATACGGAATCGGCGGAGGTGACCCAGCAGTGGTGCGAAAAGAACTGAGCGACGTGCTCAAGCACGAAATTTTCCGGTCGGGAAGTGTTCTGCGAAGTACCTTTTTTACCATCCTGTCCCTGCTGCTGGCCGTGCTGCTGATTTTCCAGATTCTGCTCTACGGCAATGCCTACCGGGGCCTGCGCGATAACGTGCGCGAGAGCGGCGAGGCCTTTCTCACGCTGGCGGCGAAGCTGGCCGACGAGAGCTTCGGCAGACTCTGCGACGCGGCGGCGCAGCTGTCGTGGGACGACAACGTGCTGCAGGCGGCGCTGTTTCCGGACAGCCAGAACCGGCCGCGGAATTTCCAGATCGTCACCGCGCTCAAGGAGTTTGCCGCCGGTACGCGCTATGTCACGGACGTGGTGCTGCTGTGCAATCACGACAGCTCGGCCTATTCCTCCGGCGGCGATGTCGGCTGGCTTTCGGAGCTGCCCGCGGCGGCGGATTTCTCCGCGCGGACGCTGGGCTCCGCCGGCAGCGCGGACGCCACGCTCGTCTATACGGACGCCGGCACGCTGTGCCTGCGCTATCCGTTCATCCCGTGCTCCTATGGCCATGTGGGCGAGCTGCTGCTCTATCTGGATGCCGACGCGCTGTTCTCCTCGCTCTGCAGCGGGGGGGGAGCCGCTGAGCGTCTATGCCGCGGACGGCCTGCTGCTCTACAGCAATCTGGACACGCCCTTAAAGCCCGGCGGCAATATCCTCGAGCGGACGGGCGTCGCCGCGGAGCTTACCTTCTGCCACCGCTATACCTCGGTGCATCTTCCGCTCGACGAGTATCTGACGTCGAACCATGTGCTGCTCGTGCTGGTGATCCTGCTGGTCGTGCTGGTGCAGGCGGCGCTGGCGGTGGCGTGGCTGTTTTACCGGCCGCTGCGCAAAACGCTGCAGGCGCTGCGCGGCAGCGACGACCTCGCAAAAAACGCGCCCGGCAACGACTGGGAGCTGCTCAACCGCAGCGTCGTCGCGCTCAGCCGCGACACGGCGCAGTTCCGCAGCATCATCCGGACCATTTCACCGTATGTCCTGTGCCAGCTGCTGTGCGAGCTGGTGGACGGCGCGGAGCTCGATGGCGATTCCGTCCGCCAGACGCTCTCGAGCCTGCCCGACACGCTGCCGTGCGAGGGGACGTTCCTGCTGTTTGTCACCTCAAACAGCGTCTCCGGTATCCTGAACCCAGCGGCGATGGATCATACCATTAAAAATCTGCAGAACATCCAGTTTCCCCACTGGCGGCTGTACTCGTTCGCGTATCAGTACAGCATCCTGACCGTCGCCTGTCTGCAGGACCGCCAGACCGTCTCCGACGGCGAGGTTGAGGATCTGACGCGCACCATCCGCGTCTTTACGCACAATCTGCCGAACAGCGCGGTCGTCTGCAGTCCGCGGTTCTGCGACCTGCTCCAGATCCGCGGCGTGTATCAGGCGCTCGTGTTCCACTCGCAGGCCAGCGCCGCCCGGCAGGTGTCCCGCGCGGACATCGAAAAGCGCATCCACCAGACGGTCGGCGGCATCACGGACCACTCAGAGGAGGCGGCGGTCACCACGCTGCAGCACCTCCTGTCCACCATCCGCCGCGCGGAGTTGCCCGGGCAGGAGACGCTGGCCTGCTGCCGGATGCTGGCCGGGGAGATGCAGGAGCTGAGCCGCGCCTACCGCGGCAAGCTGGGCGCGTTCGCGCCGGAGGAGGACGCCCCCACGGAGGAATACTACCGGCAGCTGCACGCCTATCTGCACGCGGCAGTGCGGGAGATCTTCACCAATCTTGACAACCGCCAGCGCAAGTACCTGCTGGCCGCGAAGAAGTATGTGGGGGAGCACTATATGGACAGCACCCTCTCGCTCGACGGAACCGCCGCGCAGCTGGGCATCAGCCCGTCGTACCTCAGCCGCATTTTCAGCGAGGTCGACGGAAAGCGCTTTACCCAGTACCTCAGCGACCTGCGCATCGAGCAGGCGAAGCGCCTGCTCGCGGACGAGAGCAAGCTGGTGCGCGACGTCGGGCAGGAGGTCGGCTTCCTGACCGTCCAGAACTTCATGCGGGTCTTCAAGTCCAAGACCGGCGTGACCCCCAGTGAGTACCGCTCAACCCTGCCCCGAAAGAGCTGAGCGTTATGTCGATAGAAACCCACCACGGAGCAAAGGAGTAACACATGGCACAGCAGAAACTATCCTACCTGAACCTTTACACCACGGACCCGGCGTGGAATCTGGCCGCCGAGCAGTACGTTTTTGACCGTCTGCCCCGGGACCGCACGTATTTCATGCTCTGGCAGAACGACAATGCCATCATCATCGGTAAGCACCAGAACACCGCCGCGGAGATCAACGAGCAGTTTGTCCGCGAAAACGGCGTGCGTGTGGTGCGGCGTCTCTCCGGCGGCGGGGCCGTGTATCACGATATGGGGAACCTCAACTTCACCTTCATCGCCGATGCCGGCGACATGGAGTCCATCAATTTCCGCCTGTTCTGCCGCCCGGTGGTCGCCGCGCTGGCGAAGATCGGCGTCACCGCCGAGATCAACGGCCGCAACGACATGACCATCGACGGTCAGAAGTTCTCCGGCAACTCCCAGTACCTCAAGGAGGGCCGGGTCATGCACCACGGCACGATCATGTTCGACTCGAACCTCGACCTCGTGGCGCAGGCGCTCCATGTGGATCAGGAGAAGATCCGCGCCAAGGGCATCGCCTCCGTGCGCAGCCGCGTCACCACCGTGCGCCGACACATGACGAATCCCGTCGGACTGGAGGAGTTCCGGCATCTGCTGCTGCAGGAGATTCTGGAGCAGCAGCCCGGCGAAGAGTATGTTTTCACCGAGACGGACCGGGAGCAGATTGCCCGCCTGCGCGAGCAGCGGTACGCCACATGGGAGTGGAACTATGGTGAGTCGAGAGACTGCGAAATGCGCAAAAAGATGCGCTTCCCGGCCTGCGGAAGCGTGGAGGCACATCTCACGACCGACCACGGCGTGATTCAGGACCTTCACTTCACGGGCGACTTTTTCAGCGTCGTTGAGCCGGAGGTGCTGGCGGAGAAGCTGCGCGGCGTGCGGCTTGAGGAGCAGAGCCTGCGCGCGGCACTGGCGGACGAGACGGTGAGCCGCTATTTCAGCGGGCTGGAAAACGGTGAGCTGATCGAGCTCCTGCTGTCGTAAAAGCGCCGTTTTGCACCTCGCAAAGTCCCTTTGCGTCAAAAATAAACGGACAGCCGGGGAGCGGAACTGAACTGCACCCCACTTGTTAGACAGTATGATATACTATCTAACAAGTGGGGTGTTTTGCTATTGTCTAACTTTTGGGGGTCACTTCAGTTCTCCGCCGTCTTTTTTATTTATTCGCCGCTGCGCAGGCCCGCGACCGAGGAGATCGGGAGCGAGAAGCAGATGGCGCCCGCGGGGGTGCCGGGGCCGGCGTTTTCCTTGATGGCCTTCATGATGGCGGCCTTCTCCTCGCTGCGCGCGACGATGTAGACCACGTCCTTCTCGTCGGCCAGCGTCACGCCGAAGAACTTCTCCGCGCGGCCGGAGCCGGTGCCCTTCGCGTGGAGCACGGTGCCGCCGCCTGCGCCGGCGGAGCGGGCCGCGTCCATGACAAAGTCAGACTGGCCCTCGTTCAGGATGGCGACGATCAGTTCATGTGCAAACGTCATATCCGGGATTCCTCCTGTATCTTTCTTGTCGCTGAGATAAGCCAGCGTCCTGCCGCCCGCGACGCTCTTGAGCGGGATGGAGAGCATGACGCCGTTGCCGGGGATGTCGATAAACAGGCGGCGCTTGGCTGCCTTGAGGAGCTGTCGCTCCTCACTGGCGCTCGCCACACCCGTCACGACGGCCTTGTCCGTCGCTTCGAGCCCATAGAGCGAGAGGTGTTCGCTGCGCGCCGTCCCCACACCGAGGTGCGTGAAAATCATGTGCAGGCCGCAGGAGGCATAGAGATCCTGCATGATCTGTGCCTTGCTGCGGTCGGTGATGCTGATGATACAGTACAGCTCCATCTCAGGCCACCTCCCAGAGTTCGATGATGTCATCGTCGCCGAAGGCCGCGGCGGGGGCGGTCTGCTCGCTGCGGCGGGACTTGACGACGTAGATTGCGCCCATCGCCTGTACGGTGATGAGCGGCATCATCGCCACGAGCGCCACGAGGCCGAACGCGTCGGTCATGACGTTGCCGCCGAGCGCGCCGCAGGCGCCCATCGCCAGCGGGAGCATGAACGTCGCCGTCAGCGGGCCGGAGGCCACGCCGCCGGAGTCGAAGGCGATGGCCGTGAACGTGCGCGGGACGAAGAAGCTCAGCCCCAGCGCGACGGCGTACCCCGGCACGAGGAACCACAGGATCGAAATGCCCGTCAGCACCCGCACCATCGCAAGACCGTTCGCCGCCGCGACGGCGACGGACAGGCTCACGCCCATGGCGCGCGCCGTGATGGTGCCCGCACTGAGCTCCTCCACCTGCCGGTTGAGGATATGGACGGCGGGCTCGGCGTTGATGATGTACCAGCCCATGAGCATGGACACCGGCACCAGCAGCCACACGCGCCAGCCCACCGTCAGCTGCGCGCCGAGGACATAGCCGAGCGGCGAGAAGCCAATGTTCACGCCCGTGAGAAACAGCACCAGGCCGACATATGTATAGAGGATGCCCGCGAGGATCCGCGCAAACGGCAGCCGCCGCAGGTGCAGCGAGACGACCTGAAACACGAGGAAGAACGCGAAGATCGGCAGCAGCGCCACGGCGACCTCACCCATGTATTCCGGGATGGCGTGCAGGTACTGCCCGCCCATCTCGACGGTGTTTTCCAGCGCGGCGATGACCGTCTCGGCCGCGGCGTCCGTCTCGGGCTGATAGATCGCGCCGAGCAGCAGCACCGCCGCGACCGGCCCGATCGAGCACAGCGCCACAAGACCGAAGCTGTCGGCCTTGGCGTCCTCGTCGCTTCGGATGGACGCGAC
>ERZ840371.4522-NODE-4522-length-10411-cov-2.939745_pt1 | contig 10411 bp, 7 predicted proteins | sample MGYA00519937_ERZ840371 | MGnify/ENA primary metagenome ERZ840371 (study PRJEB31850, sample SAMEA3708873) | human gut metagenome | biome: human gut; feature: human-associated habitat; material: faeces | place: China | collected 2014 ... | reverse complement strand
CAGGGGTGGAGAAAGCTGCCTATGGTACAGTTACCGTAGACGGAGATAAAGATGCGGTATGGGATAATGCCGGAACCATTCCGATTACAATCAATCTCGGCTCCAATATTTCTGCAAATGCGAAGTTACTCTGGGATAAAGACAATCTTTATGTATATGCCGAGATCAAAGATCCTGTCCTCAATAATACCAACGGTGATGCATGGGAGCAGGATTCCTTAGAAGTATTTATCGACGAAAATAATGGAAAATCCAACTCTTATGAAGACGATGACAAGCAGTACAGGATCAGTTATGCAAATGATCACTCATTTAATGGCAAAAAGTGCCTTGAAGAGAATATGAAGTCTGTGGCAAAAATAACTTCTGACGGATATGTTGTTGAGGCGTCATTTAAATGGACGGATATCACACCAAAAGCCGGAGATGAGATCGGACTTGAATTTCAGATCAATGATGCTGATGCAAGTGGCAAAAGAATTGGTACATTGAGCTGGAACGATGAAACAGGAATGGGATGGTCTAAACCGGAAGTATTTGGTACTGTAAAACTTGGAGAAATTAAAAATGCTCCGGAGAAAGATACAGAAAAGAAACCGGAAACAGAGAAGAAAGAAGTAAAAGTTAAAAAAATCACGTTAAATAAAACAAAAGCCGGAATGAAAAAAGGTGCAACGCTTACATTAAAGGCTGTTGTTTCACCATCTGATGCAGATATTAAAGACGTTAAGTGGACATCTTCCAACAAAAAAGTTGCGACTGTTGATAAGCATGGAAAAGTAAAAGCATTGAAAAATGGTGTGACCACGATCACGGCAACGGCAAAAGATGGAAGCAGAGTAAGCGCGTCCTGTAAGATCACGGTAGGTTATAAAATTACCTATAAGTTAGGAAAAGGTAAAAACAGCAGCAAAAACCCGGAATATTATTACAATGAAAAGGTAAATTTAAAATCTGCTTCCAAAAAGGGATATGTCTTTAAGGGCTGGTATACAGACAGCAAGTATACAAAGAGAATTAAAACAATCTCAAAGAGCAGCAAAAAGAATCTTACTTTATATGCGAAATGGCAGAAAGTGACCGTAAAGAAATCTGCAATTAAGAAAATGAAAGCTGTTTCGGGAAGAAAAGCAAAAGTTACAGTCCAGAAAGTGGAAGGTGCAGCCGGATATCAGATCGTTTATTCTACGGATAAGCAATTCAAAAAGAATGTAAAGAAAGTAACAATATCAGGCACATCAAAAACACTTGGAAAATTGGCAAAAGGCAAGACATATTATGTAAAAGTACGTGCTTATAAGAAAGATTCCACAGGAGCAAAAGTTTATGGAAGTTTCAGCAGTGCAAAGAAGATAAAGATCAGTAAGTAGTTCCCAAATAAATTTAATATACCCGTCATACAGTAAAATGTGTGGCACACCGGAAAGAGGATTTTGCAACTAAGTTGTGAGGTCCTCTTTTTGCTTTGCATGATAGGTGTGTGTTTTTCCAGTACCATAAACAGGAATCGGAATTGATAAAATTTAAAATGTCAACCGATTGGCATAAAATAGCACGCTATAATAGTTCTAAATACCTAGAAATGATTAGAAATGCAAAAAATTTATTGTGAATATGTACAAAAACAGAAGTGATTATTTGATTATAACTAACAAATTGCATGTCAACCGGTTGACATATACAAAAAGTAGTGTTAAAGTAAGGGCACAGTAAGGACAGCGATGACGGACAGCCAAAAAGAATTAGTAAAATGGGAACGGGAACCAATCATATTTTAGATCATGAAAGAGTGGAGGAAAAACAATGAAAGCAAAAAAAGTGGTAGCAGTATTCATGACAGCAGCAATGACAATGGGGATGTTAGCAGGCTGCGGAAGCAACAACAGTACAGGTACAGCAAATGCAGGCAGCAATAGCGCAGAGAGCAAAAGTGATGCCGGTGAGAGCACAGATGCAGCAGGAACAGAGAGTGCCGGAAGCACTGATACATCAGATCTGGCAGGAACACAGATCACCATGTTAAACAGTAAAGCTGAGATCCAGACAGCACTTGAAGATATGGCAGAGGCGTTTAAAGAAGATACAGGAATCGAGCTTGAGGTTCAGGCATGTGGAACCGGTGAGTCTCCGTATACAAGAATTACAAGCGCATACAACTCAGGAACAGCACCGACAATGGCGATCATAGATGCCACAGACGTTGTTGCACTTGCTTCCCAGTATGCAGTTGATCTCTCCGATGAAGAGTGGGTAAAAGAGTGTGTAAACCAGACCACACAGGTTGACGGAAAGATATACAGTTTCCCATGCTGACCAGTGAAAGATGTTATGTGCTTACAAGTGCTGGTTAAAAAGGAAAAATATAAGTAGGAGGTTGTAAGACATGGAAAAGGAAATATACATCAAAAAAGGGTGGCTGTTTATTCCGGTCTGTGCCACGTATGGCGAGCTGCCGTTTGGCGGCAAAAAAAACAACCGTATGCTTGAGATATTCTGCCGGGAGAATAACAGCGAAACAAAGCTGTTTGAGTTTCAGATCCCGGCGGGAGAGGCAGAGGATGAAACATACCCTGTCAGTTATTATGCCCGTTTTCCGGTAAAGCAATTTACCGACAAAACACTAATTCTAAGAGGGGATCTTGGGAAAGCTTTCTTTGACAGAATCAGAAACGAGGACGTACCTGAAACGGAAGAAAAATCTCTCCGTGCTTTCGATTTGCCGCCAAACGGCATTTCTTCATTTTTTCTTATCTTGCAGGGTCAGGCCATGTCCTCACCATTCGTAGCAATGACCTTTTTGTACCATGCAAAGCTGTCCTTGGGGATGCGGTCATAGCTTCCGTTGCCTTCGTTATCCACATCCACATAAATAAAGCCATAACGCTTTTCGACATTGCCTGTAGAAAGTGCAATCAAATCGAGCGCACTCCACGGCATATATCCCATGACAGGTACATTATCTTCCGAAATCGTTGCTTCCAGTGCTTTGATGTGTTCCCGCAGATACGCAATGCGGTATGCATCGTGTACCTTACCATCCTCTACGGTATCTTTGGCACCCAGACCGTTTTCCACGATCATCAAGGGCAGCTGCCAGCGGTCGTACAGGTCATTCAGCAGGTAACGCAGGCCTACCGGGTCGATCTGCCAGCCAAACCCGCTGGTTTCCAGATACGGATTTTTCAATCCCTCCAGAAGATTCCCGCTGATTTTTTCCGCGCTGCGGTCATGACCGGTGCAGTATGTCATATAGTAGCTCAGTGCGCAGAAATCCACTTTACCCTGTGCCAGAATTGCTTCATCCTCCGGCTGCATTTCAATGTGGATGTCCTGCTCCCGGAACCAGCGTCCGATATAATTCGGGTACCGCCCCCGAATCATCACATCTCCGCAGAACAGATACTTGACCTGATTGGTCTGCTGGGCCAGCAGCACATCGTCCGGGTGACAGGTCAGCGGATAATTCAACATGGAAGCCAGCATACAGCCAAACCGGAACTCCGGGTCGATGCTGCGTCCCAACATGATTGCCTGCGCACTGGCGATAAACTGATGATGCAGTGCTTGATAGCGCAGCTGTTCGGTATTGATTGGATCCCAGAAATTGCAGTTGACACCAGCAGCTGTCATCACACCAAACTTGACCTGTGCACAGTTGATTTCGTTAAAGGTGAGCCAATATTTCACCTTGCCCTTGTACCGCTGGAAGATGGCCTTGCAGTAACGCAGATACTGTCCGATCATCTCCCGGTTCGTCCAGCCGCCCTGATTGGAAAGTGCATAAGGCGGTTCATAGTGGCTGATGGTGACCACCGGCTCAATACCGTACTTGTGTAGCTCGTCAAAGACCCGGTCATAGAATACAAGTCCGGCTTCATTGGGTACCTGCTCGGTGCCATTGGGAAAAATGCGTGTCCACGCAATGGACATCCGGTAAGCCTTCAGCCCCATTTGCGCAAAGAGCGCAATATCTTCTTTGTAGTGGTGGTAGAAATCTGTTGCTTTGTGGGATGTATAGATTCGATCCGGCTGGATGCCGTCCGTCACTTCACGACCATGGGAACCGAGTGCCTGCACATCAATAACACTGACCCCCTTACCGTCCTCATTCCAGCCGCCCTCTACCTGATTGGCTGCTGTTGAAGCACCCCAGAGAAATCCTTCCGGAAACATTGTTTTTCCTCCTGTGTTTTCTTACTGTTTGGTAGCAGGCAGATCCTCAAAGCCGATCACATAGGTGACAAGGAAGGTGATGGCAAAGCAGACCGGCACACAGGACAGGCCCAGCAGGTAATTGACACCCTGCGGGACCAGAATAGCAATGGTCAGCAGGCTGGGGGTAACAAAGGCAGGTGCCTGCAGGCCGACAAAGCCGCAGTACAGACCGCCCAGCGCCGAACCGATCAGCATGGAGATGAAGGGGCGCTTCATGCGCAGGTTAACACCATACAGTGCAGGCTCGGTGATGCCCAGCAGGGCAGACAGCGTAGCAGTAAAGCCAGTAGAACGCAGAGACTTATTCTTGGTTTTGACTGCAACTGCGCAGGCAGCACCTGCTTCTGCTATGTTGGCTGCCAGACCGCAGACCAGGAAGATCGGATCATAGCCCTGGGTCGCAAACATCTGGATGATCAGCGGGATGGTTGCATTGTGAGTACCAGTCAGAACCATCAGCGGGAACAGGAAAGCATTGATCGCCACAGCGATGGGACCCCAGTTCTGCATTGCGGCACAGGCTGCAAACAGTACATTGCTGATAGACATGGAAACAGGGCCAACGACCAGCAGAATGGCCGGAGCAACGATCAGCAGGTCGATCATGGGACGCAGGAAAACCTTGACGATGCTGGGGCTGACCTTATCGGCAAACTTATCCACATACTTCAGCAGCCAGACACCAAAGATCAGCGGCAGAGCCTGTGCACTGTAATCCATGATCGGCATATTGAAACACAGGAACGGCACAGTGGTGCCGGCATCCCCCAGCCCCAGCAGAGTCGGGTGCAGGATGATGCAGGCCAGTGCCACAGAGGTGAACATATCCACGTTCATCTTGCGGGCTGCGTTGATGGCCACCACGATGGGCAGGAAATAGAAGATACTATCGCCGATCGTATTCAGGATCGTGTAAGTAGTAGAACCATTTTCCAGCAGGTGTGCATAGCTCAGCAGCACCACCAGGACCTTGATCATACCGGAACCGGCGATGATGGGGATGGCCGGAGTAAAGCAGCTGACCACCGTATCCAGAACAGCCTTGCCCGCACTCTTCAGAGTCAGCTTTTCCTTCGGCTTGTCGGCAACGGGAGCCACACCAGTATCTCCTACCAGCGCGATGACTTCCTTGTAAGCCTCATCGACCTTGGGGCCGATCACGACCTGATGCTGGCCGCTGGAAAGAATCAGATCCAGCACGCCATCCAGATTTTTGATGCCTTCCACATCCACCTTGTCTGCGTCCTTGACAACAAAGCGCAGACGGGTCACGCAGTGCGTGATTCCTGAAATATTTTCCTTACCGCCGACTTTTTCCACCAGTTCGGCTGCCAGTTTCTTCATATCCATTGAGAAACCTCCTCAATCTTTCTTTGAATGCCCGGGACGCGCGCTGTCCTCTTACGCTTCTCAGTATAAAGGATTTTTCAATGGGTTTCTTTTTGATTTTTTGCAGAATTTCAAGAAATTCTTGCTTTTTCGTCTATTGCTCAAAATATTCCAGAACGCGCCTTGTTAAAAAGTTAATTATTTTAAAAATTCTTATCTTTTTGGCATTTAATACTGGTAAATGGCATGCAGATACAGGATCGCATTGGCTGGAATCGTCAGGCGGATGGACAATTCCCCGTTTACAGCCTGTGTTTCCTGCAAATGGATCTGCGGCACAGAAACCTGTCGCAGATATTCCAGATCATGAGAATGCACATAAATCCTTTCCGATGCTCCCATCTGGCGCAGCAGGTCCTGCACACTGCCATTTTCCGGGCTGATCATTCGTTGTTTGAGGATATACCGTCCATTGCGAACGCCGGTCAGTCGATATTCCAGTGTCAGCGGTTCCGTTTCTTCAAAGTATTGATCCGGTGCGCCCAACGCCGAGTTCTGCTCGTCCAGATAATACCGGTAATTCAGTCGTTTGCAATTGTGGCAGACGATTTGATAATTTCCTTCCTTGCCTGCAAAAAGAATCGCATGGTCATCATGTGCCAGATGATATTCGCCCACCCGGCACAGAAAACTATAGGCATAATAAGACGGTTTCGGGATCCCGTGCTGTGTCAGCAGGCCATTCCCGCCAAAGAGCACGTTTTTCTTCATCTTTTCCGGGTAGACTGCATCCAGTGGAATGTTGTGGGTCATGCTACGCACTCGTCCAAAGCAGTCAATCATATTTTTCAGCAGGTTTGCTCCCTTATAGCAGGAATCGTTCATTCTACTGGTGTTCAGTATATTGTCATTCCAGCTGGTGATGTAAACATCCTTTACCATTTCACGGAAACAGGGCTGATTTTGCTGCAATGTCAGAAGCTGGTTTTTCAGGTAGCTACTGTCGGTCGCACGGGACAACACCGGTCCCTGTCCAGTTTCGTAATAGAGATACGGCTCTGCTTCAAACGTCTGCGCCAGTTGTACTTCGCCCCGGCGAGCCAATTCTCTGCAAAAGCTTTCCACTGCTTCCGGTGCGCCCAATGCAAGCCCTGCACAGAGGAGAGGTTCCCGGCAACCATATTTGTTCAGGATTGCCTGCAAGTGCTGTCGGCAGGTCCAATAAGAGTTGGCCTTTTCCGGGGTGAAAATCGTGTTATAGGTCAGTTCCAACCGCCATTTCCGAATGTTCTGAATGCTGTACCGGTTTGCAAAATGGGAAAACAACCGATCCAGATAGACGTACATCTGCTCTGGAACCGTCAGCTGCCGGAACTCCACATACAACCAGATCATCAGTCCCTGATCCACCAGCTCATCCAGATGCTGCTCTTCCTGATAAAAAGAGTATTCTTCGCCTGCTGTAAAGTCCCTGCAATCCGCACGGATGCGGACAAATCGGAACCCGATTTCATGCTGGAGAATACGTAGCTGGTTCACAATGAGGCTATTGTCCAGCAGATGTGCTTCTCCGAGCGAAAGCACTTCTTTCCAGAACGGGTCATACAGTTCCCGCTTTGTAACGTCCACGATTCGGACATCTTTTTTCAGCACAACACATTCCGTGGATTCTTCCTGCAAAATGTTGCCCATAAGCTCTTGAATCTCCGGAATCTGGCCCGGATCATTCTTTTTCCGGTTTTCTGCACGCCATTTCTGCGGAGTTTTTCCGGTGTCCTCTTGAAAATACCGGTAGAAAGATTCCAGATTAGCGAATCCGTTGCTCATCGCCAGCCGCAGCAACGGTGCATCACTCTCCAGCATATCCTGCTTGGCATGGCGTAGACGAACAGCAATCAGTCTGTGATAGAAGGTCTGTCCGGTCTCTTTGCGGAACTGGCGGGAAAAATATTGCGGAGCCATGTGGAATACTTCACTGATTTGTTGAAGGCTCAGTTCTTCGTTGTAATGCTCTTCAAGATACCGAACGAATTGCTCTGCACGGGTTCCGGCACCGCCCGGCATTTCAACTGCAAAATGATGCATCAGTAAAAGCACAAGCTCATAGTACAACCGCCCCAGCTCTGCTTCCTGATAAACACCACCCTCTGCTAAAATCCGTAGCATCTGCCCCAGCAAACGGCGTAACGGCGTATAATTATCACTGACAACATGCGCTGAACTGCACTGGATACGATAATTTTTTCCACCAAAGCAATCCCTCAGCTGTGCATCGTCCAGCAAAAATGCCACCAGCAGACCATTTTCCGCCTGAATGGTACAGTTCTCATACGGATTCAGCGAAAACAGATCGTCCTTTTTCATCTCAAACAGCTCATCGTCCGAGCACACCTGAACAGGCTCGTTCAAATTCCATAGAAGCATAAAATCAGCCGATGGTTCTTTCAACGCAATTTTTCCACGGTATACCATCAGATGGAATGGTCTGTGTGCCATAAATAAAATCCTCCTGCATGGCTATTTTTTCAGTGTTTCAGCTGGTAATGCCCTTTGCCTGTTCTTTCCAGCCTGCCATCATCACACAATGTTTTCAGCACACGCTGCAACTGGCGGCGGCTGCAATGCAGCGCGATCACCGTTTCGTTGACCGAATGGATAGTATGGTCCGGCTGCATTTTGTCCAAATAGAGCAGCAGCTTTTCTTCCAGCGTCTGCATGGTAACATCCATCGTGGACATTGTCAGTTTCTGCGCCATCTGACGTAAGGCAAACCGCAGGAATATCGAGTCATCTTCCAGTGTTTTCCGGTTCTCGGCAAAGGGGATTGCAAGACAGAGCACCCGTTCTGCCGCTCCGGTGTAAAATGTGCCACCGTTGGCTCCGCAGAACTCCACATCTCCCAGAAGAGTCCCCGCGCCGGTTCTCGAAACATAACGAATACCGCCGTCCTCCGAGAGGTCATAGATGGAAATCCTGCCCTCGGCCACAATCAGGAACTGATCCAGCGGCCGGAGCGGATGGTTCAGCAGCTCTCCTTTTTCAAACTGCAATAACCGCAGCACCGGCGGGCGCAAGCGAAAACAATGTTGCACCGTCTGATAGATTTGTTCGATTCGTTTTGTATCCTTGATTTCCATCATAAAATTGTCCTCTTTTTTTCTATTGTGCCATACGGCACAAGCAATTGCAAGCGAAAAACGGTATAATGGAACGCCGGAGGGAATGACAATGGAATCTTTTTTCGATACAAAACATCTATACCGCAGTTATTTCAAAATGGCACTCCCCGTGGTGCTGGGGCTGGCGGTCACACTCGTCTATAATCTGGCTGATACATTTTTTATTGCGCAGACCAACGACACCAACCTGATCGCCGGTGTTTCGCTCTGTGCGCCGGTGTTCACCACCCTAATGGCCTTTGGCAATATCTACGGGCAGGGCGGCAGTTCGCTGATCTCCCGGATGCTGGGGCAGAACAATCTGGAAGGAACCGCCCGCATCAGTTCTTTCAGTTTTTACATTGCTATTGCCACCGGCGCAGTTCTCGCCGTGGTCATGACCCTGTTCCGTGCGCCGCTGCTGACGCTGCTGGGCGCCAACGCCGAAACCCTCGGCTATGCGCAGAGTTACTACACCGTGCTCACCCTCTGCGCGCCCATCATTGTGCTGAGTTTCATCCACTCCAATCTGGTGCGCTGCGAGGGCCTTGCCAACGAATCCATGGTTGGCACGATCCTGGGTGCCGTGGTCAATATCATTCTCGACCCCATCCTGATTTCCGGGCTTGGTATGGGCGCGCTGGGTGCCGCCGTTGCGACCGTCATCGGTTATCTGTGCAGCGTGGTGTATTTCCTATGGGTGCTGCGCAAAAAGAGCCGCTGCCTGTCCGTCCGGCTTTCCCAGTGCCGTGTCAGCGCCAACGAGCTGCGGCAGATCCTGGGTGTGGGTGTCACAGCGGCGTTGAGCAACCTGATGCAGAGCCTGACTGTTATCGTCATCAACCAGTTTTTGTTGGCCTACGGCAACGATAAGATCGCCGCCATGGGCATCGTGCTGAAGGTCAACATGATCGCACAGCTCATCCTCACCGGCTTTGCTTTTGGCGGCGTGCCGATGTACGGCTACCTGTACGGCGCAAAGCAGCAGGATACCCTGAAAAAGCTGCTGCGCTTCTGCCTTCTGTTCCTGTGCGGGCTCTCGCTGGTGCTGACGGCTTTCCTGTGTCTGGCCGCCACACCGCTGATGCAGCTTTTCGTGCAGGACAGCGCACTGGTCGCCACCGGTGCCGAGATGCTGCGCTGGCAGGCTGCCACGGCGGTGTTCGCAGGCATCATTCTGCTGCTGACTGTGCTGTTCCAGGCCACCGGCAAGATTGTCCCGGCCTTTCTGCTGTCCATCAGCCGCCAGGGCGTCGTATTCATCGTTGTGCTGGTGGTTTGCGTCCGGCTATTCACCTACAACGGTGTCATCATGGCACAGGCTGTAGCCGATGTACTGAGCGCCTTTCTTGCTTTGGGAATGCTTTTTGGATATAACCCGCTGAAACAATAAAGTCAACTTTATTACAAAAGAAGGGGGTACTGCGAACAGAATCCCCCACCCGTGATATGCAAACCAACGATATTTCCGAAACATTAAAAAACAGGTTGCTATAATAAGTCTTACTTCTACCACTTTACCGCAATAAATTTTGCAAAACCATCTTGACGTACCCTGTAAACCATGATGCCCTTTGTCACAAATCACATTGAAAAGTGGTGGTTCTCACCGTGATAACCACCACTTTCAGCGGATGACTGCCCAGAAAGAACATACCGCCCCGCAACACACCCGATTCATTTTGCCGCCGATTCACCCGACAAAATCA
>ERZ840371.4516-NODE-4516-length-10426-cov-6.152444_pt1 | contig 10426 bp, 10 predicted proteins | sample MGYA00519937_ERZ840371 | MGnify/ENA primary metagenome ERZ840371 (study PRJEB31850, sample SAMEA3708873) | human gut metagenome | biome: human gut; feature: human-associated habitat; material: faeces | place: China | collected 2014 ... | reverse complement strand
TTCTTTTCGCTGATTCTCACTTAAATCAATGCTCCCATTATACTCCAGAACAGTTTTTTTACAATCCACATTCCCATCCCCGTTCCGCTTTCTTCCTGACCAACAGCCACCCGGCTGCTCTCAAATGCCTCCGTAATGATTTCAGGTCTTTTTTTGTACTTATCTATCAATCCCCATCCAGTATCCCAGTAGCTTATTTCAAGTCCCGTTTCTGTGTTCTTTATTATAATATTTCTTTTGTTTCCAATACCGCATCCATTTCCCGGTCGAAAGAATTCAGGCTATTAGAAATAAGATTGCTTATAATATTCTCAATATCAAACTCAAAACACCAAAATTCAATCTGCTCAGCACACTGATGGTTAAAAATAATCATGTTTTTTTCTAATATATTTTCCCACGTTTTCAAAAATTTGCTTAGCATATCTTTTATGTTATGCTTTTTACGAAAACGTTTATCTTTGCGAATGGAATCAATGGTTATTCCGAACCATGATGCAAAGTTTTTCTTAAAAACAATCGCCTGAAGAATGTTATTCATTGCTTCTTCTGTATCATTGTCATATTTAATTGCTTCATACGCTGCATCCAGCTCCTGCCCAATATTATTTGTCAAAGTACGGATTTCATGCATAAACATATTGGTAATAATCCCCGTTGTCGCCAACGTCTGAAGCATCTTTATCTCATCTTTTAATTCCTGAACTTCCTCACGATTTTCCTCTCTTAAACTATCAATCAGATTTTCTACCTGTTTTGGATCCGCTACCGGCGGTTCATCTTTCTTTTTGCCAGTACCTGTACTCTCTGCTTCATTTTCTTTATTTTCCTGTTTTTTTCTTTGTTCTTCCTCCCACTTCCTGCGTGCTTCCGCCAGTTCACGCATTTTTTCAATTTCCGCTTCCAGTTCATCCCTTTTTCGCGCATAATCTGCCAGTTTACGTCCAATTGCCTGCCTGCTATGTTCAAATTCATTAATAACAAACAACAAAACCTGTTTTAGCTGCGAAAAACCAATCCCTTCCTGTATGCCATTTCTGTTTGCCGCATCTTCGAGATTTGTATTTTCACGCGAAATATAAACGCTTCCTATCATCTGCTCTGCACGTACACGCCACTGCCCTGTCCCATGTCCAAGACCCGCTGGCGAACGGCTGCTTCTTGCAGCAAGCTCTAACCAGTCAAAATCATTATCTCCATACTCACCATATGGCCTGACTCGGAATTTGTCCCTATATAACTTTATTCCGTCAAATCTTTTTGCAAAATTTTCCCTACCATTGATATCCTTATAGACAAAACGTTCCCTGTCTTTTTTACTATCTTTTATTTTATTAAAGTAGAATGTACCGTTGTAATTTCCAATGCAATTGTCCTGTTCCAACTGTTCTCTAATGGAAAAAATTTCTTTTTTTACTTTTCCATTCAAATATTCCTGTTCTTTCTTATCAAATCCAGCTTCTTTATAAACGATTACAGCATTCTCGCCAAAATCAAATTCATTACAGGTAATCTGCACCTCAAGATTATCTGCTTCAACATTAAAATCTATTTTATAGTCATAAGAATCAAGATTAGCACTTTTTATAATTGCGCTCTCAGCTGATGTCGTGTCATCATAAAAAAGTATCTGAAAATCATTTACCACATCTGGCGGCAATAAATTTTCAAAATGGTTACGCAGATATTCCATTGTCTGGTCATTCCATACATCATGCAATCCAGTAAGGCAGAATGCTGTTCCTGTTCCCAAAAAATTATTGTTTAAAAGCATAGATGCAACCGCTTTATTTTCCCAATGTTCCATATCTGCAAAATCTTGCAACGACATATCAGAATCAAAAATGGTAGCTTTAATTTCAAATATTTTTTTCTTCCATTAAAATCATCCCAATTTACAATCCATTCCAAGCCACCCACTTCGGTTCTTGTAAGCATATCACATTTGTCTGCAATTCTGTCCAAAGCAAAGCGACCAATCCCCTTTGCTCCAGTCTGTACCCTTTTTCCTCGTGAGAGATAAGTATCTTTTTTCGAAGAATTACCTATTGTCATCCAATGCTTTTGCAGGGTCTCTTGGTCCATACCAATTCCATTGTCCATAATATAAATACAATTTCTGCTTTGCGAGAAATAAAGACAAACTGTGTTTGCATCCGCATCATACGCATTCTTTACAAGTTCCAAAACCGCTCCTTCCAGCTTCGAAACGTTTTCTCGCCCTATTAATCTCGCAGTATAAGCATCCACATCAAATCCTATTAACCGTTCATTCTTCCTCATACTATCTCCCATTTTCATGCATTAAAAATGTGCATTTTCGATTATAATCTGTAATTTCTATCTCTCTTTGGTAAATGTGCATTATTTTATCTTCTTTACTACTACTCATGTGCTTCTCCTTCACACTATTTTTGTTATCTCTACATATATAATTTTTCTTCTACAACTGAATTTTATCATACCAGCATCGGTATTGTACGATAAAAGTTGGACAACCTGTTTTGTAGCCTTTCTCTACAAAATATTTTAATAAGTCAATATAATCCATAACTTTGTAAAAAGAATGTACCATGTTATATTACTGCAAAGAAATCGCTTAAACCTCACGATCTAAGCGATTTCTGTTAGGGAATCTCCCCTTTCTACATCTTATTTCCATTTGCTGTTTTTGTGACAATTCAAAGTTATGTAAAAATATTTCACATTTGTATTGTCAAAAAATATATTAACTTTTCAAGGTACTATAATGGATTTTTGTTTTCAGCAACATATATCAACTTAATATGCATACTTCGTCCTTTTCTTTTTGTATATTCCATCTATAAAACATATATCATAAGTCTTTTTATAATATTTATCTAATAAAGATAAATAAGCTTGTCCACTTAACAATGCAAATAATACTAACATCAAACATACTGCTATAATCTCTGAAATCGGAATCCCTGATTTTCTACACAGCAAGATTATAAATACCCAGACAAAATTTACTCCTACCATATCTCTTGCCACTTTAAATTCGAGTACAAGAAAACTGCCATAACTTCTAACCGTTTTATTCGTCTCGCTCCATATGAGAACACACGAAAAATTGGGAGGTAAATCATATTTACTACGCACTTGCATTTTCACAGGATTAAACATTCTACTCATAAAACTGTTCATAACAATTCCAATTACTAATATTATCGGTAAACCACATTTTAATACCTCCAATTTTAATGTAACATCAATATAATTTTCGAAAATTACGTATGGAATTAAAAACAAAACTCCAATCAGCAAACATGTTCCAATGTAATAACCAAATTTTTCTTTCATAGTTTCTTATCTCCTTATTTTTAATTTGTAAAGAAACTCTATGTCAACCGCCTTACCATTTGTTAATTTTTACCATTTAATGTGTTTAACCATTGCCTTGCATAGTGAATTTCTTACATTCAAATATTAACATGTTTTTTTCATCATTACTATTGTACAATATACTAGAAATTATCTACACTATTTTGTGCTTATTGCACAATTTTACATAAAATGTACGATTCGTATATTGGAATGTCATTTTTTTACATTTTTATTTTGAGTTTATTTACTTTTTTATTGTCATATGTTATATTATATTTAAGTGTTAGCTCAACTTAATTTTCAAACAGTAATTACATTTTATGTAGACACTTGTCAACAACATATCATGCTTCAACAAGCAAGAATTATCTCATAATAAGATAGGGAGAAACAATGGAAAATTTTGATCGTATAATAGACAAACTAAATGCAAATATAATAGAAGAAGTTCTCAGACAGCTCCATGCTTCACGTCTCACTCAAAAAGAACTTGCTAACTTAACAGGCATAAATGCATCAACATTGTCGAAACTTCTGTTAGGAAAAACAAGATTTAGCATAGAACAATTAACCAAAATTGCATTAGTTTTAGGAAAAGATATTTCAGAATTCTTATCTTTTCGAAATATCGGAATAGAAAATGCCTCTAACATATATTCAACGACCACTATACAAGAAAGCGACAATTTTGTTTTTGACACAAACCGTCCTGCCTTTAATGGTTACTTAGGAAACACCTATTACGTTTATTTTCATTCGACTATGTCCTCAGAATCAAAATTAATTTATGGTGAACTTACCTTTAACAGTACCGGCAAGGATCGATGTAGAGTAGACTTAGTATTATACACCGGGAAAACAGATGTCTCGGGGAAAAAAATTACTAAAAACTATATAGGTGATATGATTATTTCCATCCCACAATCATCTTGTTATTGTATTTTAACCAATCAACGAATTGGTGAAATGTGTTTTTTTATCTTTCACCATATGTTTCTTTTTAATCAAGAAATGATATGTAGAATGGCTGTTGCATTAACAACTTCTAGTGGAGAAAATAAAAGACCTACTATTCATCGATTAGTTATTACAAAGCAAAAATTTGATTTAGATGCAAATCCACATGATTTATCCTTTTTACAAGGTCAATTAAAATTAAATAGCCAAAAGATTATTATTTCAAAAAAAACTTTCGAAACCATAAAAAGCCAGCTTTCACCTGATTCAGATGCAGATTTAATCTTTTACCTAACTGAAATTGAAAAATTATTTTTGCATGAGGAATTTTATATTATAGATGAAAATAAAATATTATTATCAGATATAGATGTTATTACCAAAGTACGAGGAATTAGTCTTTTGCGTGAAAAATCCATCGCTGAAAACTTTAATAAAATTAGTACCACAACAGACGAATTTCTTTTTGAATATGTCCAACATTCAAAAAATAATTAATTCATGTTCAAATTTTATTACGTCAAAATTTTCCGAAGCAAACAATTAGAAGACAGCTTTCTCACTGTAAACTGATTTAAGCTGTCTTCCAAATTAAATAACTGTTTCTCCCACTTATATTGCAACACATTTCCCTTTTCTAAATCTCATCAATTAAAGTAACTCAAACTTCGCACATAAATTTTAGCTATGCACCTTGAAAATTCAATACCTGGCAGTTATTCAGTTGTCAATGTTCAGACTTTATGCAGCTTGCAGTTGTGTTTTCAACATGACCGGAAGTGTATTCATAAATGTATCAACCAATTCGTTGATTTTTTCATCTGAAAGTTCGGTGTTATCTAAAAGCATTGTCCGGAACATTTGAAGTAACATTTGAAAAGCCTGTATCTATGTGATATCAGACATTTCATCTGAAAAGTATAGAAAGAGCTCGCCCAGGGATCGATTATCATTGGATTCCCTGCTTTCCAGCGACAACATCATGTATCGTGTAAAAACGACCGCAGTATGTGCAGTCATTGCATCATAGGAAAGGGAGTTACATTCTTTGCTGAGGTTAAGGTAGCTTTTGCACACCTTGAAGAACACCTCTATGTCCCAACGTTTTCCGTAGACCCGGATGATTTCATTCTCATCCAGATTTACGTCCGTGGAAATAAGGCAGAGATATTCCTTGCGTTTGTTACGATTGCGAACATAAACTACTTTGGCAGGAATGATTTCACCATCCTTTACAACATCAACCATAACGGAGAGCAGATATCTTGATCTTCCGCGTCTCTTTTTGTTCTTGTTGTAGATAGAAGTTAGAGGCATATCTTCGCCATTGTAGCGAAAGAACATCTTTGGTGTTTTCTTGACCATGCCGATTACATCGTAACCCATACTTTTTACTGCGTGAAGAGTACTTGGTGATGAAAACCAGCTGTCAAAAAGAACATATTTCGCCGGAATTGCAGCTTTCCTGGCTGCATCTAAAAGCGTAAGCATAGCTTGTGTTCCTTTTTCCATGGAAAGCTTCCGGCGTTTGTAGCCAACAGTTCTTTTATTCACTTCTGTTGCTTCATTGATGCGGTTTTTCCTGTTTTCTGTGGAAAGAAGAACGCTGTTGACCGGCAGGAAAGTACTTCCATCTGACCAGCCTAAAGTAAGCATTCGAAAACCAAAGCGATATTTATGTTTTGCATGGTCATAGACTTTGGCAAGGAGTTCAACCTTTTTTGAGCGGTTACGCTCAAACATGGAATCATCAATGATAAGAACATTTGCACGATCCTCAGAATCCAAAGGAAGAATGGCATCCTTGATGATTCGGGCTGAAAGTATTGTTGTGAAACGGATCCAGTTAATCTGAATCATTTTCATAAAACGATATACAGTATCCTTCGCAAAATCAGGAGTGTTCCGTCCTGTGATCAGATTCATGTACATGCTTCTGTTAGAAAAAATCAGCAGAAACAAATACTGGAAAATTTCCATTACTGGAACGCCTTTCTTTTTGTAGGCATTGGACCCTTTCAAAGCTGAAGAAACATGAAATCTCGTAAAAATCTTTTGATAGATTTTGAAATCTGCTTATCATTTTGAGTTGCTTGTGTTATACTTTTATTCATAGCATGAGCCTCCGGAAGTATGATTGTTTTTTGGACAACTCAATTATACCAAAACCAGCTTGTTTCATGCTATTTTTATGCCAGTTATTATTGAATTTTCAAGGTGCATAAGCACTTATTCAAGTGCGAAGTTTGAGTAAATTATGAATATTTCATTCTATATAATTATACGTTTCCATACAGTTATATTTCCTCATGTGCGGTGTCTTTCAACGCCTCGCGGATTGCCATTGTCGTAAGCTTTGTTCCGTAAAAATCTTTTTTCGAGCATCCGGCTCTCCCGCCTCCGGCACAGGCACACGCACATGCGCAGGCACAGCCACCACTACCTCTGCCGCCTGTGTAATGGCTGCTCGTTCTGATATCAGTAAACGCATTGCCAAATCCGCTCTCCGCTCTGTAAGAATCCACCGGTTTGCCTTTTTTGTACGCCCGGATGATAAGTAAAAGCAAAATGCCCGGCACTACAAGAAGCATAACCGCCATTACAATTTTTGTACCTGTTCCAACCGGATGCGAAATCTTCTTGTCGTCTTCCGTCTGAAATACATCTGCATCATATTCTATTTTTACAGTGTATTTCTCCCCCTCCGCCAAAGACGTGCGAAACTGATAGTAACCATCCTGTTCCCAATATCCATTTAAAACATATTTTATATTGTCAGATTTCCAATAGATATTCAGTTCATCTACAACAATCTCATCAAACCAGCCCGGCGTAAATCGATACACTCTCATGCCATCTATAGTCTGGTATAGATGATGCTGGTGGATTCCAAATGAAAATTCTACCGTCTCACCCTCGTAATATTTCCGGTCAAAATCAATCCTTACATAGGAACCGCCATTTTTGTAATACCGAATATTTTCAATATTACTGCTGTAACCCTCAATCTCCTCTACATTCGAATTTGGGATACCGATTTTAACCCATTCCAGAGGACCGTCTGTGTCGCTATCCAACACTTTCCACGTAATATCATATTTCAGATAAACAGAGCCGTCTTCCCAGTCTGGTTCTGCGTAAATCGTGTAATTTTCAATCTCATCCAAATTGTCCGCCAAAACGGTTGTCGATGTCTCTTTTCCGAATATGGTCAAACACATGATACCAAGCATAAACAATAATTTTTTCACCGTCTGTTTCATCTTGTCATCTCCGCCTTTCCCCTTAATGGGCACTCCTGTTTCATCTGTGCGGTTTCCATGCGGCGCGCTTTACAGTCTGGATGATTCCAGATCTTTTCCCAGCGTGTCACTCCCATTTTTCCAAAGTTTTCTCCCGATAACCAGCTCTGGCACGGAACTACTTTTCCGTCTGGTGTGACTGCCATGTTACTTAAACATGCACCACAGGACGGTACATCCAGTCCAAGCTCCTGCAGCTTTTCCTGCGCGATCCAGCCCGGCGATGTAAAGTTGATTTCCATATTGTTTGCATAACAATATCCGGCTGCTTCTTTTAACACCTGATAAAGCTGTTCCCCTGAAAGCTGTGTCCGTACCGATTCATCCGTTCTTGCATTTCCCGTGATGATCAGTCCCGAACAGGTCACATATCGCACACCCAGATTATGTAAAAATTTCAGTGTTTCCAGATAATCTTTGTTCAAACTGCAAAGCGGTGTGTTAATACTCAGATTGATTCCTGCTGTCACCGCATTTCTAATTCCAGCAACAGTTTCCTCATAATGTGCACCGCCAACAAGTTCATTATGAATATCCGGATCTGCCGAATAAAATGTCACCTGCACACTGTCAAGTTCCGCCTGTACAAGTTCTGCGCAAAGCTCCTTTGTCAGCCGTATCCCATTTGTGTTTAACCTTGTTACAAACCATCTTGCCTCTAAAATTAATTTACATAAATCATCTCTAAGTGTAGGTTCTCCACCCGTAAAGGTCAATTGGGTAATTCCTGCTTTCCTGCATGCACGGATGATCTTTTTCCAGCTTTCAGTGTCAAGCTCCTGTTCTTCTGACAGCGGTTGTCCTGCCGCATAGCAGTGTATGCATTTTTGATTGCAATGCCATTTTCCTTCGCGTGTCATGGCAGAAACCATAAGATCCATCCGGTGTGGTGCCCGCATATACGGTGCATATTCCCCAAGACTTATTCCTGCGATCTCCATCTGTGGAATTTTTCCAGCGATCACATCCTCAAATGTATCCAGCATGACCGACAAGTCTCTGTGAAAAACTTCTGGGTCTGTTTTCGGATATATCTTTCTGACCGCTCCAAAGGTTTCCTTAAGAACCTGCTGCACCTCCTTCTCCTCTATCGCATGATTTTCATATTGATTGATCCGCCGGATAAACTCTGTGAGAAGAATCGCCCATGCCTCACTGACCGGTACGATTTCCTGCCCATTCAATATCACAACAGAAGGCACTATTTTTCCCGACAGAAAGCGTGGTGGAACAAGGTGAATCCGCATCACATTTTCCGCGCCCGGATTCCACGTTGTGTGAACCGCCAATTTCCAATTTTTCAATTCATATATTTTTTCCCGCAGCATATTCACTCATCCCCGCAGCCTGTCAGATATTTTTTCTTCCAGACCTTTACACATTATTTTCTATGTACTGTTTTTATGAAAAGAAAATAACCCATGCATTAAACAAAAGCAGACAGACGACCACAACGGCTGTGTATACTTTGCCAAAACGCGCATCTTTCGCCCTGATATAATCTGTCTCTTTGAATTCTCTTGTAATTTTTTTCTCATTTTCTGCTTCCAGAAGAATTGTTCCATATAGACTGAGCAGTGTCAGCGTTTCACAAAATCCCACGACAACCGCTGCGATCAGCATCACCGTTGCATCCGGATCAGAACTGTTATGGCAGAATACGCCTGCAAAAAAGCTGCCGATCAACAGCAATATCGTCTGACGTTTCCTGCATCTCCGATAAAAAGCTCTGCGGTCTAACAAATCCTGTCCTGTCTGCCTGAAACACGGCAATGCTGGCTCAATGTGTTTCTGAAGCATGTCGTAACACTGTCTTACCCGCTTTGCTGCTTCCAGACTTCCCGGCTCGTATAAAAAACAGATTTTATTTCTTCCTTTTCCGATTACAAGACCGTTGTTTTTACAACGGACCTGCCGTTTTTGAACCGCTTTTTCCATCGTCTGATATGCGATCATTCTGGTTTGTTTTCCCAGAATATTAAAAACATAAATCCTGTCTTCCTCAAACTTATAGCCTTTTTTCTTTTTTGCATCCATCCAGACCGGATGAATAAAAATGTAAAACAGCAGTAAAGCAATCCCAAAGTAAAACACGTTTAATTCCCACTGTTTTTCAAATTTATCAATACATGCTAATATTCCAAAAATGATGCTGATTCCAATGGAGATCATTTTCCAGAAGCTTCTTAACCCTTTTTGATTTTTGAAATAATTTTTTGGATATTTTGGAAGAAAATTTCCCATTCTGCTTTACTCCCCATTATGATGCGCAAACTTTCCTCGCAAATATGCAGTTTGCTGAATCGATGCACACTTCTACCGAGTCACTGCACAATCTGCCAAACCTCTACATTTCTTCTACAAACCGCAGCACATCCTCTGCGGTCTTTGCATAACGCTCTGCCCCATGCTCTGCCAAAAATTCTTTGTCACGAAAGCCCCATAATACGGAAATACATGGCATGCCGGAATTTTTTGCAGTCTCTAAATCCACATCAGAATCACCAACGTAAACCGCTTCTTCCTTCGTTTTTCCAAGTTCCTTCAATGCCTCATATACTGTATCCGGAGCCGGTTTTCTGCGGATGCCCTCTTTTTCGCCGATTGCTACAGGAACGATTCCTTTAAAATAAAGGTCGTTTAATTCTTTGACTGCAAAATCAATCTTATTCGATACGATTGCTACTGCATAGCCTTTTTCCTTTAACGTCTCGATCAGTTCTACAACGCCTGCATACGGCTTTGTATTATCATTGCAATGTTTGCCGTAATATTCTTTAAAAAGCGCAAAGGTTTCCTCAAATAATGGATTTCTCTCC
>ERZ840371.4508-NODE-4508-length-10436-cov-3.471727_pt1 | contig 10436 bp, 8 predicted proteins | sample MGYA00519937_ERZ840371 | MGnify/ENA primary metagenome ERZ840371 (study PRJEB31850, sample SAMEA3708873) | human gut metagenome | biome: human gut; feature: human-associated habitat; material: faeces | place: China | collected 2014 ... | reverse complement strand
CAAAATACTGTTTGAGCAGTTCTGCCGGAGGGAGTATTTCTTCTTCCTCTTTCGGGAACTTGCACTGGTCGAAGTTGCAATCCAAATCAATCAACTGTTGGGCAGTGAACACACGGCTCTTTTCTCCCACTTCATCATTGATAATTTCTTTCCTGTCTTTCCACCATTCCTGAATAGGTAGGGTATGCTCCACCTTCATTGGTTTGGTCTTTGAGAAGTGCTTGTAGCCTTCCGGCATATCCAAGCGATAGAACCATGTCTCTTTGGTCTTGAATCCTTCTTCGCAGCCCTCTGCTTCTTCATTATTAAAGAAAAGAATGTTGGTTGCAATAGAGGTATATGGGGAGAATATCGAACCCGGTAAACGGATGATGGTATGCAGATTGAACTTGCGGAGTAAATTTTCTTTAAGTGCAAATTTTGCTCCATCCGTACCAAACAAGAAACCATCTGGGATAATCACACCGCATCTACCACTAGCTTTGAGGCGGTACATGATAAGGGCTATAAACAAATCCGCTGTTTCACTTGAACGGTACTGCACCGGAAAATTGCTTTTTACACTATCTTCTGTGCTACCACCATACGGAGGATTCATACCGATAACATCCACTTTATCGCTTTCCTTGAAATCAGTTATATTTGTTCCAAGCGAATCACAGTTAGCTATATTGGGAGCTTCAATATCATGGAGTAACAGATTTGTTATACTCAAAAGATAAGGTAGCGGTTTCCATTCTTGTCCCACGACTGCATTTTGCAGTTTTTCTCCATCTTCGGCAGAACTGACGCTCTTACTCATATAATTGAGAGCAGAGGTAAGGAAGCCGCCTGTACCACTGGTGAAGTCACCAAAGGTCTCGCCCAATTTCGGGTCAAGCATCATCACGATAAAGTCTGTCAAAGCACGTGGAGTATAGAACTCACCTGCATTGCCTGCTGATTGCAAGTCTTTCAAAATTCCCTCATAAATATCTCCAAATGTGTGGCGGTCATCAGCATCGTCAAATTCGATTTCATTTACGATGTTGACCACTTGACGCAAAAGCGTTCCATTCTTCATATACTGGTTTAAGTCAGCAAATGTTTCTTGAACAATGCTTTTGGCTCTTGGTGTATTGGCGTTTATCGGAAGATTCTTTAAAGTAGGGAACAGTTTTTCATTGACAAAAGAGAGCAATGCTTCTCCTGTTAATGCTTCACCGTCTTTTTCGTCTACGGCCCATTTACGCCAACGCAAATCTTCGGGGATGATAGACTTGTAGTTTTCATCTTTGTATTCCCAAGTTTCTTCCTGAGTGTCATAGACTTTCAAGAAAAACATCCAAGTCATTTGTTCAATTCTCTGTGCGTCACCATTGATACCAGCGTCTTGGCGCATTATATTTTGGATTCGCTTTATGATGTTGTTTACTGCCATTTTTAAGCTGATTTATAAATTTGATATTCTAGTTCTCTGATGGCTTGCTCAAAAGCAACCTTACCGCCAAATAACTTTATGATTTTTGTTGGTTTCCCTATGCTATTGAATGGCGGTATCTCCAAGATGTTCGCCTTTTCAAAGTCGAGAATACCATTCTCTGCATATTTGTCAAGAAGAGCCTCCAATACTTCACGAGCTTTACCTTCGTACTTCCCGAAGTAATTACGCTTCTTTACATTGTTTGCTCTCTCTTTCCTTGTTAATGGCGGTTGGTCAAACGCAACGTGGCATATCACATCAAAGATGTCGGCATCCTTCAATGCCGGATTAGCTTCACGTACAGCATCTATCAGAATAGCATATTCCTTCAATTCATCCATAATGGCCTGTTTGCGTTCTGCCTCCGTCCACGTTTGGATAAAATCATCCAAAGTTTGGTAATGGCGTAATAATTGCTTTTTAGCAAACGACTGAACACTTTCCGTTCTCATCGTCTTACCATCTTCTCCTAACACTGAAACGATTTCATGGGCAATGCGAATATTCTTACCGCTGATAAGATATTTCTCACGATGCTCAGATACTATTGGAGTTTCTGGAGCATCAATGATTTTGTAAGGCTTTGGCTTTTTCCCTCCTCCTTTGGGTGGTTCCGGGTTGCCATCAAATGCTGGATCTTTGAATTTTGCGGTAGCATTGCGGAAATCAAGGATTTCCAAATGCCATTTGCCCTTGTCTTTTCTAAGTCGTGTACCTCGTCCAATGATTTGCTTAAATTCAGTCATGGAACCAATTTCTTTGTCTATGACAATTAAACCACAAGTTTTGCAGTCCACTCCTGTGGATAAAAGTTCAGATGTGGTAACAATTACAGGATAAGGCTCATCTACACTAATGAAATTGTCCAGTTGTTTCTTACCTTCTTTATCCTCACCAACAATACGTGTAACATAGTAAGGTGACTTTTTACATAAATCGCTATTCATATTGATAAGCAGCGTCCGCATTTCGGCAGCTTCCTCAATATCAGAACAGAATACGATTGTCTTTGTCATACGACCAATGTCATATAACATTTGGGTTATCCTATGCGCTACTACTTTACGCCTTAACTTGATGGCAAGATCACGACCTATATTCTGTCTTTGATATAGTTTCTGTTCAATCTCCTTGCCCAATAAATCTATTTCACCTTCTTCTGGAGTCCATCCTTGTAAATCAACATTGATAAAGTCTGCTGTAACCCTGTATGGAGCTAAGAAACCATCTTGAATGCCTTGAAGAAGTGAATAGGTATATACTGGTTCACCGAAATAATCCAAGTTGTTCGCTCCTTCGTCTGCTTTCGGTGTGGCTGTCATACCAATTTGGGTAGCCGAACTAAAATATTCCAATACCTTGCGCCATGCGGAATCGTCTTTTGCACTTCCTCTATGACACTCATCGACAATAATTAAGTCAAAGAAATTTGGCTGCACCTCCAAGAATGGGTCTGGTTTACCCTCTTTCCCGACCAATTGGTGGTATAAAGCCATATACACTTCGTATGACGAATCAATTTTTTCCTTCCCCTCTCCAACAGAAGTTATCTTGGTCATAAACTTCTTGAAAGGCTTGAAGTCTTGCACCATCGTTTGGTCAATGAGGATATTGCGGTCTGCAAGATAAAGAATCTTTTTCTTAGCCCCACTTTTATGAAGACGATGGATAATCTGGAAAGCAGTAAAAGTCTTACCAGTACCGGTAGCCATTACCACAAGTACACGTTGTTGCCCTCTTGCGATAGCTTCTACTGTGCGATCAACTGCTATGCGTTGGTAATATCGTGGGTCATGGCTATGTGCATCATAATAGAAAGGTGTTTCTATTATGTTAAGTTCAACTGATGTGTAATTCTTAGATGCAAGATAACGACTGTATAGTTCTTCCTCTGTCGGAAAATCCTCTAACTTGATTTCGGTTTCTTTTCCCGTGATAAAGTCATGTTCCAAGAAAGCATTACCATTACTGGAATACGCAAATTTCAGGTCAAGGATTTCGGCATAGCTCATAGCCTGTTGAATACCGCCTCCAACTGCGTGCTTATTGTCTTTAGCTTCAACTACAGCGATGGGCTTACCTTTATGATATAGTAAGTAATCGGCTTTTTTACCCTCCGCTACAGAATGTTGGTTGCCAATAACAAGTACTCGACCATCCGTAAAATAATACTCTTCACGCATATTGACGCCTACAGCCCATCCTTTTTGATTGAGTGCAGGAGTAATGAACAGAGTGCGTATCTCTTGTTCTTTGAGTTCTTTCTTGTTTACTTCCATGGCATAAGTTGTTTTATGATTTGCAACTGCTGACAAGCAAGTCTTTCACGTCAATATTAAGAACATTGGCTATATCATTAAGCGTTTTAAGGTCTGGCTGAACCGAATTGCTGCACCATTTACTTACAGTACAGTTGGACTTCCCAATTTGCTCTGCAAGCCATTTTCCTGTTTTCTGTTGCTCTGCAAGTACCACTTTTAATCTGTTTAAATTAGCCATGAGGTAAAATGTTTTAATCCAAGGGCAAATTTATATAAATTGTCTGACAGTATAAACAACTTCCGATAATAATTATTATCAGGAAGCAAAAAAAGGATTAGATAGCGTATTTTGATAAGATATTTTCGTCAATTTCAATCTTATGACGTCCAGTAGTAGTGCGCAGATTTTTCCTAACAGTGTCAAATGTAGAGTTAGCGAACCATTCGGAAAATGTCGCCATCACAAATGATGTAGTCATATCTCTACCTATATTATATTGGAAAGCGATATTCCAAGCGAAGTTCTTCAAAGAGATTTGGGTGATAGAATTGTGCTTCTTGATATGAATTTCAGTCATAGAAAGGACTCGCCTATTGGCCACAAAATAGCGAACACATTCACATATTTGGAAAATCTCAGTTTCATCCAAATCAAAACGTTTAAATGTATCTCGTGTGTATTTCAGAATAGCATTAAGTTTTTCATCATCTTCTTTCTCTTTTTGCTGTTGGTATTGTTGTTGCTCACGCTGGTATTCATAGTGAAATAATTCCATTCGTTTTTTCTGAACTTCTTCGCAGTTTGAGATAGGAAAAGGAACTAAAGCCAATGGCTTTTTATTGCCTCTTTTCTTGACTGATACCCAAAATGATTGAGGGATAGCTTCTATAATATATCTTGCCACCGTAATGCAAAGATGATACATGAATTTTAGTATGACATATCCGGTAGCCATAATAAACGGAAGCAAATTCATTCGTATGCCAAATATATTGCATACTTGAAATGCAATCATCGAAGCCAGCAGCACCGCAATGACCTCTATTACCCAAGAGTGGAGTATATATTGTTTTTGCTTCATGTCTATTGTTATTTATTTCTCAATGCAAAGGTACAACGCATTTTCATAAAAAGCGAAAGGCAAAAATAGAGGAAGTAACTGTAATAAGTTCATTTTATGCTATTTGTGAAAAGAAAAGCATAACAAGTGAAAATATCCAGTAGCAAATGAAAACATCTGCAAATAGGGAATGAAATGTTAATTAAATATAAATCTTTCCTTCTCTATGAGAAACTCTCTTTATTATCATTTTTAGAGTGTATTGTATAAAAGGATATCATATTTGTACCATATATTTGTAACTTACTGATTTATATAATATATTATTTTTGAGGAGGTGAAATAATATCAGCCGGACAGAAATGTTTGAATATAAAAAATGGCGTGCAACAGATGATGTTGCACGCCATTTGCGTATGTGTATGTTCCCGTGACGGACGGTCAACGGGAGTGTTTCATGATGTTAACGGGAGCGTTTCCTGATGCAGGCGGGAGTGTTTTCTGATGCCGGCGGGCTACTCGGATTTTATGCGGAGCTGCCAGAAAGCCACTGCGGCGGCAGCTGCAACGTTCAGTGAGTCGACGTTGTGAGACATGGGTATGCGGACAACATGATTTGCCTGGGAGATTGTTTCGTGAGGAAGTCCGTCGCCCTCGGTGCCCATGATTATTGCCAGACGCGGTTCGGCGGCGAGCTGCGGACTGTCGAGGGGTATGGAGTTGTCGGTCAGAGCCATGGCGGCAGTGGTGAAACCGAGGTCGTTGAGGTAGGGAAGTGGCTTGTCGAGCCATGTCCATGGAACAAGGAAGACGGAACCCATGGAGACGCGTATGGCGCGCCTGTTCAGCGGGTCACACGATGTGGTAGTGAGCAGTACGGCGTCTATGCCCAAGGCGGCAGCCGACCGGAAGATTGCCCCGATGTTTGTAGTGTCGGTCACACCGTCAATCACTACTATGCGGCGGGCGTTCCTGCAAATGTCTTCCACACTGCCTGGCACGGGGCGTTTCATGGCACACAGTACTCCTCTTGTCAGCGTGTATCCCGTTAGTGAGCGCAGCAGTTCCCTGCTTCCGGTATATACCGGAATGTCGCCGCATCGCCTTATGATGTCTGCGGCATCGCCCGTTATGTGCTTGCGCTCGCATAAAAGCGATACGGGACAATATCCCGCATCGAGCGCGACATTTATTACCTTGGGGCTTTCAGCTATGAATATCCCCTTTTCAGGTTCTATCCGGTTGCGCAACTGTGCTTCGGTGAGCGTGCCGAATATCTCGGCTCCGGGGTGTTCCAGCGATGTTATTTCTATTATCGGCATGTTTTCTTGCATCTTCCGGCAGCCATCATGTTTTGTCGCTGATGGCGTGCCGTTCTATTTTATGTTTGTTTTATAAAGCCATCTCCTGCTGAATATGCGGTACATGAACATTACCCCGCGGCACGAAAGCTCTATTGCCATAGCCATCCATACCCCCTGCAGTCCGTATTCGGGCGCAAGTGCGGCAGCCAGCGTGAGTCGTACCAGCCACATGCTGGCAAGGTTCATGCCCGCCGGTATCAGCGTGTCGCCTGCCCCGAGGCAGATGCAGTATCCCACGATTGCCGCTGCAAACATCGGTTCGGCAAATGCCTCGATGCGCAATACGTCAACTCCGAGCGTGCGTATTTCCTCCACGGGCGACATTATTCCAATCATCTCGGGGGCGAAGACATACATTATCACTCCCATTGCCGCCATCACAGCCATGCCCATGAATATTGTCATGCGTGCAAAGCTCTGTGTCATGGCGCGCTGTCCCGCTCCGATGCTCTGTCCCACAAGCGTCGTCGCAGCCTCTCCGATGCCGTATCCCGGCATGTAGCACAGGCTCTCCGCCGTTATGGCAAAGGTGTGTGCGGCTATTGCGAAGTTGCCGAGCGGGGCGACAATCATGGTGCTTACAATCTGTGCACCGTTCATCATGACATACTGTGCAGCCATGGGCAGGCTTATCTTTGCCGCGTTACGCAGATAGCCCCACGACGGTGCGAACACCCATCTTTCGCGTTTCAGCGACAGTTCGGGCGACTTGTATACGGCGAACCATATAAGGATGATGCCTGTTATCAGGTATGCCGACACCGTGCCGAGGGCGGCTCCGACAACTCCTAATCCCGCTCCGGGCATGCCGATGACCGTTCCGCCGATGTCAACGGTGCGTGACGGGAAGATAAGGAAGAAGTTGAAGACCACGTCGAACACGCACATCATTATGCTCATGATGCTCGGCACGCGCATGTTTCCCGAACACTTGAGCATGCTTGAGGCAAGCATGCCTATCTGATATACGGGCAGTGACGCCGTGTATACGGCAAAATAGAGGGATGCCTCGGCGGCTATGTCGTCTCCGCCGCCGAGCCACAGCGGCAGCGGACGGGCAATGAGAAGGCATAGGGCGGTGAGTATCATTGTGAAGACAGCCGTAGCCATCAGTCCCTGACGGAACACCTGACGCGCCTTTGCAAAGTCGTTGGCGCCGATGAAGTGTGCCGCCTGGACGGAGAAGCCCATGGCGGCGGCGGATGTAAGACCGCCAAACAGCCACGTGGTAGACTCTACCAGACCTATCGAGGCGGATGCCCTTGCACCCAGCGACCCCACCATGGAGGCATCGATGTAGAACATCAGCGTGGATGAAAGCTGTGCGAGGATAGACGGAATGCTGAGTTGTACAATCAGGCTGAGCTTCTGTCTGCCTGTCATTTCCTGCCCCGTGCGTATCATCGCAAGCAGTGCGTTGTCCTTCTTGCTTGAAAACATGCTGCGAAATTAATGCTTTTATGATTAATAACCAAGACTGATGACACAAAAAACAGGCGGTTCATTCTTATCTGAACGCCGCCTGTTGTCTATCAACTTAACTTTAAAATACTTTCCTTGGATAATCCGGGGCACCGCCGTCGGCGTGTCTCCGTCTCCCTTGATCCTGTTGCCGGTCTTCCGGCAAACAGGTTTTTCCGTGTTGTCCTGATTTCTCTTTCTACCTGAAACTTAACCCTATGATTTGTCTTCGTTGATGCCTCGCGGCATGATGTTATCCTTTATTGTCAATCTTTTCAGTCAGCCTTAAAACCAATCCCCTGAGTTCTAATACCTATGTTTTAACTTTTGACACTGCAAATATACGACTGTTTGCGCACACAGCCATGTATTTTAGTGTTTTATTTGATGCTTTTCTTCGTTTTATTGACCGAAGTCAATAATGTGGGATGCTTGATTCTCATGCGTGTGGTTGTACCTTATTTATATATGCCACTTATGCGTCAACTTTTTAATATGGTATTTTTTTACAAAAAACGGCGCAATATCTTTAATTGATATTGCGCCAAATATTCTTTTTTAATAACTCTTTTATTATTTATTCATGTATTCATCTTGTCTTCCATGAACAGTAAATACTAATTAGCAAAAAATTTTATAGATGATAATTTGTCGTTCCAGTTACTTCCATCTTTCATGGGGATATCTGTAAGAGTCGTAATCCAAACTAAACCTTCGTCTATATTAGGAGTTACAGCTCTATCTTGTTTTTCTACATCAAATGTCAGACATTCGCCTGTATAATTATATCCATCATATCCGAGAAAACGGACATCATTTATCACAAATTGTGACTTATTTGTTATAATTAGTGATGATATAGTGTTATCCCAACGAATTGCTCTTAAATCAGGACACTCCCATGATTGCCAATTATTTTTCAGCTCAATCCTAACAGCGGCATGTTTAAATTTGTGATCTACCCAAAAATGTAGAAAAGTTTTAGTTTCAATATCTGTTTTAGACGGAGCAACTCTTCTTATTGGATTTGATGTATTGGACTTATTATGTCCGATTTCTCCATAATTAAAATCATCTCCGTTTGTATATTCAATCCTTCCATTCTCTTTTATTTTACATAGTAAATTGGGCGTTTTAGCAATTTTATTATAGAAGAGTTCTTTAAACTCTTCATCCAAAAATACTATGGAGTCTTTATCTGTCAATAGCAGACATGGTACATCGTAGCTTTTTCCCTCATAATCGGCTTTTAAGATAAATTTTTTTGTTTTTCCTACATTGTCAGTACTTCTTTCCTGAAGTTCGCTGTAGTCATCGTTACTGCATGAAAAGCATATTAAAATGCCAAAAACAAATAATACTTTTAATAATTTTAAGTTCATAATTTTGTTGTTTTAAGTAGATATTAATAATTATATTTAGATTATATTGTTTGTTTGTGAATGTCCATATTGATTATGAAATTAAGTCTGTTTTAATTAATCTGCTGCAATATTGATGAACGATATTGCAGCAGATAAGATTTAAGTACCATTCTTTTATTTCTCAATCCATATTCCCTTTTTCGCCTTCCACTGTGTTGTCGGCGTGCCCGGACGGTAATATCCAGATAGGTATATGTCATAGATAAGAGTGCTGTATGCAGGTACATTGTCATAATCGGACGTTCCATGTCCAAGCTGATAAGGTATGTATACTTTCCAACGGTCTCCTATGTGCATGTGTTGAAGAGCCGTTGTCATACCGTCTGTAAAGTTTTTGACAGCATCAGCAACGGGCGTACATGTTTCAGGATTGAAAACGTCATCATATGTTTGCTTGAACACGAACCCGTCGGCATACGACGTTGAGGGGATGAGGCGTCCGCGATAGTGCAGCCTTACGGAGTCGGTGTACATGGGGCATCCGCTCCCCGTGCCCTCTTCAAGCACCTTCACGGCGATATAGTCGGCGGGTATTCCCTGTATGGTGTCCTCCTTCGACCATGTCTTGAATACTTTCCAGCTGCCGTCGGCGTTGCCCCTTGCCGTTGCCAGCACGTCGTTGAAGTATGCCGTGTTTGTCTCCTGCCAGTTTGGAAACTCCTCCACGGTGTTGTCGTCCTCGCTGCACGACACTATTGCCGTTGCCATGAGGAGAAGCGCGGAGAATACGAATAAGATGTCTTTCTTCATTTATTGCAGTTTTTTAAGCAGGCTCGCTATGCTCACCTTGTCTTCTATTATGCCGCAGAGGTCGGCAATGTTCACTCTTTCCTGTTCCATTGTGTCGCGGAAACGCAGTGTCACGGTGTTGTCCTTCAGCGTGTCGTGGTCTACGGTCACGCAGTAGGGCGTGCCTATGGCGTCCTGACGGCGGTAGCGCTTTCCGATGGAGTCTTTCTCGTCATACTGGCAGTTGAAGTGGAACTTCAGCCCGTCTATTATCTCGCGTGCCTTTTCGGGCAGCCCGTCTTTCTTCAGCAGCGGCATCACGGCGAGCTTTACGGGAGCCAGCACGGCAGGCAGCCTGAGCACGGTGCGTGTCTCTCCGTTCTCCAGCTTCTCCTCCTCGAACGAGTGGCACATCACCGACAGGAACATGCGGTCCACGCCGATACTTGTCTCTATCACATACGGAGTGTAGCTCTCGTTGCTCTGCGGGTCGAAATATTTTATGCTCCTGCCCGAGAACTTCTCGTGCTGCGACAGGTCGAAGTTGGTGCGGCTGTGTATTCCCTCCACCTCCTTGAAGCCGAATGGCATGTGGAATTCTATGTCGGTTGCCGCGTTTGCATAGTGCGCCAGCTTCTCATGGTCGTGGAAACGGTAGCGGTCGTCGCCGAAGC
>ERZ840371.4502-NODE-4502-length-10445-cov-2.781232_pt1 | contig 10445 bp, 9 predicted proteins | sample MGYA00519937_ERZ840371 | MGnify/ENA primary metagenome ERZ840371 (study PRJEB31850, sample SAMEA3708873) | human gut metagenome | biome: human gut; feature: human-associated habitat; material: faeces | place: China | collected 2014 ... | reverse complement strand
AGAACATGATGCTAGACCAACTTATCCTGACGAAAGAGTAAATGAAACGTAACTTGTCACCATGTTTCTGTTCTATGGCAGGGTCACAGGGAATATCATCAGGCGTGATGTCCCCTTTCTGGCTCGCACGGACGAGTTGAGTGTATTTGATCTCTTTCACTTCTTCCTCTCCCAAGGCACAAACCAGTTGTAGTTGTTGAGGGTTTTCCCCTTTAAAGTCAATAACGGTCATTTCATCACCCACCTTAACGGGAGTGGGTAATACCGCCACCTGATTTTTAAACTTTTCAATCAGTTCAGGATTGAGTTCAAGGGAATTGTTAGGTTGGGCAACCTCCAAATTTTGGTAGTAAGTTTTCAAGTTCATAATTGATAAGATTTTGATTAATTAATTTGATTTTCTTCAACCTTGGGGTGGGGGTATAAATGGCTACACTACTCTAGCGTGGAACACTCTTTATATATAATGCCAACCTGAAATTGAAGGGGAGGGGGTGTTTTATAGAGGAAGTTATATTTGCTATACTCTGGTTGGTGGAAAATTTCTAAAATTATATACCGACCAGAATTTTATATTTTTCCACCAGATATAAACAGTGATAATTTCTTACCTTTGTATAATAAAAGATGTTTAATTATGCCTTTGACCATTACTTCATATAGAATTTTCCTCGCATCTCCAGGAGATGTAAAGGACGAACGAAATATCGTTAAAGATGTTGTTGATGATTTTAATAATACGTTTTCTGAAGAACTAAATGCGGTATTGAAACTTATTCGATGGGAAACACATACTTATCCTTCATTTGGGGAAGATGCTCAATCTGTTATAAATGAGCAAATAAAAGATGAATATGATATTTTTATTGGTATTCTATGGAGTCGATTTGGTTCTCCTACTTTAAAATATAATTCTGGTACAGAAGAGGAATTTTATCGAGCGTTTCAGAAGTACACTAATTCACCTTCGGATATACGTATAATGATATATTTTAATGATGAAGCTTTACCTATAAGTTCGATTGATATTCACCAATTAAGTAAGATAAATGATTTTAAGATTAAATTGCAGGATAGTGGTGGTTATTATTTCACGTATAATAGCTTAGATAATTTTAAAAGTTTATTGCGGAGTCATTTATATAAGGTTATTAAAGAGTGGTCTTTGGGTAAAGATATATCCCCAAAAAGAACAACAGAACTTGTGAAAATGGATGAAGAAGTATATAGTGAAGAGTTGGGGTATTGGGATTTTGATGATTTAATTGAAACAAAATTTGCTGAATGTAGTCAATATCTTGAAGAAATATCAACTGCGACTACTTGTGTAGCAGAGCAAATACAAAGAAAAGCAGATGAGTTAACTTTTGAATCTCAAAATATAACTTCTTATAGCAAACAGAGAATCAAAACTATTACGGCTGAGACAGCAAAATATATGAATCAGTATTCTACTAAAATAGATTCTCCTATAAAGAATTGGATAATATCATACGAGCAAGGTATAAAAGCGATGGAAGGACTACTTCATATTTCAAATGAATTTATTGATACAGATAAAATTGATGATTTATATTCTTCGAAGAATGTTCTAGAAGAAATGTTAGTAGCCCTAGTTGGATATCATACTAGCATGTCTGATTATTGTACTGTTTTGAAAAGTATGCCTAGAATGAGTCAATTATTAATAATAGCTCAAAGGCAGCTATTGGCAAAGACAACAACTCTTTTAAAAGACATAGAAAAGGCTCAATCATTAGCCCAAAACATTGTAAATTTAGTGAATCAAAAGATATGGGAACTTGAGGGGCAAACAGTTATTTCTTTAGATGAGAATATATCTTTGTTTCAAGCTAATGAAGGTTAGATATGTAGTGGATAAAAATACGGAAGATTTATCAAAGATATAAATTAACTTTCTTTACCTCTTCTCCTTGGCTAGAGGCTCTCTCTTTATAACATTTAGTATTTATCAATGAAGTAAGGAAATATTGTAAACTATGTATTTGAGGTGGCAGGTTGGGACATAACTTAGGTAAGTTATATTTCAATGAATAATAGTTGTAATGCTTCTTGGCGTTTCTATCTCCATTTCTAACTGCCGTTTCCAGTTCCTCTTCTGGTTGATCGTACCTGTGAATACATAACACTTCCATTAGCTTGAAATCGTATGGAGGTGGGATAACATTCTTCTCTATACAATAGTTATATATAATATCATATTTCTCTCTGGCTAACTTGTCAAAAGTTCTTAGTCCAAAATTACTTTTAGCATGTGGGGCATCCAGTATGATGTTGTTATCCGTGATAAGGAAGAAATTATTTACTTCCACCAGTTTATGATGCTTTACTGCCAAGTCTATATATTTCTTTACGGTTTTGGGAGATAAATTTAATCGCCTTGATATTTCTGTCTTGTTATAGCAAGTGATATTGGTATTATTGATACATAAACATTTAAGTAGTACTAGGAAGGCTTTTAATTCATCAGGAATATCTTCCTGTAATAAATCTTTCTTGAACCTGATCCAGTTACTCTTTGGAATGTCTACATGATATGTAACGGGTGTGGTTAACTGTCCTTCATTGCTCCTGTAATTATACTCTTTACGCAGGAAACCTAAATCTTCAAATTTGGTAGTGTACTTGGAAATGGTATCCACATCTTTAATGCCAGTAACCTCACGAAGTGTTTCCCTCAGTACATGGGATTCTCCTGTTTCGTAATCTGATTTAAAAAGTAACCATGTAAATGTATAAGTTTCATCTAGGTTCAGTTTACCTGCAATATCTCTCGTTATGATTCTATAATCCTTCTTTTCTCCTTCATTCGCCATTATTAATTCCAGTTTGAAACAACCATCTAAAAATGATCTATGGACTTTCTGGTTCTGCTTTTATTTAGTGGGATAGGCTGGCAAGCCTGTAACACCAGTACTAGTTATTAGTTTACTAGTTAATAGTATGTACCCTGTCAATTCCCTAAAAGCATACCCCGTCAAATCCCTAATTTTTAAATATTGATCTTTATGGTTGGATAATCTCTCTATTTCAGGTTGGAATCTCTGGTTACATGAAATACAGCCATATCATGTAGCTTTATAGATTAATCTTTAGAAGGTGGTAATATCTGGATTCTGGTATTCTCATCTGGAACGTAGTATATCTTTCTCACTTTATCTACCTGTTTTTTAGTCTTTTTCAGTCCTTTAGACTTTATCCAGAATCCTATGGATACCTTATTATCTGGAATACCAGATTGTATGGCTAATCGCCTTAATCGCTCGTAAGTGTACATGATTTGATAGCTTGATTGATTAGTACGGTGTATCTAGTTTAGTGTCACTTGAAGACCAAAAATTACTCCTTACAGGTTGGGGTGCAAGGAGTAACAGGATAAATCTAAATCCTTATATGATTGTTTCAAATGGTATGCTTTGATCTTTAAGATGATACAAAGATATTAAGTATCTGGGATACCGACAAATAGAGTACGGGGATTCTTTAAAAATCGAGTTGAGATGTGACTGGAATGAAAGGATTCAACCCACAAGCAGGACATATCTTCTATTTTGATTACCCGAATAGAATAAAACTATTACGTGAGTTGTTTGGGAAATAGTCTTGTATTGTTTGTTTATACATACTAATGTTACTATTAATTCTTTCCAATGTCTCTATCTTGGATGCCAAATCATTATAAAGTGATTCAATAGGATTAAATTTTTCACGAAACAATTTATATTCAGGTTTTTGCTGGCTTAGAAGAAGCTCAGATTTCATAGAGAGATCATCTTGATTAAATGTAGGATGTTTTTTTGCCATATTAATCTTGATTTTTTTAATCTCATTGTCATATAACTCTTTACGAGGAAGTAGCTGGTTGTATTTAGTTGACACATCTTTAAATTCGTTGTTACACTTGATTAGATCCCCTTGTACCTGAAGAAGCGTATTCTCGATATTGGGTAAAACTGCTTTGTTTAGTTCTTCTATTTTATATACGAGTTGATTAACTGGCATTATATCTTTCAATTCCAGTATACTTTGAATAAAATGAAGTGCTCCAGATAACTTCTCTCCTTTAACCTCGATAAGTTTATGCTGTATAAACACTTTCTCTGAATCCGAGTAATTTACAACAAATTCAAACTGGTTCGCATTCTTTGTGCTGAATATATTTTCTAGTCCATTTATTAATCGGTGACATTCATCCACTATATACTTCTGAACAAATGCAATCTCGTCAAAACACGCTATGTTTATTGCCTCACAACAAAACTTCATAGCTTCTCTCCATGCATCCTCCCAAGTCATTTCTTTATTGTGGTTATCGGATTCCATCAAACAAATCTTTTCCTTGTTAGAAATTTTAGAAGAGAACGTATCTCTATCATCATATTTAAAGTTTCTGGTACAAGAGATTAACTCTTGTTCATCTACATACCTGTAATATACCCATTTTGAATACGAGTGTATTTCTATGTTTCTGAACTTCAATATCAAGAAAAAATAGCTAGATCGCCCAAATCCAAAGTTCGTTTTAAAACGAACAGAAAAATCCTCTTTCAATTTGAACTCGGGGGATGCCCACCCCTTTTTCCTATGTGAATATGCCAGAATCTCTTTATTGGCTAGACATCTTTTGTAAGCTAATTCTAAGAGTATAGCGTTAATCTGGTCTCGTGTATCGTAATATGAATATTCTTTCCAATCTATTTCTTGATATGGGCTCCATATCCAAGGACAATAAGAAATACGTTTCAAATCATTAATAGATATGAATGTAATCTTATGATAGGTGGTATCGAATGCCAATTGCTTAATCACCTCATAATCAATAATTAGATCGAATTCTTTATCTTTTGCTTCTCTTTTTTTTGTTTCTATTTGAAGCTCCACGAACTCGCTTCTTGCCTTAAACAGCTTGTCTAGAATATCATACTTAGATTTGAAAAGCTTACGAAGATCATATTCTTCAAAACAATAAAGATCACCTTTCTTCCTAAAAATAAAGAAGCTAGTTTTTGGATGATATGGCTCCTTCTGTGTCAGCCATTCTTCCCATATTTCTAAATCTTCTTCCACCGTACACCGATTTAAGAGTTCGCATTTGTAATATGGCAAATATATGGTTTCCAGATGAAATAAACAATCGTACTGACTATATAATAGCCTAAGATCGTCCTAAACCTATTATAGGATGATGCACATTTTTTATCTAGGGTCTATAATACTATTTTTACCTGAAAAATGTGCATTCTATATTTTAGATTTGACAATGTATAAGGCTCTCTTCCTGTTACTGGCTTTCCCGATCCATATTTCCTCGGTATCAAAGAACTCGTCAAGAGTTCGTGCGGTTACTCTTTTTAAAGGGGCTATACCTAGTTTCTGGTATATAGAGATGATCGTTTCCTTTATTTCATCTAGCTTGTACTTGCCACCTGCTATAAAGGTATTCTTTATCAATTCTATAAATGCCGTGCTAGTGGTGTTTTTCCTGTATCTTGCCAGAATCATAGCCTCCTTTATTTTCTGTTTGGAATACCCTAGTTCTTCTATCACTCCCTTGCCGAGTAATTCAAACGCTTCCACTATAAATGGATCGGTCTGAAACAACTGATCCCTCCATTGCCTCATTGATTCGGAATCCATGTCCTTGATTGATTCCAGCAGTTCTACCATAGCCTTCTTCTTTTCCTTGATGGTTTTAGACTTGCTGGCAACAACTAACTTTTCCAGCTTCTCGCTTGCCTTGTGGTAACCTCCCTTGATGTAATTTATCTTGTAATCATTATTCTGGTTGTAGCCATCCAGTAGTCTGTCAACGCTATTATAAAATGATGTCACTATACCTTCATCAATATAGTTATCTATCAACTGCCAGTTCTTTTGATCGTTCCTGCCTAGAAACTTTTTATAAGGATGTGACTTCAAGGTTTCCATGTACACTATTCTAGCATTCCTATTAGAGGCATGATCGTATTGTAGCTGGAGATAATCATGTACCTGTTCCATGATAGAGATTTGTTCTTTTAAATCGGCAATAGACTGTACTGGCAAGTTCTGGTTAAAGTTGGTGACGTGATACACGTCTGCCACTCCATTCCTGAATCTTCCGATTATTTGCCAGATGTCTGTTCTGGGGTCGAGCATGGTATGGGTGGCATGGTACAAATCTGTTACCATTACAACCGTGGGACGTTCTTGCATCTCTATATCGAGGGCGCAATAGAACCTGCTGGTAAAGAAATTGTATTTCTTCATCCTGTCCTCCTGCCAGTCCTCGTGGACGTCCATGAATTCTTTAACGTTTAATCTCTCCACGCTTTTAGGGGCACAGAAGACGGTTGATTCTTCTTTTATACCCAAGGTATTCATCACGGAATCTATAATATCGGTGCTGTTTATAAAGAAACATATCTTACCTTCCCGCAGGATTACTTTCTTTAATGTTTCCAGAATGTTATTGGTGGGATAAAGGTTGATGGTCTTTTGGATGTTGTGAGTTGGTACAACCTCGACTGTTTTAAACGTGTTGAATCTAGGGTCACTAAATTTTACTGGTGTCGCCGATACTAGAGCCTTACTTTTAAACTGGAAAAAGTCATCGAAAGGTAGGGTTATATTCTCCCTGTAATCCACGTCCTTCACCACCTTGTGGCACTCGTCAAACAACAGGAAACATTCCTCCTTCATGTCTATATCCAGAACGCTAAAGGCTTCCTTGACCTTTTGAAAACTCTCTGGGGTGGATAGAATCTTGAATCGCTTGTTCTCCTTGATACTCTGGTGAAGGTAATTGATAACCTGTTCCCCGTAAACTCCTTCATGAACTCCAAGCAGGTTATCTTCTCCATGCTCTGGCTTGGAACATTTGCCTTTTATCACTGGAACGTTAGGCTCTATTATTATAGAGTGGCGGTCTGCCTTGATCTCGCCATAAGTCGCCCCGCAACCAGTGATCTTTTTATCCAGTATGGTGTTACTTGGAATGACGGGTAGCACGTCTGACAGGTGTTGATCGTTGTTTATATAGATTTTCATCCCACTAGTAAATTTACAGGTTGATCGTTGGCTTTCAGGTATTGTAATAGTTCTGGCGTTCTCTTCAACTTGAAAAATATAGTTCCTCGCTCGCATGAGGCTAACGCCTTGACTTTACCAGTGTTCTCCCTTAATAGGGGGATGTATTGCATCTTCACTTTATCTTGTACCAGTTGCATGAAGACAGGTAATTCCACGTCATCACGTGTGTCTACTTCACATGGGTTAATGCCGAAATCCTCTATCTCTCCATGTAGGAGGTAATCCAACAACCATTGTAGGCTGTCATTATTTAAATAGTAGGCAAAACGTTTCACCCCAGTAGTTTCAACGGTGGCAAATGGCAGTCCCCTGTAATCCGTGTTAAACGTGATCTCCAGCCTGCGATCATGTAACATCAGGAATTTGAGTGTTTCATGATTCGAGGTGTTATCCTTTAAATGGATGGATGGTAAATGTAATTTCATACCGCTTGTTTTAGTTTGACATGACAAAAGTGCGTGAACTCCAAGAGGTATGTAATAAAGAATGAACGGGTTTTAGAGGGGTATTCTTTAGATGCCTGATACAGAAGAAGAGGGACATTCATCCCTCTTGATCTTTTTATAAATGATTACCCTCTATGATTCTTGTTCCTTGTTGAAGGCACGGGTTAAAACTAGCCCCTTGTCTGCCAAGAATTGTTCCAACTCTGGGGTGCGCTTGATACAAAATTTAATGACGCCTCTCGTGTGCCAGATGTCCGCTTTCATGCAACGTTCCCCCCTGCTAGTGATGAAATCTTCTTTAAAAATGATCCTTGACTTGTTCTCTATTTCCAATTTGAATAGTGTAAAACCGAAATCTTCTCCTATCTCTGCATCGTAATCCTCATCGCCTGTTAATTCTGGCTTGTCGGGGAAGCGAGCGTTTACAAGCAGGTAAACGTACTCCACTATTTCTTGATTGACAAAGACATCAAAATAATACTTGCACCCGTTCTTCTCGACAGCAACCTTGAAAGCCCGCTTGCCATTTATAGTAGTCGGCATTAATTCTGGTTTTACTCCATCGAAGTTTATAGCATCCAACTTGTCGATACCATCTTGATTAAATACTTCACCCGTCTTGATCGCTGGTGTCTTTTGATCCTGTCCCAAGTTCGGGAGGTTAATGGGATTTTTTAATGTTACCATGATTATGTATTTTAAATTAATGAAATAAATATCGTTCGAGAGAGGAGAGGGGAACGTACCCCTCTCTTTAGTTCGCTACCTGAGATTATTAGCTTTTAAATAGTTTTCGACTTCCTCGTTCAGGGGCAGGTACAAGTCAATGACGAACTTGCCCCCGTGCTTGACTTTAAAGGGTACGCCAACAACCTCACCCTCCTTCACCTTGTCCTCCTCGGCGATCATCCGCACCCCTGCCTCGTTCAGTAACTTGAACACCTCGAAGCCAAGGTTTTCTTCTGGTTCTGCCTCCCAGCCAGCGATGTCAAAGCTGGTGATCTCTTTAGGCTCTTGCCCGAACCAGATAGAGATCAGGGCATCAAACAACTCCTGATTCAATGGAAGTTGAAAAACCTTCCAGCTTCTGGTGTTCGGGATGGCAACCCTGATCTCTGCCATCCTTCTACCACTTCTGGTGTTGTAGAAGCGAAGGGTTAATAAACTAGCTACCTTTGCAGCCATTCTTACTTGCTCGTAAGCGGATACCACGTTCTTGTGGTTGGTCTTTGCGGCTTCTATTATTGAAGACGCTGGTAAAATGATTTTATTCATACTTAAAAGTATTTGTTATTATAAAATAAATTATTAAAATCAATCGCTAACGAGGTGCGCACCGTTCATCTTTGATTGCTGGTACAAAACTACTGCTCTGTTACTGGCGAATCCATAAAGAATAAGGAGTGTTTGAAGTCCCATTCTTTAGAAGGTCATTACCTGTCAGAACTCTCGTTTCGTGTTGCAAACTAACTTCAAATCGAGAGGTTAAACCATAAAGAATTGAGGTTATTTAGAGGTCTATTCTTTAGATGTTCTCTCTTTATCAATTCGTTTGCCAAGACAAAAATGTGGCAAAAATGGAAGGTAGGCTATAAAGAAATATAGCCAGTTCAAGGGGTATTCTTTAGCTGGCTATTAATCAGGAATGTAAGTGGTAATACTACCAGAAATAAAGCTTGGAAGGATTGTTCGGGGAGGTTCTATAATTACCTTGTGAGGCTGGTATCCATTCTGGTTTGTAACCATGTTTTTCAAGGTAAGCTATCTTGGCGTTTATGTAGTTCACGTCAATATCACCTGATATAATCAAACCTATTGCCACCATATAATCATGAATGAAATTAAATATATCACTTTTCTTTTTCATGCAGGAATGGTTTACCAGTAAACGGTATATCCCCACCATCACGAGATTCTGTGCTGGGTTATCTGCCTTACGCCCTTTCTTTGATGAATAGACTTCCTTTAATTCTTCTTCCGCTTCTTCAATGGAATTTACTCCCAAGTATATATGCAGGTAAGAATCTAGGAGATTGGTAAACCAGCTCTCCATGGCGTTGTTAATGGTAATCTTTTCTTGATTGTTACTTAAAGTGATGGATTTATCTCTCTTCCTTTTATCCCTTTCAAGGAACAGGTAGAGTTGTAACATTTCTGGTCTTACTTGCTGGAAATAGGTATCCATGTTATACGTTTCTTCCAGTAATTCTGGATCGAGGATAGGTTTGAACGCTTCATGCTTCTTGTAGATAATGGCTAGCATCCAGAGGGTGTAGAATATGGAATCCCTATTCTTATCTGGCAATTTATTTGTCAACTCCTCTATTTTCTTTTTCAATCCATCATCTTCAAAAAGGATTCCTTTTATGTTGTCTGTCATGTAAGCCAAGGTATCAACCACTTTTATCATCTTTTGCTCTCTAGGAGCGTAACGTTGCCAATCAAACGGGTTATCACTTGTTGCCAGTTCATCTAGCGTGCTAGGAACTTCTATCATGTATTTATCCTCTACCTTACCCATGAATCCCCACGTGGCTAGATACGTTCTTTCTATTTCTGGATATAACATTGTCCTGTTATAGGCGAAGTATTCTATTAGATGAGGTTCTATTTCTAGTAAGGTTGCAACTGGATAGATAATATTATTTGCCATGGTATGTATACTTTAAACAGGGTTAAAGGTAAAAAAAATACCACCTCCCCAGAAAGAGGAAGTGGTGAATTATTTACTGGATGGGTATATAAAAGGAATTAGACGGTATTTTTTCACTTGCAAGATTAATTTTGAGAATTAATATCAAAGTTGAAATGCACTCTCTTTGCTCATTTATTTTTATTTTTGTAAAAAGATTTTTTTACGAGATGAAATATTTGATATTAGACACTAATATATATATATCCATTTTA
>ERZ840371.4487-NODE-4487-length-10470-cov-2.361114_pt1 | contig 10470 bp, 10 predicted proteins | sample MGYA00519937_ERZ840371 | MGnify/ENA primary metagenome ERZ840371 (study PRJEB31850, sample SAMEA3708873) | human gut metagenome | biome: human gut; feature: human-associated habitat; material: faeces | place: China | collected 2014 ... | reverse complement strand
TTTTCATCATGCACAAGAACTCTCCACACTTAGACGGCGCTTATGCTGCATTCGGTAAAGTGATCGATGGTATGGATGTTGTCAATAAAATTGCAGAAACAGCAACTGATTACTCTGACCGTCCATTACAGCCACAGGTAATGAAAACCGTTACCGTTGAGACTTTCGGTGTTGATTATCCAGAACCTGAGAAATGCTAATTTATAAACAAAGAGTTGCTTTATTGCAAAATACTTTTCTCTAAAGCAAAAGACCGTGTAAACAAAGTTTTTCTTTGTCTGCATGGTCTTTTTATTTTCCAGCATCCACTTGTGGATAGATTCTTTTGTAATGCTCTACCACTTCTTTTGCTGCACCTGCCTTCACTTCTCCAAGAGCTGCGCAGTTGGCGTCATTCGAAATACTGACCGGACAATGAAAATATTTTTTCAGTTCTGCCACAAGCGGCACATTGTTCCAGCCAAAATTGTTGGAATATAACACAACACCACTCTGCGCGTCCACTGTACCGGGACTTCCCACTCCAATGCTCAATAGCTCTCTCTCATCTGCATCGATCTTTTTTAACAAATCCTTTACAAGAACTGCCATATCTTTCACAATTTCCTCATATGACCGTTCCACTCTTGTTGGCACAGAACCTTCTGCCAGGATTTTCTGGTTTTCGTCAACGATTCCTGCCTTAATGTTCGTTCCTCCTAAATCAATTCCTGCTCTAAACATATTTTCACCTCATTATTTTTAGTAGAAACGGTTCTCATAAGTTATTTATATCAATTTCTCTGGTTATTGTAAAGGTTATTTCGTTTTTCTTAAAAGACAATTTTAATGCTTGTAATACAAGATTTTCTTTTCTTTTTTGAAAGAAAAACCCTGCATAATCTTTGCAATTATGCAGGGTTTTGCGCTCCCTATTATAACATACCAAGTAATAACCAAAATTCAGCTGATTCCCAAGTAAAATTCCAGCCGTCATATATATGAAAATTGTAAGTAATCAACTTAACGTAAATTAACAGATTTTATAGCTGTATCCATAACATAAAACAGGCAGATATTAAATTCCATGCACAAGCCAATCACAACCTATAAAGCAGCCACAAAATCTGCCTACAATACCCAGCTAAACTCCAGTCATCCAAACATCTTAACGATTATCCGGTTTATGTTTCATATCCTTAATCGGAATATTGGCAAACAATGCCGGAACACTTCCGTTGCCCCCATCTGATTCGGTCTGAGTAATCTGAATATCCAGTCCGCTTGCATCAATTTCCATATATTTTGAAATCACGGCGATAATATCATTCTTAATTGCTTCCATTATATCCGGAGAACAATTCGCACGATCAGAAACAAGTAAAAGCTTGAGACGGTCCTTAGCTACATCACCTGAGGATTTCTTTTTGAACATATCAAATAAGCTCACTATATCATCCCCCTATATTATATTCTATTTCGATGAAAATACGGATTTCAGCTTGTTCCAGAAGCCCGACTTCTCTGAAAGATCAAGGAGTGGAACCTCCTCACCCATAATTCTCTTGCATATATTCATATAAGCCTGTCCGGCGAGTGTATCATTGCCTGCCAATGGCTCACCATTATTAGTAGAAATAACAATATTCTCATCGTCAGGTACCGCACCTATAAGGTTGATTGAAAGAATATCAACAACATCATCTATTGACATCATATCGCCCTTCTTAACCATATCCATACGGATACGATTTACAATCAGGTCACTTCTCTTAAGGTCATTAGCCTCCAGTAAGCCGATAATCCTGTCGGCATCACGTATTGCTGAAACCTCAGGAGTAGTCACAACAAGTGCTCTGTCGGCACCGGCAATTGCATTCTTAAAGCCCTGCTCTATTCCTGCCGGACAGTCAAGGATTATGTAGTCAAATTCTTCCCTGAGTTCATCTGTAAGAGCCTTCATCTGCTCAGGAGAGACACTTGTCTTATCCCTCGTCTGTGCAGAAGGAAGAAGATAAAGATTAGGATATCTCTTGTCCTTAATAAGTGCCTGCTTATATCTGCAGTTTCCCTCTACAACATCCACAAGATTGTACACTATTCTATTCTCAAGTCCCATCACCACATCAAGGTTACGAAGGCCTATATCCGTATCAATTAATACAACTTTCTTATTAAGCTTTGCAAGACCTGTACCTACATTAGCAGATGTAGTTGTCTTGCCAACGCCACCCTTACCACTGGTGACAACGATAACTTCACTCATACATTTCTCCATTCCGCCGCATAGCAGCTCTTTTTTTCTCTCCCTATCAGAAGAAACCATAATATTATTATGATTGTTTTTTCTAATAATTGCAATATTTTTTTGAAAATATTTATAATCTTATATCCGAAAGAACGTTTTTGTCCAGTTTTTCTATATAAATATTATTGTCATCCACAAAAGCAATCTTAGGGTCTACTGTCTTGCTCGGTTTAAGCTGCACTGCATCACTGCTTCTTGCAATGACATCACCTATCCTTATCTGCATAGGCGTCATCTCGAGTGCAACCACAAATGAATCCTGATTTCCGTTAGCCCCCGCAAAAACCAGCCCTTTAAGGCATCCTAACACTACGACATTGCCTTTAGATATAACCCTCGCGCCAGGATTGACATCGCCGAGAATGATTATGCTGCTCTCCGACTCTAAGACCTGTCCGCTTCTTAATGTTCCCTTATAGAACTGTCCTGTATGCGTTGACAATTCCTCAAGTTTTTCTTCAACGGCTTTCTTATAATAGTCGTCTCTCAGCTTATCATTATCCACCACACAGATTATGTTCAATTCTGAGTTCTCAGCAATGATATCGAGAATCTCTTTTTCCTCGTCCTGTGTCAGCTTACGTCCTTCAAAAGTGACTGCCATATTGGCCTTATCAAAAAACTTGGAGGCTGAACGAAACTTCTCTGCCAAGGACACCTTCAACTCCGCAAAGGGAATATTCTCATCCATCACTACCACTATACCGTGCTTGTTTCCTTTAATTATAACTGAATTATCCATAATATCTTTATAACCCGCCTTTCAGGATATTTACTCTACTATTGTTAAAGCTCCGTTCACATCTGCATAGACATGCGAAGGAATATATGAATCATAATAAGAAGATAATGTATAAAAGGACATTATACCGGCATTGACAGCCGCATAACCGTTAGGAATCATAACCGCTACTGCTACCTCAGCATTATTGTATGGTGCCCAGGTTATATAGTTAGCATGTGAACCTCTGTTTTTATTTTCCTCGGCAGTACCTGATTTACCTCCTACCGCCACAGGAAGATATTTGTCAAAAAGCTGTGTACCTACCGCACTTCCCAAAATAACATTACGTCCGCCCTCATACACGGAATCCCAGACCACACTGTCAAGCTCAACTTCATTCGCAACAACCGGTTCAAACAATTCTATGACATCTCCATTGCTGTCGACCACTTTGCTTATTACGCTTGAATTGTAAACTGTTCCTCCGTTTCCAATAGTAGAGGTATATCTGGCAAGATTGAGCGCAGTGTAAGCATGATTTCCCTGTCCGATTGTAGACGCTATGACAGATACATTTGAGGGATTAGGTGTTGCTTCGGAAATCTGTATTCCCGTCTTGGTAGCAATTCCAAGTTCCTCTGCGTACTTTTTTAATACAGCAAGTCCCTTTTCCGCATTAAGGCTCCCATCAGGTTCAGAAGCAAGCCGGTAGCCGACCTCGCAGAAGAAATAGTTACACGAAACTCCTATCGCCTGCTTAACATTGATCGCTCCATGGTTGTTCGGATAATACCAGCATTTCAGATTAGGCTTTACCTTGTCAAATATACCTGTATCCGTTATCGTCTCATTCGGTGTTATTACACCTTCCATAAGCCCGGCAATAGCTGTTGCAATCTTGAATGTGGATCCCGGTGCAATTCTTGTCTGCGTCGCTCTGTTTACAAGAGGTGTTGACTTATCGGCAAGAAGTGAAGCATAATAGTTAGAATCTATTGAACCTGAGAAATTATTGATGTCATAGCTCGGGTAAGTGACCATTGCAATTATGCTTCCTGTCTGTGAATTTTCCAGAACCACCGCACCTGAGCAAGGATCCAGAGCCAGCATAGCAGGGGTAATGTTCAACTCATTAATCTGATTTATAATATAATCGTAAGGAGACAAGCCATTCGCTACGGCATCATAATCATCCATGGTATAAGGAATGCAATTCTGCTCCATCAAAAGGAGACAGGTTTCTCTCCCTGTAATCTGTCCGCCCTGTACCAGATACTTTATCACGAGCTTGTCAAACGCATCGTTATTCCGAAGCTCCTCCATAGCGTAGCTGAGCATGGCATCAAGTACATCATCCATTGTAGGATATTCGTCCTCTACATCCAGATTATATATATTGACCCAGTCTTTTGCAATAGCATTATATAAATAATCGGTAAGACTTATTTCTCCGTTTGTCCATGCAACTGACAGCTCATCCGTGGAGCTTATGGCGTCACTGTTTAATATGCCTCCGTTCAAAAGTATCGAACGCACATTCCTTATATACTCCTGCATTTCCTCGGAAAGAGACGAAAATGCCGTTTTAGTATTATGAAGTTCGTCATCGATTGCACTTATAAGCTGTCCTCTTTTCTCATCAAAAACAGAATATATGGATGCCGCTGCACCTGCCTCATGGTTTTCTTTCAGCATATCTATTGAAATCGTATTATTATCAAACAGAGCAAAATATACATCTTTTATCGGGATAACTACAACATCACCTTCCTCGGAGCCAACACGGTCTGAGTCTGAATTCACAATTCGCGTTATAAGAATTTCCGCAAGTCTTCTTTCGAGCAAATCATAAATTTTCTGTGTAAGCTTAACATCTATTGTAAGGTATATGTCCGAACCTGTAACAGGTTCTTTTTCGTCAATAATCTGCAAAACTCGACCATAACTGTCAACAAGCACGGTCCGGCTGCCCTTAGTACCATTTAAAACCTGTTCATAACTCTTCTCAACACCGGACTTGCCTACAACATCACTTGCCTGATATGATGGATCGTCCTTCTGAAGCTCAGCCAGTTCGTCGGCTGATACCTTTCCGGTATATCCTATAAGATGCGCAATATATTTTCCATAATTGTAGCATCTCACATATTCATCTTTCACAGTAACACCTATAAGCCTGTCGGAATTTTCAAGAATGGCTGCCATTGTCTCCTCAGAAACATTTGTTGCAACTGTGAATGATATATATCGCTGATAGGCATGCGCCGCAAGATTTGAACGGACATATATAATCTCAAGTACCTCTTCATCACTGTACTCATCACTGATATTATAGTAGCTCTTGCTCTTTAATACATCAATAACATCTGCAGCCGTTGCATTTCTTTCCTCATCTGTGAGCTGGCTTATGTATTTATGTCCGTATATATCCCTTAAGTATCTTAAAAGATTGTTTCCCGATTTCGTGAATTCAAATTTTCCATATTTATTCAATCTTATCGGATAATCTATTCTCCTGTATTATGTCATACATCACCACAATAATCTGATTAAGCTGTGTATTCTTTATTGCGGTGGAGCTGTCCTCAATAATAACAGAATATGCAAGCTTATTGTACGCAAGCAATTCTCCGTTGACATCATAAATATTTCCTCTGGTGCTGTTAAGAACAAGTGTTTTTTCGGATTTCTGGGCATAATTGACCTTATATTCATCCCCATGGATAATCTGAAGGTTAAATAGCTCATATATAAGAATCCCGAAAAGAACAACAGAAAATATAATCAGCGGCAGCAGCCTCGAGCGCAGAATATTTTTCACATAGTCCCATATTATTTTTAAATCCTCTTTAAACACTGGTTACAGTCCTCCTCTTTTTCGACTGTTCTACCTTTCTGGCTATAAAATAGATAAAAACATAAGCCAGAAGTGTTATCAATACGGTATATATAACCTCCGGTATAATAATTCGTCCAAGGTAATATGATAACCGGAGCTTATTCTGAAGCAGAAAATAGAAAACATAATACAAAAATTCATATACAAACGTACTGACGGCGACAAGCCCCATAGGAAGCATAAGCTCCTCCTTTACATAATCCTTGTAAAAAAAGCCATTCAATGCACCCGCATACATATAGACCAATGCAGTAAAGCCGACTCTTCCTCCCGCCATCAGGTCAAGTAAAAGTCCCGCAAAAAATCCCTCAAGAAGTCCCATTCTGCTTCCCATCGTAAATCCTGTAATACATGTGAGCATCAGAAGAAGGTTAGGTCTTATTCCCGCAATCTCTAAATATGTAAAGGCGCTGACCTGCAAAACGTATGTAATTAAGATAGATAAAACACAATATAATACTTTTTTCATGCCAATCCTCACTGCTCAGATAAAATAATCTTTCTACACAAAAGCTTAAAAGTATGCTCACTTGAAAAAAGCTACTTTTTCTTGAGCTGCATAATCACAAGCACCTCTGTCAATCTCTCAAAGTCGACTGCCGGAACCAGATATCCGGACTGGGTAAGACTGTTAGCATCCTCGGTAATATTTTTTACATAGCCTATTAGGATTCCCTGAATATATTTATCACTGATATTTGATGTAACAATCATATCACCATCAGAAACATCCACATCCTTCTGCATGTATTCAAGATGTATATAGCCACTGTCCATCAGCTCTAAGTCACCTCTTACGTTACAGGTATCTGAGGAAGTGACAAGCATACCTGTAACATTGCTGTTTCCATCAATTATGCTCCTGACAGTTGCCGTATTATCTGTAACATCCGTTACAATACCCACAAGACCATTGCCACATATAACATTCATATCAACAAGTATGCCGTCCCTGCTTCCCTTGTCTATTGTAAATGTTGAAAACCAGTTTCCTGAACCTTTTCCGATAACGCGTGCGGCAACCTTGTCATATCCCGGGATCTTATTATCCAGCGCATACAGCTCGCGAAGATTATTTAATTCTATCTGATCCTGTACAAGAACAAGATTCTTTTCCTTCACATTGTCAAGTTCTGCCTTAAGCTCTTCATTCTGTTGTCTCAGTTCATCAATCGTCGCAAAGTAATCTGCCCTGTCTGTAAGCCACAGTCCCATTCCATTGATGCCCTTCTGCAACGGTGTAATCACATAAGAAAGCACATTCTGTACAGGTGCAGTAAGCTTGTCGGTAAAAAAAGACACAGCAATCAAAGCAAAACACACTACTGTAAGTGCTGAAAGAATAAATTTCTGTGACACATGTAACTGCGGTTTCTTATCCATAACACTCTCCCATTACGCTTTAATCATATACCTTCTCTTTTGGAATCATGGCAATCTCTGCAAATGCCGGATCCTCAATAATAGTCTTTATGCCTCTTACCACACTTTCTCCCGGATTGTCTGAAATAACGACATGGAGTTCTGTCTCATTATTGATAAGGTCTGCCAGATGCCTTATTCCTGAAGAGCCACCTGTAAGATGGATTCCCGTATCAATTATATCCGAGGCAAGCTCAGGAGGTGTTCTCTCCAGAATCATCTTTATTGAGTCAATTATGGAATGTATAAAGTCAATCATGCATTCATATACAGCTGTAGATGAAATCTCCTGTGACATAGGAAGTCCCGTAACAAGGTCTCTTCCATATACACTTACAAACTGCTCCTCCATAGGGACAGCACTGCCAAGCTTTATCTTGATATATTCCGCCGTCTTTGCACCGATAACAAGATTATATCTTTTGCGGACGGCACTTATAATCTGTTCGTCAAGCTTATTTCCACCGAACTTAACGGCACGGCTGATGACAATACCCCCAAGGCTCATAACGGAAATCTCCGTTGTATCAGCTCCGATATTAACCACCATGACGCCCTTGGCGCTGTTGACATCAACGCCTGAACCCACGGCATCCGCAACAGGCTTATTGATAATCATAATCTTCCTGGCCTTTATCTTAGAGTCCCTTATAAGCTCTAAAAACGCTCTCTTTTCCACCTCGGTAATCTCAGTAGGTATGGCAATATAATAATCTGCCGGCATTATCCTGCCGCCCTTGCTCATCTTCTTTATGAACTCTGTGACAAGCAACTGCATATTGGCAAAATCGGCAATCACACCGTATTTTACCGGAAAAGTAACCCGGATTGAACCTGGAGCCTTCTCATGCATTTCGTACGCCTCGTCTCCGACTGCAAAAACATCTTTTTTGTGTGCTATGGCGATAATGTTCTTTTCATTCAAAATCTCATCCCTGTCACTACAATAAATCTTAATATTGCTTGTCCCTATATCAAGGCCAAAAATACTCCTAGCCATATATATTCCTCCATTCCCTGCGACGGAGCACACTATTGTATCAATCCGTCATCTTTCATACTGATATATGTATTATCACCAATAATTATGTGGTCAATCAGTGAAATGCCAATCAAATTGGCAGCATTGAATATTTTATTCGTCGCCACAATATCCTCACGGCTTGGAGCCGGATCCCCCGTAGGATGATTATGAACAAGAATAAAGCCTGTGCTGTCACGCATCAGAGCCTCACGGCAAATCTCCCTCGGCGGCATAAGGGTGCTGTTGACGGTTCCTATACTCATTACCTTCTCATGGATGAGCATGCATTTGGTGTCTAACAGAAGGATTCTTAACTGTTCCTGCTCTAAATGTCTCATGTCCTCCATAAGATATTCGACCACCGCTGCCGCTGAATCCAGACATGGCCTGCGTGCACGTCTCTGGCTTGCCATCCGTCTCGAAAGCTCACATATAGACTTAAGCTGCACTGCCTTTACCCTGCCTATTCCCGGAAGCTGTGCCAGCTCCTTGACCGAGAGCCTCTGCAAACCTATAATTCCCTGCCCCTTTGTCTCTCTCACAAGAGCTGAGGCAGCTTCCATGCAGCTATGTCTCTTTGTGCCGCTTCTTATTATAATCGCAAAAAGCTCCTCATCACTCAGACTTTCAAAACCGTAAGCTTCACTCTTTTCATAGGGAAGCATTATGCTGCCGTCTTCATTAAATTCCTGATTATTTTCCATCTCAGCCTCCATTCCGGCTGAAAAGATATCCCCATTAGAATTTAACACAAATCGGAAACTTTTACAATTCCTTTATCAACAAGCTGCTGAAGGCTCTTAAGAATACCGAAGCGTGCATGGTTCCATGTAAGACCACCCTGAAAAAATGCTGTATACGGCTCGCGTAATGGACCATCAGCACTAAGCTCGATCGACGCTCCGGAGATAAATGCACCGGCTGCCATGATAACCTGTGAATCATATCCCGGCATATCCCAAGGCTCCGGTACCGCAAAGCTGTCTACAGGTGCCGCCGCCTGAATACCCTCGCAGAATGCTATAAGCCCCTCGGCGCTTCCCATCTCAACCGCCTGTATTATATCGTATCTCTCCTCTTTCCCATCAGGTATGACCCTGTATCCAAGCTTTTCATATAGATTAGCCGCATAGACAGCACCCTTGAGTGCCCCGGCTGTAACCGTAGGTGCAAGGAAAAAGCCCTGATAGAACGCATGGTTCACTCCAAGCGTGGCACCAAGCTCCCTGCCAAGTCCCGGAGCAGTAAGTCGATACGCTGCCTGATTTACATATTCTTCCTTACCTGCAATATAGCCTCCTATCGGTGCAAGACCGCCACCCGGATTCTTTATGAGTGAGCCGACGACCATATCAGCTCCAACATCTGAAGGCTCAATCGTCTCAACGAACTCTCCGTAGCAATTATCCACCATGCATATAACCTCAGGCTTTATCCCCTTTATAAAGCTTATAAGCTCTCCGATTTTCTCAACCGAAAGTGTAGGTCTGCTGTCATAGCCCTTAGAACGCTGTATTGTTACAAGCTTTGTCTTTTCATTTATAGCCTTCCTTATACCGTCAAAATCAAAGCTTCCGTCTGGCAGAAGGTCAACCTGTCTGTAGCTTATTCCGTACTCCGCAAGCGAACCTGGACATTCTCTCATTCCGATTATTCCCTGGAGAGTATCATACGGCTTACCAACCGGCGATAAAAGCTCATCCCCCGGTCTTAAATTTCCGGCAAGTGCAATTGTGAGTGCATGTGTCCCACAGGTAATCTGTGGTCTTACAAGCGCCGTCTCCGTGTGAAATACATCCGCATACACCTGCTCAAGCGTATCTCTTCCCATATCTGTATATCCATAACCGGTACTTGAGCCTAAATGTGCCTCGCTCACATGGTTTTTCTGCATTGCGTTCAGAACCTTGAGCTGATTATATTCAGCAACTCTGTCTATCTTCTCAAAGCGCCCGGCAAGCTTCTTCTCAACACGCATTCCGTAATCTAATACCTCACTGCATATTCCCATCTCCCGGTACATGCTGTAAATTTCATCTGTAATACTCATCTTTACTCCATTCTTGGGACACCGGGGTCTGACCCCTGTCCCAGTTCCGGGACAGGGGTCAGAC
>ERZ840371.4482-NODE-4482-length-10473-cov-3.324438_pt1 | contig 10473 bp, 8 predicted proteins | sample MGYA00519937_ERZ840371 | MGnify/ENA primary metagenome ERZ840371 (study PRJEB31850, sample SAMEA3708873) | human gut metagenome | biome: human gut; feature: human-associated habitat; material: faeces | place: China | collected 2014 ... | reverse complement strand
AGCGTTGCCAAAGAACAGACGAAATTCTAAGTGCCCCTAACAGCCCTTATCATGCATCTGAAGTTGACGACCAATGCAGCGACGATGTCAAACATTGGAAAGACTGTTTTTATCGCATCAAGCAAAATATACCTTATTAGAACTACGGGATTTCAGTGCAGACTCCAATGCCCTTTCTATAGAAAAATTTGAAAGACTGGTTATCCAATTTCGCAATCGCCCAATATATTTACTTTGAGTATCATTATAAGTGATAGCCTGATTCAACGCAACTGTAATTTTACGCATTACCGTAAAAAAGTAGATTTTCAGATATCTTTTCCAGTTTTCTCCTCTAAGTATCATGTTTCATATTATACCGCCACTTAAATATGGCTGTTCCAATGATTACAATATAGCCTGCAATGCTGAGGGCATCCGGTATCTGGTCTAAGAACAGTATTCCAAGCAGTGCAGCGAACAGAATCTGTGTATAATCAAATACCGAAATCTCCTTTGCCGGTGCTTTCGTATATGCTGTGGTAATGCAGATCTGTCCGCCTGCTGCACATACACCAGCCAGCATAAGGCAGACAAACTGTGTCATGCTCATGGGCTTATATCCGATGATAAAAAACGGCAATGTGACAACACAGGAAAAGAGTGAAAAACAAAGGACGATAACCGGTCCCTTCACTCCCATTTTCCCCAATTTACGCACATAGGTATAAGCAATTCCTGCCCCCAGTCCGCCCAATGCTCCAATTAATCCGTAAACAAACTGTATGTCAAAGGATGGCTTAATGACAAGCAAGGCTCCGGTAAATGCCAGCACGACTGCTCCCCATTCTACTTTATTTGCCTTTTCCTTTAAGATAAAGGTTGACATAATAATTGCAAAGAAAGGCGATAACTTATTTAACATATTGGCATCTGCAATATTCAGCCGGTCAATGGCATAGAAATTACAGACTAATCCTACCGTTCCGCAGAAGCTTCGCATGAAGAGTCCGCCCCAGCTTTTCTTTGGTGCATAGAATGGCTCTTTTGCCCGGATGAGCAGAAAAGCTGCCACAACGGCAGCTACTGCATTTCGGAAAAAAGCCTTTTCCATCGTAGGCAGGTCTCCTGACAGCCGGACAAAAAATGTCATCAGTGCAAAAAAGAACCCTGCTCCTATAATAAATAAAATTCCCTGTCTTTTTTCCTGTTTCATATGATTCTTTCTATTCTGCAAGCAGTTTTTCTACGCTTGCAAGTTTGACGCAAAGTACAAAAATTTTAGTTGCTGTCTCAAGTTCTTCCATAGTCGGGAAGCTTGGTGCAATACGGATATTGGAGTCTTTCGGATCTTTTCCATATGGATAAGTTGCACCTGCTCCTGTAAGTACAACACCTGCTTCTTTTGCCTTGGCAACAATAGCTTTTGCACATCCTTCCATTGAATCAAAGGAAATGAAGTATCCACCATGTGGTTTTGTCCACTCGCCGATTCCAAGACCGCCAAGTTCTCTGTCCAGTGTGTTAAGGACCATTTCAAATTTCGGACGGAGAATTGCCGCATGTTTTCTCATGTGTTCATGAAGACCGTCGATATTTTTGAAGAATTTTACATGACGTAACTGGTTTAATTTGTCATGTCCGATTGTCTGGACCTGCATGTAGCTGCGGAAATCTTCCAGGTTTGCTTTGGAAGCTGCAACTGCTGCAATACCGGAACCCGGGAAGCTGACTTTTGATGTTGATGTAAATTTATATACAAGATCAGGATTTCCTGCTTTTGCACATGCTTCAAGGATTTCTACAAGGAAGTCCTGATTGTCATCATAGAGATGATGAATGCTGTATGCGTTATCCCAGTAGATACGGAAATCAGGTGCTGCCGGTTTCAGATGCGCAAAGCGCTCTACTGTTTCTGCTGAATAAGTATATCCCTGTGGGTTGGAGTATTTCGGCACACACCAGATTCCTTTGATGGATGCGTCTTCACTGACAAGCTTCTCTACCATATCCATGTCTGGTCCCTGTGGTGTCATTGGCACGTTGATCATTTCGATTCCGAAGAATTCTGTGATCTTGAAATGGCGGTCATATCCCGGTACAGGACAGAGGAATTTTACCTTATCAAGTTTGCACCATGGGGTATTTCCCATTACACCCTGTGTCATAGAACGTGCAATGCTGTCAAACATAACGTTTAAGCTTGAATTTCCGTAGATGATGATGTGGTCCGGATCTACTTCGGACATTTCTCCAAGGAGGCGTTTAGCTTCCGGGATTCCGTCGATAACACCGTAGTTACGGCAGTCTACTCCTGTTTCGCACTTGAGGTCTGAATCGCTGCTTAATACGTTCATTAATCCCATTGAGAGATTGAGCTGGTCTGCTGACGGTTTTCCACGTGACATATCGAGAGCTAAGCCCTTTGCTTTGATATCTGCGTATTCTTTATCCAGCTGTGCTTTGAGTGTAAGCAGTTCTTCTTTGCTCATGTCGCTGTATTTTTTCATAATATTCCTCCTTGTTCTGCCATGGAAGGATGTCCCTTTTTCCGTATAGGGCAATCATTTGTTTTTCCTACGGCAACAGTTTTTTTGCTTTTTACATTTTAGTATGGTAAAGTAGGGTTGTCAAGTGTTTTTATGGAATTGTTAATATTTTACCAAAACAATCGTTACTGTTCCCTCTGTTCTCAGTAACGTAACCCAAATTCATTCCGGATTGCCGTAACATCTTTCTCTGATACTTATAACAAGCCTCGTAAATAATTAGCCAAAAAGCAAGTCGAAATCCCTCGAAAGTTTCGGCTTGCTTTTTTGAGTGTGACAGCGTATATTTAAATCAGTTAACAGATCTTTTAACTGTCTTAATTGTTCTTGTCAGGTCATCCTGATATCTTTTTATTACTCCTTATACAACATCCATTTTTATCCAAGTCAGTGAATGAGACAAGTCAGGCGGATAAAATCATCTGCTTCGCTGCTCAGTTCATAACCGAATGACTGTGAAAGGAGGTCATCCATGTCTATGTTTATCCACGCAATTATCGTAATCCTGCTTGCTGTGCTGGCTATGGGGATCGGGCTGCTGATTCTTGTGTGCTGGGCTTTGGCAGCATGTGCAAGCAGACGGGATTCTTATCTGGAAAAGGATTATCGGGTGAAATAAAGGAAGTCTGCGCATGGACGCTGAGTATTGCCGATAAGTTTATTCATTACTTTTCCATTAAAGTACAGGGTTGCAGAACCGCCTCCATCCAGGTTGTAAGCATAAGTACAGCCGTAGGATTTGAAAATATTCACCATATCCCAGTGATTAAGACCATTATAGCTGCCGGTATCTGTTACAAGGAGTACATAATCGTTGGGCTTTACCATTCCTACCGCTGTACGTGGATAATATTTTTCTGTTTCAGCCCATGGAAGCTGGGCTTCGCCATCTTTAATAAGAACCGGACCAAAATTATATGTATCTTTTACACCGGCTGCAAGAAGATTTTTTCCCATAAGTCCCTGTGCCGGAGTATAGATGGTTCCGTCTTTCTTTACTGCCATGACTGAATAACTGGTCATGTAATCACCATAGATAATCCCGTTTTTGATGCACATGCCAAGGGGGGATGGTTTTCCTGTACCATAGTCGAAAGCACTGCCGTTTACTCCGATAATGCCTCCATTTGAGGATACTGCATCAGAAGTTGTCTGTCGGGATCCGCCATAAGTTCCGTTGGAGAGGGCGGATTTCAGCTGTTTGGCATTGGATGTCTTTATATGCGCTGCCCAGTAGGAAATTCCATGGACTGATTTGCGTTCAAGTTTAATATTAAGAGTGCTGCTTTTGTATTCGTAAGTATTGCCGCTTTGAGTGACTGTTGGTTTAGTATTTGTCGGTTTAGTATCTGAAGATTTTACACGCTGCCCTTTGCTGTTTACATAATATTTACCTATCCAGGTATTTTTTGCCATCACTCCTGTTTTCTTGCTGAAATAGTAATAATATTTTCCTATCTTCTGCCAACCCTTTGCCATGGTGGAATTGCTAAGGAAATAGTATTTTTTTCCATCCTGGGTGAGCCATTGACTGGCGATCGCCACGCCGGATTTATTAAAGTAATAGGTATATTTATCTCCTGTAGCCCAGCGATTACGGAACATGGCACCATTTTTGCGATTGTAATAGTACTTGTTACCGGAACGTTTCATCCATCCGGTGAAACGTTTGCCGTTGGCAATACTGTAGTAATAATAGCCTTTGTACTTAAAAGAACCGCAAATCAGACGGCCCTTTGAATTATAAAAATAGTAGTCTCCGTTTATTTTCTGCCATCCCGTTTTCTTCGATGTGATGCTGACGGAGGTTCTGTCCTGTTTCACATATGTAGCTGCATTTACGGTAACTGCACGCATACTGATGCCTGCTGTCAGAAATAATGCCAGTATCAGAAATACCGCCACTTTTCTGAATGGTAATTTTCTTTTCATGTCTTTCATCTGCCTTTCCATGATGTCTGATATGCCCATATAAGGGAATTGCTATAAATATATTACCGATATGTCCCCTGCGATTTCTTTACCCGACAATTCGACAGACCGAGCGTTGTCAGATAATATTCCATGTCTCTCTCTGACATCAGACACTTTGGCCCTATAACGAGTTCCTTTATCAGCTGGTCAAGGCAATCTGAAAAATCAAAATCCACATAAGATATCAGCTGACTTTCTTTTACATAGTAGGAATAGTTATATAAACGTGCACCGAGAGAAAGTTCAACTTCTCTTCCCATCAGAAACTGTTTCGGCGAAAACTCGCACAATCGGATTTCGCTTTCCTCTCTGAAAAACGGATTTTTCATGTAAACAGATTCCTGAAATAATTTCAAAAACTTTTTCTCAAAACAGTTCATGACTTTATCCAGTACTTCTATTTCATAATCCTGCTTCTCCTCAATGCTTTCCCGACATTGTTCTTCTTTCTGTAATATCTTCTCGATTTCATCAACCAATTCTTGCACTATCTGATGTACAACTTCTCTCTGCTCTGTTTCAGAATAACTGATCTTATGTAATGACACAATTGACGGCTTTGAAATCTCCGGAGAAACCGTTACAACTTCTTTTAATACATCCAGGTCAAATCCGATGGCAGCTCCGCGCCCGTCATCCGCATATCCCCGCCACTGACTGAGCAGATCATTCTGATATGAAAAACAGGTTACATAATATCTGAAGTCTGCATGATTTTCATTGAAAAATTCATCTGTAAACAGTTTCACATATCCCATCAATCTCTCTGATGAAATCTTTGATCTGAATAAATCTGAAGCATTTTCATAAGCTCTTTTAAATTCTGCATCATAATACCTGCAGATCCAGCTGATCTCCATGGAATCATTGGATTTCAGGATATTTGTCAGACGGAGGGAACAATTTTTCAAAATAGAATTCAATGATTCTAAACTGCAATAGTGATATACGATCATATTTTTTTCTTCTCCTGTAAATAATTGTTCTTTTGTAACCATTCAACATTCTGCCATCCTCAAAAAAATCCTATAGCAAAGTTCATCAGCAAAAGAACTTACGGAAAGTTTATATCAGTAAGTAACAGAATTATTATATCAGATACATCTTATGAATCTGTAAACTTATAGCAACCCTCGTAAATAATGCATATTGATTAAGAGGCTTGCTATAGAAAAACATTGCTTATACTTATAATATAATAACTGTTTTTTATAAAGAAATCCCCATCCACTGTTTATTATTTTGCAGCAGATAGGGATATGTTGAGGTTAATAGTTATATGCTCCCTCATAGGCATTGCACCTGTCTAATTTCCGTGACTGATTCTGACAGGAACTGCATCTGTCGCAGAACTCCTGCTCATAACAGGTGGAACAGGCGCATGTCCTGCAGGCTTTGCGGTCATAGCCTGAGGTATTGCCGTGAGGAAGTGTGCTTTCTGTTGCATTACCCATATATATCACCCTCCTTGTGTGCCGGTTACTGTTCATCCAATTTTAAGTACAAACTCCATGAACAAACAGATTCCTTATATCCTGTATTATACGCTCACAGAAAGGGAATACAAGTAATTAATAATCTGTTTTCTGGTAAAATCTTCCGTTTATGTAATCGGTTTTGATAATATTTACAAAAGCCTTCGGATCGATCTCATGTACCTTCTTTACCAGATATTTTGCTTCTTCTGTAGAGACTACAGAATAGATCATACTGGTCTTCTCATCTGTATAGCATCCAATACCTTCGAAACGTGTTGCCGTATGGTTGGTAAGCTTAAAAATCTCTTCATAAATCTGATACGGCTCCTTCGTGATGATGAACAGCGTATGCTTCTTATATCTCTGATGCAGCATCTGGATCACCTGCGTAGAGGTAAACTGGAAGATAATAGAGTAAAGTGCTCTGTCCCATCCAAAGAGCAAACCTGCCACAGTCAGGATCACTGCGTTTCCACACAGGATATAATTCCAGATATCCCTGCCATTTTTCTCGGAAAAATAAATTGCAATAAAGTCAGTTCCACCTGTACTGGTATTACCGATCAGACAGAGACTGATGCAGAAACCATTGATCAGACCACCAAAGATACTGATCAACAATGTGTCATAAGTAATCGGCTGACTGGGAATAATATCCGTAAGCAGACCGGAAAGCACGATCACACAGACAGAACTGATGGTAAATTTCTTTCCAATAAACTTCAGACCAATAAATACAGGAATAGAGTTCAGCAGTACATTAATCAGCGTATATGGAACTGCAATCCCCATAAATGTCTGAAAAATATTCTGGAGCAGCAGAGTAAGTCCTGTAAATCCTCCCGGAAAAAGACCGCCTGCACGAACAAATGTCTTAATATTCAACGCCATGATCGTTGCAGCCAGAACCGCACAGCCGTAACGCTTGGCTTCATGTTTTAAATTAAGTTCCTTCATAATCACGTTTCCTCCCATCTCGCCAAACAGTTCAAATTGAACTCATGTGAAATTGCTTTTCACAATCTCTGCAGGAGACTTAACTGATTCGGCTAAAAAGCAGTTTTCCGTCAATGACAAACAAAAGGAAACCTTTCTACGCTTCCCATCTTCCAGAAGCACCACATGGCAGAACCAGCCCGTTAGAGCTTACCGGAAGCCCGATCTCCTGAGAATCCACATGCCCGCCGAACTTTTTCAATTCAGTAGACAACATATAAGTAAGAACTGCCGGTGCCAGACCTGTTGTATAAGAATTTATCAGGAAAAACAAAGGCTCATCGCTGAGAATCTTTGTACACAGCTTAATCAGGTCATGGATACAATCCTCAATTTTCCAGATCTCCCCCTTCGGTCCACGTCCATAAGAAGGCGGATCCATAATGATCGCATCATAATGATTCCCTCTGCGAATCTCACGCTCAACAAACTTCACACAGTCATCCACCAGCCAGCGGATCGGAGCATCTCCCAGACCGGAAGCAACCGCATTCTCCTTTGCCCAGGTAACCATACCCTTAGAAGCATCCACATGAGTAACAGAAGCTCCCGCTGCCGCTGCCGCCAGAGTCGCACCACCTGTATATGCAAAAAGATTCAACACCTTCACCGGACGTCCCGCATTGCGGATCTTATTGCCAAACCAGTCCCAATTCACCGCCTGCTCCGGAAAAAGCCCGGTATGCTTAAAACTAAAAGGTTTCAAATTAAAGGTAAGTCCCTTATAATGAATATCCCACTGCTGGGGCAATTCAAAGAACTCCCATTCACCGCCGCCCTTCTTACTTCTGTGATAATGCCCGTTCATATGCTTCCAGCCCTTATTCACCTTCGGCGTATCCCATATAACCTGCGGATCCGGCCTCACCAGAAGATAATCCCCCCAACGCTCCAGCTTCTCCCCACAGGAAGTATCAATAACCTCATAATCTTTCCATCCATCTGCAATCCACATTGTATAATACTCCTCCTAAAATAAACGCATAATAAGTTACGATTGTACTACATATCCAACCATTAGTAAAGCCACATTTCTCACATAATTTCAATAATATCAAGATCAAAATCCCCTTTAACCTTAACATCATTCATTGCTTAAAGTATAAAATAAAACTCCCCCCATGGCAAGCAAACCATCATAATTCACAGTTATAAACAAATAAAGTATTACTGTTCACTCCGTTCTCCGCAACGCACTTCGCTCTAAATCGTTTCGCGCGTCCCCTCTGTAAGAACAAAAAAACAAGCCAGAACCCATCCAAGTCCCAGCTTGTTTCATAATACAATCACTTATTTCGCTTTCTTCTTCATAGAAGCAATCACTGACTGAATTACAATAAAGAAACACAGTAACAGTGAAAGAATAATTCTTACCCACCAGCTTGATAACGTACCCTGAGTAGTAATCAAACTGGAAATCGTACCCTTGATCAGAACACCAAACAAAGTACCGATCGGTGTACCAACACCACCAGAAAGAAGCGTACCACCGATAACTGCTGAAGAAATCGCATCCATCTCAAGACCTTTCGCCTGCTCAACGAAACCAGCACAGCTGTTTAAGCAAAACAGGAAACCACCAAGTCCAGCAAGAAAGCCATCCAGCACATAAGCCTGGAACATTGTTCTCTTAACATTCAGGCCCATCATTAATGCACTCTGACGGTTGCCGCCGATCGCATACAGCTTACGTCCGAATTTACGGTATTTCAGAAGAACTGCAATGATAATAACAACGATTACCGCAATCACTACTGTAGGAGGAATATAAGCCGGAATGAATTTTCCCTTCTTATTCGTAGAACCAAAAGGCATATAAAAACGGAAGTTTGCCCACTTCAGGAATAACTCATTCTTAATAGAAATCATATCAGTACTGATGATAGCTGTCATACCACGTCCAAAGAACATACCAGCCAGAGTAACGATAAACGGCTGAATATCAAGGTAAGCTACCAGAAAGCCCTGGACAACACCAAAAGCAACACCAATAAGCAGTGCAACTAAAACTGCCACATATGTATTTACACCCTTATTCTCCATCAGATCTGCAAGAACCATGCAAACAAGAGCTGTTACAGAACCAACGGAAATATCAATACCTCCGGTAATCATTACAATGGTAAGTCCACATGCGATAACCAGAAGTCCTGCATTAGATACAAACAGATTCAAAAACATCTGCGGTTTTGCAAAACCTTTATCAGCAAAAATAATCATACCTGCAATATACATAACTGCAAATAAAGCGATTGTTATCAGAAGCAGGAAGCCGTTTCCTGTCATTTTCTTTTTCTGCATTCCATTTGCTTTCATTACTTCTGACCTCCTTCTGCTGCCACACTCTTTTTAGCTTTTAAGCCGGCAATATATTTTTTAAATACATCACTCTGCAGAGTAACGATAATGACTACCACGATTGCCTTATAAACAGGAAGCTGGTCAGCCTTTACGTTCATTGCATAAAGTGTTGTGGTCAGAGCCTGAATCGTATAAGCACCGATTACGGAACCGATCAGACTGAATTTACCACCGCCAAGGAAGTTTCCGCCAAGTGCTACTGCAAGGATGGCATCCATTTCCAGGTTAAGACCGATGTTGTTTGCATCTGCGGAATAGATACGGCTGGATGCTACGATTCCGGCAATACCAGCCAGAACACCACAAATAACATAAGTAAGGAATTTGATCATTGTGGAATTTAATCCAACAAGGCGGGCTGCTTTTCCATTAATACCAACGCTTTCAATGTAAAGGCCAAGTGCTGTTTTCTTCAGGATCAGGTAAACAATTAAAACTGTGATGATCGCAAAGAAAATAGGAGTTGGGATCGGACACTTTCCAATGTAACCACCTGCCATCTTAAAAGAATCCACACGAATATAAGTAATCTGTCCATTTGTTACAAGCTGTGCGATACCACGTCCGGCTGTGTAAAGGATCAGAGTTGCAACCATCGGCTGAATATTCAGCCTGGCAACCAGAAATCCATTGAATGCACCACATAATGCAGATGCAAGAAGCGCTGCAATCACTGCAATGATAATCGAGTTCTGATACTCATTTACAGAAACCTGTCCACCGGAAAGGATCTGACAGCAAACAGCAGCTGCTACAGCCATAACCGCACCCACACTGATATCCTGTCCACCAGATGCCGCTGTTACCAGTGTCATACCGATTGCAAGGATAACCAACTCTGAAGCACGATTGATAACATCAATGATATAACCGTAAAGTACGCCGTTTCGGATCGATACATTAAAGAAGTCCGGTGTCTTGATCACATTGAGCAAAAGTACGGCGATGAGACACACGATGGGAAGAAACAGACGCGCACTTGTTATTTTCTTTAATTTACTCTTATTCATTATTTATCGTCACCTCCGGCAATAGCTTTCATAACTCCGCTCTGGGAAAGTTCATCCTCTTCCAGCTCACCAACCTTCTGACCATCACGAAGGACTGCCATACGGGAGCAGGTACGGAGCATTTCC
>ERZ840371.4480-NODE-4480-length-10475-cov-2.671209_pt1 | contig 10475 bp, 14 predicted proteins | sample MGYA00519937_ERZ840371 | MGnify/ENA primary metagenome ERZ840371 (study PRJEB31850, sample SAMEA3708873) | human gut metagenome | biome: human gut; feature: human-associated habitat; material: faeces | place: China | collected 2014 ... | reverse complement strand
ACGTCGCGGTCATCAGATCGTGCATCTCGGGGTTATCGACGAGACTGAAGGTCATGCGGATGGCGGAGCTCGCCTTCACAATACGGGGATCATCGCGGCCAATGCACTCGCCGTCGAGATAGATATTGTGACGCATGCTCTTCAGTTTTTCCAGATACTGCTCTTGCGTTCTCATTTTTCGTCCTCCTTAATTCGTACGCGCGGGCAGGTCGTCTTTCCCTCATGACATGCCATCACACGTTTGTAATGCTATCATACAAAAACGTTTCAAGTTTTGCAATACGCTAATTTCATTATTTGAAATCATGCTTGTCAAATTTTTACCATTTTTTCTGTGCAGTCTGCTGATTCACGGTGCTTTACATTTTTGGGATCCCAAATTTTTCTTGAAAATATATACTTTTCGAGTCATTACAGCAAATTTTTGTCATTTTTGGAATTTACAATTGATTTTCAAAATACAGTATAGTAGAATAGTATTTAGATTTTTTGGAATCGGGTGTACCATGTCTGTTACTATTTCAGCGGAAAAATGCGTCGCCTGCGGTGCGTGCGTCGTCATCTGTCCCAACCGGGCCATCCAGCTGCGCGGCGGCGCCGCGCGGGTCGACAGCGCCCGCTGCACCGCATGTCTGCGCTGCGTATGCAAATGCTACACGCGTGCCATCCTCCCGCCGGACGCCGCCCGCGGCTCCGGCAGCAAAGAAAGGTGATTCTCCCATGAATCCAAGCTCCTATACCTCCACCCTGCTCAAGGCCTTTGACATTCTCGACTGCTTCAGCTCCGACAGCCAGGAGATCGGCATCAAGGACATCTCCCAGAAGATCGACATGCCGCAGAGCTCGGTCTACCGCATCATCCAGAGTCTCGAGTTCGCCGGAATGATCTATCAGAACCGCGAGAACCGCAAATACCGTCTTGGGCCGAAGTTCATCGCCCTCTCCGGGCGGCAGAGCAGCCTGAGCGGCTATATGGACATCGCCATGAAATATATGAAGCAGCTCGGCCATGAGACGAGCGAGACGGTTAACCTCGCCATGCTCGACTGCGACCGCGTCGTCTACCTCCACCGTGTCGACAGTCCCCACGTCCTGCGCCCGAACTTCAGCCTGATGGAGCGCTACTCCGCCGTCCAGACCGGCCTCGGCCTTGTGCTGCTGGCCGACCTCAACAGCGCCGGGCTGCAGTGGGTCTATCAGAACAACGCCGACACGCTGCATATTCCATATGAGGAGTTCACCGAGCAGATCGCGCAGATCCGCCGGCAGGGCTACGCCTACGACGACCAACTCTTCTGCGAGGGGCTGCGCTGCGTGGCCGCGCCCATCTGCGGCCCCGGCGGCAAGGCGCTCTTCTCCATCAGCGTCTCCGCCCCCTCCCTGCGCATGGACGATGCGCGCTATGAGCTCGTCCGCCAGCTCGTCGTGCGCTACAGCGCCCTCGCCACGGCGGAGATTCAGGAGCTGTGAGCGCGCAGGTCTTCGCCAACCGGCAGGCGCTGGCGGATGAGATCGCCCGGCGACTGGCCCACGTGCCGTGTGCCGTCCTCGCCATCGACGGGCGCTGCGGCAGCGGCAAGACAACGCTCGCCGCGCTGCTCGCGCAGACGCTCCCCTGCCGCGTGGTGCATATGGACGACTTCTACCTCCCCTTCGCGGCGCGCCGCCCCGATTGGCGCACGACGCCGCTCGGCAATATGGACCTCGGCCGCCTGCGGCGCGAGGTGCTCGAGCCCGCCCGTCTCGGGGAGGAGATCGCCTACCGTGCCTATGACTGTCCGCACGATGCGCTGCGCCCCGCTCTCCTGCTGCCGCCGCGGCCGCTGACTGTGGTGGAGGGGAGCTATTCGCTCGCCCCGGCGCTGCGCCCCTACTATGACCTCACCGTCTTTCTCACCTGCTCGCAGGCGGAGCAGGCCGCGCGCCTGCAAGCGCGCGAGGGCGCGTATTACCCCGCCTTCCCCGCCTGCTGGATCCCGCTGGAGGAGGACTACCACCGCACCTATGACGTGGAGCATGCCGCCGATCTCGTCGCCGACACGACCGCCTTCTCCCGATAAGCACACTGCAGCATCTGGCTCCCGGCCGTTTTTTTGACGCGCCGGGAGCCGCCTTTTTCTGCCCTTTTCGCCGCAAGCCGTCCGAAAAATCGCACAAATTTCCGCAGAGTACACGCTAAACATCCGGTAAATGCCCGATAAATTCCGACATGTGAAAACTTTGCTTTTCCCCCTTGCTTTTTTTCGCCAAATCAGCTAAAATAGAGAAGAAATTTTCCAGAACCTTTTGTTCATCTTTTTCACGGATGAACAAAAGGAGCCGCCGCACCCCGCCATCGCCATGCACAGCCAACCGACAGCACCGCCCGGCCGCACAGCTTCTGATGAGCATCTGGGATTTTTACTATCCGCGCCAGCCGCGTGGGAATATAAAAAGGTGTTCACATGAAACTGTCCGACGCAGCCATGCAAAAACTGATCTACCTCATCACCGTTGAGAAGAAATACCATCCCGGCGACAAGCTCCCCAACGAGAAGGCGCTCGCCGAGGAGCTGGGCGTCAGCCGCAGCACCGTCCGCTCCGCCGTGCGCGACCTCGTGGGGCAGGGCGTGCTCGAGATCAAGATTGGCCGCGGCACCTATGTGGCGGAGCAGTCGACGATTTTTTCCGACTTCGGCTTCAGCCAGCTCCAGCACATTCAGCTCAAGCTGCGCGACCTCTACGAGCTGCGCCTGATGCTCGAGCCGCAGATGGCCTATTACGCCGCCATCCGCGCAACCGACGAGGAGATCCGCGCCATTCTTGACCTCGGCAGCAAAATCCAGCAGCACCAGCAGCACAAGCTCGAGGGCAAGGACGACTCCGAGGGCAACCGTCTCTTTCACATCGCCATCTCCCGCGCGGCGCACAACGAATTCGGCGCGCGTTTGGCAGAAATTCTGAACGACGCGCTCGTCACCGCCTTCAGCGGCACGGACTACCAACAGCGCATTGAGGACTTCGGCATCGACCACCAGCTTATCATGGACTACCTCGAAAACCGCGACGCCGACGGCGTCAAGCTCGCGATGAACCTGCACCTGAAAAACTCTATCAAGATTTACCACCTGACATAAAAAGCAGCCAGCGGGATATGAACTGCACCCCATTTATTAGACAGTATAATATACTGTCTAATAAATGGGGTGTTTTTGTATGCAGAAGGGGCACCGCAAGGACAACGGAACACAGAAAGCACAAGCAGTTCAGGAGCTAAGGCAGAAATATCCACTGAAACTGTCACTGCAGCTTGCCAAGCTTCCTCGCAGCACGTTCTACTACTATTTGCATCAGTCTAAAAAGCCATCGAGATATCAGATGGCAAAAGAGAAACTCGTTGCAATCTTCAATAAGGACAAGAAACGGTATGGATACCGCAGAATTACGCAGAAATTCCAGATTGGAAGAATTCGATTCTGTTGACCAGCTCAAAAAGGCTATTGTTGAGTATATCGATTATTGCAACAACCACCGAATCAAATTAAAACTGAACGGCCTGAGCCCTGTGCAGTACAGGATTCAGACCGTTCAGGCCGCTTAATTCTTATTTTTGCCTAACTTTTGGGGTTCATTTCAAACCGGCTGGCTGTCCGCTTATCAATAACCGTTTTCAAGGGCGTGGCGATGCCCACATCGCCCCGCCGTTTACAAAGCGCATTTCTTCCACGCGCGCCGCCGCCGCTTCACCCATCCGCGCTCGGCAGCGTCACGAAGAAGCTGCTGCCGCAGCCGGGGGAGGACGCGACGCGGATGCTCCCGCCGCAGAGCTCCACCGCGCGGCGCACGATGGCGAGCCCCAGCCCGTTGCCGGGGCTCTGCTGCGCCGCACCCTTATAAAACTTATCGAAGATGTGCGCCTGCGTCTGCTCGTCCATGCCGCAGCCCGTGTCGGAGACGGTGACGCAGACCTCCCCGCCCTCCTGCCGCAGGACGACGCTGATCTGCCCGCCGGGCGGCGTAAAGCGAATGGCGTTCGAGATGAGATTCGACCAGATGTGCTCCACAAGGTCCTCGCTGCCATAGAACGTCACGGGGGCGAGCTCGCCCTCGATCTCGATGTCCTTTTCGAGCCACGCCCGCTCCTGCAGCGCGATGCAGCGGCGGATCTGCTCGTCGAGGGGATAACGCGTCTTTTCCGTGACGATGCCGGTGTTTTCGTAGCGGCTGAGCAGGAGGACGTTCGTGCTCATGGCGGCGAGCCGCTCGGATTCGCGGATGATCGTGTCCGTGTACTCGCGGCGCTGCGCGGGCGTGAGACGCTCGCTCTGCAGCAGGCGTGCAAAGCCGCGGATGGAGATGATCGGCGTCTTGAACTCGTGCGAGAACGTGTTGACAAAGTCCGTCTGCAGCAGCTCGAGCCGCCCCAGCTCCGCCGTCATCTTGTTGAAGCTCCTGATGCACTCGGCGAGGTCGCGCGGGTTCTTGCGCGCGGGGACGCGGACGCTGAAGTCCCCCTCCGCGACGGCGCGCGTCGCCGCAAGGAGCTGCGCCACGGGGCGCAGATAGTACCGGTTTAATACGATGGCGAGCACCGTCCCCAAGATGGCGCTGACAGCGAGCGCGATGAGCGGCACCCAGAGCATGTACGCGTCCGGCTGGACATCCACGCCGAGCAGCAGCACGAGATACTGTCCCGCGCTGTAGAGCGCGAGGGCGAGCGCCACAGACAGGACGATCAGTGCAAAGACGATCCAGAACGTTGTCCAGCGCAGGGAGGACGGAATTTTATCGGGCTTATTTGCCATGCGCTTCCCCTCCCGGCAGAGCCATGTAGCCGAAGCCGCGGATCGTACGGATGTGGAAATCCGGACAGCCGCGGAACTTCTCGCGCAGGCGCGAGATGTGTACCTCGACGGTGTGCTCGTCGACATCGGAGTCGAGATCCCACAGCTCGTCGATGAGCTGGCGCTTCGTCAGCAGCGTCTCGGGGTAGCTCAGAAGCTTATAGAGCAGCTGGAACTCCTTCGCCGAGAGCGGCACGGGCTTTCCGCCGCAGGTCGCGGACATGGCGCGGTAGTCGAGCACCGTCCCGCCGACGGTCAGCCGCTGCTCGGCGGCACTGCGCGATCGGCGCAGCAGCGCCTCGATGCGCCAGAGCATCTCCTCCTCGTCGACGGGCTTAACCATATAGTCGTCCGTCCCGGCGCGGAAGCCCTCGCGCTTGTCGGCCTGCGCGACGCGGGCCGTGACCATAAGGATCGGCAGGCTGCTCCCGCCCTCGCGCACGGTGCGCGTGAACGTCAGCCCGTCCATCTGCGGCATCGTCAGATCCACGACGGCGAGGTCGATGTGCCGGTGCTCCATCAGCGTGAGTGCCTGCGCCCCGTCCCCGGCAGGGAAGGGCTGGTAGCCCGCCTGCCGCAGCACCTCGCACATCAGGCGGCAGGCGCTGGCGTCGTCCTCGGCCACGAGAATGTTGAACATGCGGCGTCCCTCCTTTTTTGACAATTTTTCACATTGTATGCTATTATAGCATAGTTTTCTCCCGCCGTCGAAGTTTTTTAACGGATTCTTGAGCCACGCTTGAGCTTTGGCGGGTATGATATAAAATACGGCGGATAGAATCCGCACGCAACCGTGATGAAAAAGGAGAAAATCAACCGTGGCAAGACCTGTTTGTATTACCTATGACAGCACCTGCGACCTCACGCCGGCGCTTTTGGAGCGGTTTCAGATCCGCGTGATCCCGCTGACGATCATTGAGGGGGAGCAGACCTTCCTCGACGACGGGAGCTACACCTCCGAGCACCTCTACGAGACGTTCCGCCGCAGCGGAACGCTCCCGAAGACCGCGGCCGTCAGCCCGCAGGAGTTCCTCGACTTCTTCCTCCCTATCCTCGCCGAGGGGATGGACATCGTCCACATCGACATCAGCTCTGACCTCTCGAGCACCTATCAGAACGCCTGTCTCGCGGCGAGTGAGCTGGAAGAAGGGCGCATCCACGTCGTCGACAGCCGCCATCTCTCCACGGGCGGCGGGCTGCTCGCGCTGCAGGGCGCGAAACTGCGTGATGCCGGCGAGGATGCGGCCGCGATTGCCGCGGCGCTGCGAGAGATGGTGGAGCGCGTGGACACGAGCTTCGTGCTCGACACGCTCCAGTACATGTGGAAGGGCGGGCGCTGCTCGGGCGTGACGGCGCTGGGCGCGAACCTGCTCAAGCTCAAGCCCTGCCTGCAGATGCAGGAGGGCAAGCTCGTCGTCGGCAAGAAATACCGTGGCCCGATCGACAAGGTCTACCGCCAGTACGTCACCGAGCGGTTCGAGGGCAAGGACGTCCTGCCGGAGCATGTGTTCATCACGCACTCCGGCGGCGTGGCGCAGGAGACGCTCGACGCGCTCATGCAGCAGGTTCAGCAGGCCGTTCCGGGCTGCGAGGTGTTCATCACGCAGGCGGGCTGCACCGTCTCGTCGCACTGCGGCCCCGGCACGCTGGGTGTGCTGTTCCTGCACCGGGCGTAACCGCCCGAAAAACGGACAGAAAGGAAGATGGAAGGCATGAAGTTTCTCTGGGCCGTCGGCTATATCGCCGCGCTGGGGATCCTCGCGCACATCGTGGGACAGGCGCTCCCGCGCCGGTGGTTCGACCCCGACCGCTTCCCCTATCGCTGCGCCCCGTGGGAGCAGAACGGGCGCGTCTGGCGGAAGCTCGGCGTACACCGCTGGAAGGATCACGTCCCGGACATGAGCCGCATCATGGGCGACATGGTGAAAAAGAAGCTCCCGGACGGCAATACGCCAGAGGGGCTGCGGGTGCTCGTGCTTGAGACGTGCGTGGCTGAGTGCGTCCACTGGTGGCTGGCGGTCGCGTCGCTGGGGATCTTTTTCTTCTGGCGCGGCGGCTGGGCGGTGGTGTTCTGTCTCGTGTATAACCTCCTCGGAAACCTCCCCTTCCAGATCATTCAGCGCTATAACCGCCCGCGCCTTCGCAGACTGGCGGAGAAACGGAGCCGCACATGAACATCGCCATTCTCTCCTGCAATACCGGCGGCGGGCACAACTCCGCCGCGGCGGCGATTGCCCGCGAGCTGGACGCGCAGGGGCATACTTATAAAATCTACAACACACTCGACTTTCTCCCCCCGTCCTCGGCCAGGCTCATCAGCCGCGGGCACGACTTCGCCTACCGCCACGCGCCGAAGCTCTACGGTGCGGGCTACCGCTACGAGGAGAAGCACCCGCCGGTGCTGCTGTATGAGCAGTGCGGCAAGGGGTGCCTTCCGCTGTGGGAGGCGCTCACGGAGCAGGGCGCGCAGGCGGTCATCTGCGTGCATGTGTTCCCGGCGATGATGATGACGGAGCTCTCCGGGCGGGGACTGTATCTGCCGTCTTATTTCGTGGCGACGGATTACACCTGCTCGCCCGGCGTCTCGGAGCTGGTGGTGGACGGGATCTGCATCCCGCACCCGCTACTTGCGGAGGAGTTTGCCGCGGCGGGTCTGCCCGCGGACAGGCTCTATCCCACGGGGATCCCCGTCTCGCCGGAGTTCGCCCCGGCCGCGGATCGGGAAGCCGTCCGCGTGAAGCTCCACATGGTCGGGCGCAGCCATGTCCTCGTGCTCGCCTGCGGCAGCATGGGCGCGGGTCCTCTGCGCGGCGCGGCGGAGGTCATCCGCCAGCAGCTCGGCGAGGATGACCTGCTCGTCGTGGTCTGCGGCAGCAACCGGCGGCTCTACCGCCAGTGCCGCACGGCGTTCATGGACGATCCGCGCGTGCGGGTGCTGGGCTACACGAAGCGCATGGCGCAGTTTCTGCAGGCGGCGGATCTGCTCATCACGAAGGCGGGCGGGCTGACGACGACGGAGGCCGTCGCCGCCGGGGTGCCGATCTTCTATCTCGACGCTATCCCCGGCTGCGAGAGCCGCAACATCGACTTCATGACGCGCCACGGCTACGCGCTGGCCATCCGCGCCGAGGAGGAACTGCCCGCGCTGCTGCAGGGCTGCCTGAGCGGGGCGCTCGACCCGGCGGCGATGGTACGCCGCCGCAGTGAGACGTTCCCCCGGCACGCCGCGGCCAACATCGTAAAGCTGCTCTCCGAATAAAAATTCCCCGTTTTCGCCGCTTGGCGGAAACGGGGAATTTTTTGCCAAATCGGGCGGGTTGTTCATGACATGGACATACTCTCATGGTATGATGGCAGGGACTTCACAAGGAGGGAACGCCATGATGATCGAAACCACCCGCGATATCCGTCTCAAGGACATCCGCCCGGCGGCCGGGGTTTCGGAGCAGCAGCTTGAGCTGGCTCAGGGAATGGTGCGGGTGAACCATCTGTACCGCAGTGCGCTGAAGGTGGCCGTGACCCAGATGGAAATTCTGGATGAGGAGTTCTGCTCGCTCAACGACCACTCCCCCATCCACCACATCGAATACCGAATCAAGTCGCTCGACAGTATCGAGAAAAAGCTCAAGCGCCGCGGCTATGAGCTGACCATCGACAATATCTACGCGCACATTCAGGATGTGGCCGGAATCCGCGTCATCTGCAACTATCTGGACGATATCTACTATCTGCGCAGCCTGCTGACCCGGTCGGAGTCGTACCACGTCATCCGCGAGTCGGACTACATCAAAGAGCCGAAGCCCTCGGGCTACCGGAGCCTGCATCTGATTGTCGAGGTGCCGATCGTCATCTCGGAGGGGACGCTCCACCTGCCGGTGGAGATCCAGCTGCGCACCATCGCGATGGACATGTGGGCCAGTCTCGAGCACGAGCTGCGCTACAAGTCCGAGCGCGACTTCTCGGAGGCCGATGCCGCGCGCCTGCGCCTGTGCTCCGAGGCCATCAGCGAGGTCGATCGTGAGATGCAGGACATCTACCTCGGCAACGAACCGGAATACCACGCGTAATACAAACACCCGGAAAGTGCTCGGCTTTCCGGGTGTTTGCCTATACCTGAGTCGGCTTGTTTGTTCCTCCGGCACGGATAAGCCGATTCAATCACCCATTCTCCGTTAAAACACTGCACCCACACACAAAACATCCCCCGCCGGCGAAAGCCCCGGCGGGGGATGTCCCGTCTTACGTTAAAACACAACAACCAGCAGCATCTTGAACTGCTCCTGCCCGTAGACCGCGTGGGGATGCCCCGCGGGCATCACGATGGAGTCGCCCTCGTGCAGCTCGTAGGGAACGCCGTCGATCGTGATGCGGCCGACGCCGTCCAGGCAGGTGACGAACGCGTCGCCGCCGGAGGCGTGCGTGCTGATCTCCTCATCCTTGTCGAAGGAGAAGAGCGTGACGCTCAGCGCGTCGTTCTGCGCAAGCGTGCGGCTGACGACCTGACCGGGCTGGTAGGCGACCTGCTCCTTGAGCTTGAGAACCGTGGATTTGTCGATGTTTTTCATGCCGTTCATGGGAAAAACAACCTCCTGCTGCGGAGCCTGCGCCCCGCTGATTTTCTGCTTTTTATGCCCCGACCGGACCGGGGATGTCGCCCACGCCGTTGAGAACGAGCCGCGGACGGTAGGGGAACTTGGAAATATCATGGCGGTCGGTGACGCCCGAGAGGACGAGCACCGTGTCAAGGCCCGTCTCGATCCCGGCGACCATATCGGTATCCATGCGGTCGCCGATCATGGCGGCATCCTCCGAGTGGACGCCGAGAATGCGCAGGCCGGTGCGCATCATGAGCGGGTTGGGCTTGCCGACGAAATAGGCCGTCTGCCCCGTCGCCATCTCGATCGGCGCGATCATCGCGCGGCAGGCGGGGATCAGCCCCTCCTCGGATGGGCCGGTCAGGTCGCTGTTCGTGCCGATCAGGCGCGCACCCTTGAGCACGAGCTGGACGGCCTTAACGATGTTTTCATAGTTATAGTTGTTGCCCTCGCCGATGATGACATAGTCGGGGTCGACATCGTTCATGGTGATGCCCGCGTCGTGCAGCGCCATAATCAGCCCCGCCCCGCCGATCACATAGGCGCTGCAGCCGGGAGCCTGGCTGCTGATGAAGCGCGCGGTGGCGAGCGCGCTCGTATAGAAATGGCTCTCGTCGACCTCGAGTCCCATGCGCCGCAGCTTCTGCTGTAGCTCCTTGGGCGAGCGCTCGGACGAGTTCGTCAGGAAGAGAAAGTTCTTCTTTTCGGCATAGAGCCAGTCCACAAACTCCTTCACACCGGGCAGGAGCTTGTTGCCGTGGTAGATTACGCCGTCCATATCGCAGATAAAGCCCTGTTTTTTTCTCAGTTCTTCCATGCTGCCTCCTTTTTGTCCGTTAGACTCTCTGTATGTCCGTTCATATTATACCGCGCGCGGCTGGGAAAGAAAAGGGGCGTTTTGTAAAGGTTTTGAAAAATGCGGGCGAAGTATGCGCCGGTCAGATTTTGAATCGGCTGGCTCTGCCTCCGGCGGGTAACTTTCTGCCCGCACAGAAAGTCACCAAAGATGCGCAAGAAACCAAGGTTTCTTGACTTCCTTCCCGGTCGACAAGTAGGG
>ERZ840371.4466-NODE-4466-length-10501-cov-4.932606_pt1 | contig 10501 bp, 4 predicted proteins | sample MGYA00519937_ERZ840371 | MGnify/ENA primary metagenome ERZ840371 (study PRJEB31850, sample SAMEA3708873) | human gut metagenome | biome: human gut; feature: human-associated habitat; material: faeces | place: China | collected 2014 ... | reverse complement strand
TTCTTTCTTTTTGTAAAGCTACCAGCGTTTCGGCAAAGGAACCGGGATATTTTCGTAGGGCTTCTGACCGACTCTTGGCGCTCTGAATCTGGTCGAGTAGCGTTCGGTTATGCGTGTTTAGTTCAAAGGAATATTCAACCTGATTTTCAACCGGTGCGGCATTCCGCATAAACTGCGTGTAATACCTTGCCTCTTGATATTTCGATTGATAGCTATATCCCTTCGAGAAGACGACGCAGCACTCATTCATGTGCGAGAGAGCATATTCTGACAGCGTAGCATTCCCAGACTGATCTCTCGCTATGTATTTCTCGTTATTGAGAACGAGATGACGATCTGCAAATATAAACTGTCCGCTATCAATCAGCTTCTTAAACTCACGATCAAAGCAGTACGCCTTAAACAAATCGGCATAGGGAATAGTGAACGTCTGATTCTTATCCAAGGCACCTGCTTCAAATGAATATCCTCGAACATACTGACCATCCACAAATGGATATGCGCCCTCGGCTTTGGAATATCCCAGATCCATCAGGCGAACCTTTGCGGCCTGTCTCGACACATCGAACAGCTCCGCAAGTTCATCAATGACATTCTCGTAGGCTGCAATGCTCGCATCATCAGACCCGCCATAAACTGCAAGGAGCTGATCTGCCTTCAAGCGCGTCGGTTTCGCAGGCATCAAGATTCTCGGAGCGACGCCCTTGGCTTGCCACTCCATCCAGTCTACAGCCTTCCATTTATCTGAATCCATGGAATTAGCGGCTATTTGACATTGAATTGCTTTTCCCAGATTATCATCGGCACCTATCATTTTCATCAGTACGTGGTATGGCTGATGACGATGCCAATGAAAACACTCATGTGCCAGTGTAGTGCGCTTTGTTCCTACAGATCTCTCATAGGAAACACGCGGATCAAGATATACAGTTCCTCGTTTGGCATTGCGAATTGTAATCTTCCGGTGCTTATCGAGAACATTCCCGTTATCAAATATGATAGTTCCAAAGTAAGTAAGATCATCTGACAAAGGAATATCTTCGATAACCTGTAGTTTCATATCGCTGGCTATTGTCTCGATTGGAACCCTCATCGGTTTATCCAGCGCTTCCGGACAATACCTTGTTAGGAACTTCTCAGCCTCGTCTTCAAACTGGTCATGAGAGATAATAGGTACCAGCTCTCCGGACAGGCGGTCATTATCAGATTCCTCTTGTGGCTCACAATTACCAACAGACATGATTCGGAACCCACTCATATCGATGCCAAGAGTAACCTGACAATGGATCTTCAGCCAGCGCTCAATAAAATATCCCTTGCGAGATGCGGACGGCATTTCGACATCGCATGATGCAATTACATCGAAAGCAATCACGCCATCCTCAAGCTGTTCAATATGGATAACATTCTCGATTTCCATATCAATGACCGACAGTCTTTTTGCGTCACCAGAATGCTCCTCTTGAATATAAGCTATGGCCACATCCCGGATGTCATCATAACGGGATTGGTCGATCAGTTTCTGCAGTGGGCTTTCATCCTGCGCCTCATAGTAGTCCAGTCTGCTGTCGTTGAGTTCTTTACGAACCTCCCGCCAGTTTGGCATATACCTGTCCATGTGCGCGATGAATGTGGCGTCATGTTTTCTTGTAAGCAAATGCGTCAGTTCATGCAAAATAATATAGTCGAGGCAAGCATATGGCTTCTGAGCGAGCTGCAGATTAAACCATAGTTTCTTTTTATCCGTGCTGCAGGCACCCCATTTTGTGACCATATATTTTGTTTGCCAAGAATCGCATTTAAGGCCTGTCTGTGCTTCCCACTTGGGCAGGCGCTTTTCTATTTCTTCTTTCAGAACCTTTCGATATTCCTCTTTGACATAGGCATCCCGCTGCTTCACTGTGCTTTTGGCACTCATGGAAAGGACAATATTCTGGTTCTGAATCTCGAAGCTGTTCTTCTGATTGTCCGGCTTAAAGACAAGGAAGTACTGCTTTCCCCAGATATACATCGTTTCACCGGAAACATACTGCCGCTTCGATGCCCTTGGCTGTTCCTGAAACTGCGCAATAGTCCTCTTGATAAAGCCCAGCTGAGTTCTGACATAAGCCTCTATAGCTTTATCGTCCACGGATAAAGGCGCAGAAATTACCACATGTCCATCCGGCGGCTTCACCTGAAGGTGCATATGCTTTATATTCTTTTTTTGCACATCAATCGGAATCCCGGAAATGACAATGCGCATTAATACTCCTCCTGCTTCTCAATGATCTTATAGATGCGTTCCACCTCTGAGTCATCACCCAGAATCTCAAAGAGAGCCTTTTTTATTCTCCTGACAACCACCTGATTATCCCTGAAACCAGACAGTGCCTGCTTTTTCACGGCCTTGTGAATGCGAAGAGCAAGTTTCTCGTCCTCGCCGGTGTTGTCATAAATGGCCATGAGCGCTTTGCTCTTACAGATGCTTTCCGGATATTTATCGTTATCCTCCGGGCAATCAACATCCTTGGCCAGCTTTATATATTTCTCAAGCATCTCAGCGTAGTCAAGAACTCCCTGCTTACGCTCTTCAATGAGCTTATCAAGGATTTCTGACATCTTTGCATAATAGCGTGGATTGACTGTGACCTTTTCGATAACCTTCTTACGGATGTTATTCTCGATGGCCTCTGCTGCACCCTCCTTGTGGCCGCTATCACCTTCCCCGGTAAGCGTTTCGCCCTGCTTTGCTACGAAATCCAATAGGGTAAGATCATCAAAATCGCCAATCTTCTCAGCATCCGCTGCCGTGATATAGTTATCGATCATCTTTCTCATATCAGGCTCATAGGCCTTCAAATCGAGAAAGTCACCACTGGCCGTACCGATGGTTTTCTTCAGCTCAATGTAGAAAGTGACCTTCTTGTCATATTCATTCAGTTTGCCAGATGAAATATCATCAACCAGATATGGCTTTGCTTCCGCGAAAGCTCTGACAAGACTGCTCACCAGACGATAGAGTTTTTCTCTCAGGCGTGCATAAATCTCGTCGCTCTCCTCCGACTGACCGGAAACACCACAGAAATAATGGATGTACTGGATCTCCCCACGAGGTTCCTCGACGCCTTCACAGAGTTCCTCGACGGCATCATACACTTCCTCAAAATAGGATACCGTAGCATCATGGCGATCTTTGACAAGTCCTTTTACATCCTCCGGATCATATCCTTCAAAAGCGCCGGAAGTATAGTCCTTCATTGCAGTCTGGAGCTGTCCAAACAGCTGCTTGTAATCCACGATATAGCCGAAGTCCTTACTATCATCATCGAGACGGTTGACGCGGCAAATCGCCTGAAACAGGCCGTGATCCCGCATCCTCTTGTCGATGTAAAGGTAGGTACAAGGAGGCGCATCAAATCCGGTGAGCAGCTTGTCTACGACAATAAGGAGCTTCATATTTGCAGGCTCCTCTACAAACTTCCGCTTTGCCTCCTTTTCAAATTCCTCCACCTTGGCCTGAACCGAGCCTGCATTCGGAAGGTCAGAAGGATCAAGCCCCAGCATCTTCAAATATGTCTCATATTTGAGGAAGGTTTCAGTATCATCCTCATCGCTGACGGTATCAGTGCGCAGTTCGCCCTTGTTTGGTGTATAGGAAGATATGATGGCACACTTCTTAAAGCCCATCTGTTGGAAGATTTCGTAATACTTACAAGCTGTAGGAATACCATCAGCCACAAGAATCGCATTGCCATTTCCATCCATCAGACGCGGCTTCATATTAAAGTCCTGAATGATGTCCCACGCCACTTTTTCAAGACGAGAACGAGAGCTATATACCTTCTGCATCGTGCCCCACCTCTCTTTGAGCTTTGCCTTAGCACGAGAAGAGAGGCCTCTGGTCTTTACATCAAACCACTGGTCAACACGATCCTGCGAAGACAAATCCTGCGGAACATCACGGTATTCGTAGCGCAAATCCAGCACGACACCGTCGGCCACGCCTTCGTTATATTTATAAGCGTGGATGTATGTACCGAAAACTTCGATACTGATCTTTTTATCTCTTTTCAGCAACGGAGTACCGGTAAATCCGATAAACACTGCGTTTGGCATAATGGTCTTCATCGCCGTATGGAGCTTACCGGACTGTGTTCTGTGGCATTCATCAACAAATACTACAAGATTCCCCTTTGCCTCAAAATCAGCAGGGAGAGAGGCTTTCAGCTCTTCAATATACTTTTCGTAATCGTTCTCCGTTGCTTCTCCGCCACGACGGCCAAACTTATGCACGAGGGAGCAGATCAGCGAATCATCATATACATTCAGGCGATTCAGCAAATCTTTACCGCTCTTGGTACGAGCAATATTCTCATCCACACCAGTGAATGTTTTTTCTATTTGCTCGTCAAGCTCATCTCGGTCTGTCACGATAAGAACACGGGCATTAAGCTCCGCCCAATGTGTCAGAATCCACTTTGCAAGCCATACCATTGTCAGCGTTTTGCCGGAACCCTGTGTATGCCACAGGATGCCGCCCATCGGTTTATCCGGATCTCTATTCGGATTATGAAGTTCCGTTCTCAGATTATTAAGCCTCTGCTGGGTACGCTTGATACCAAAATACTGATTATACCGACACACCTTTTTGATGCCTTTATCAAAAACAACGAAATTCATGATAAGGTCGATAAAACGTTCCTTATCGAACATGGCATATATCTGCTTCAGGAGTTTATTCTCGATGCCTTCGCAGGTTTTACTGATACGAACATCTACTGGATCACGCTCCTCCTCATGTTCTTTGAAGCCGTCATCCTTCCACTCCATATAGAACTTCTCTCCGGTCAGAAGCGTGCCGTAGCGTAGACCTTCCGACTCGTTTCCGGCCATACAGAACTGCATGGTAGTAAAGAAGCCCCGAATAAAGGAGTCCTTCTGATTTGTGAGATTCTGGCGGATGCCTTCGGACACAGAGATACTGCTTCGTTTTAATTCGATAACGGCCACAGCAATACCGTTCAAATAGATGACAAGATCTGGCCTCTTCTCCTGCTGCTCAACAACAGTTACTTCCTCAGCGATTGCAAAGTCATTATTCAGCGGATTAGCCTCATCAATGAGCTCTACCGTCACCGGAGGTTTTTCTGGACTCTCACTGACTGGAATGCCATACTTCAGCCGTGAATATACAGTCTTATTGGCGTCATAAACTCCACGCGAAAGACTCCCAGCTTCCTGCTGAAGCTGCATAACAGCAGCATCAATCAGCTTGTCTGCATAGCCCTTCAGTCGAAGATACTGGCGCAGACGATCTTCCTTGATGTTCTTATTCTGATAATCTGACAGGTTACCAATATACTGGTATCCCAAGATCTCCGGATCTTTAAAGAAGCGGATCACTCTTTCCTGTGTTTTAATTTCGGCATCGCCAATACTCATCTAACAGGCACCTCCTTACACTAATCTGACCTTGCCGGTCAGCAGTTCTTCCATCATTCCCTTTTTCACCTTTTCGTACTTATGCAGCTTTTCCACTAATAGGCTTATTTCATCATCCATATCCGCTAATACGCCAATGATAGCTTCTCTTTCAGTCTTTTCTGGTAGCCTAATCTCAAGCTTTCTAACATCAGCTACTGTAAGATTATGTTGTGCTCCTACTTTCTCATTTGAGAAGATTTGTTCCTGTCCGTCTTTCCCAGATAAGTAAAGCATGCACCAACTCGCCAAATCCGGATTAAACAACTTAGCAATACCCACTGCTCCACCAGCAAATGCCGTTTGTTTATTATCAAAAACAGCGACATTTCCTATTCGGCCAGAAATTGATATCAGCAAGCAAACTTCATCTAAAAGAATCTTTGGATACTTTTCCGCCACATCATACGGAATATAGAAGTCTGTATTATAGTTAATATCAAACGCCTCGAAATCTTTATTTTGAATAAACGGAATTGTGCCAATCTGCGGCGCTGTCACGAGAGAAAGCTTTATCTCAGCACTATAATCGAACCCTGTTTGCTTAGTAACTAAACGGCATAGTTTATCTAATGTGGTAGTTTGCCAATTTCCATCGAAACCATCCAGTCGCTTCTTCCCGGTGACAAGCATTTGCATTGTCCCCTGACGAATATCCTTTTTCTTCCGGATGAGCTTTTGCAAATCCAAGAGTAGTGAGTCGATATCAGAAAGAGCTTCAACTATCTTGTTCTGTTCTTGTATAGGCGGAAGTATTACAGGAAAATTTCGTATTCTCGTCAGTGCTAATTTGGGCTGTGCACCAAGCGTCTGTGACTGGCTAATGATATTCTGGATAATCGAGCTCATCAGCCAATACATTAGGTATTTAACATTGCACTTTATGTTTGTAATTCTATTTGCGTTTTCAGTTAGGTTCGCACCATCCAGATACGCTGGTATCTGACCTACAATTCCGAGCGTACCTGCTACAGAAATATAAATATCATCTTTATAAATTCTGTAGTTTTGGATTGCCGCGAATGCTTCGTCTGGAACATACTTAAGTTCACTTGTATCTACATAGCCTTCACGCATGTCAATCACGCGAATATAAGGATGATTTGTATGCATGTCCGTGACGTAGAAACCTTTGGGCAATCGCTTCCCACTTTTTACATTGCCTATCTTTGGTTCAAGTTTTTCTACACTCCATGAATCTGGGATCTCTACTCCATATATTTCATCAAAATCTTTTATCACCATTCAAATCCCATCCTTTCCAGATGAGACTTTACCTTGTTCTCATACTCAGTTGTATCTTTGTTAAGCTCCGGAAGCGTGTTTTCATACCGCTCTGCAAGCTCAATAATCCTATTTGTCAAACGATGAGAAATCGCAGCATACAGATCAGCTATGCCTGAGAAGGTGCTGTCAAACCACTTCTTATTCACCAGCAGGTCCAGAATCTCTTCATCTGTCAGGCTGTTATATCTTGCTCTGCATTTTTCATCCAGTGCCTTGTTCAGGTCTTTGACAACCTTGTTGTAATCTGAAATCTTGCCACACAGCTCCAACGCAGCTTTCAGTTGGTTAACATCATCCTGCAGACTTTCCGGTACGCTCTCCTCAGTACGAATAACCAGCAAACGCAGCATAATGGATGATTTATTGACAGTACCCTTGTCAGTCAAAGCGCTCTTGCAGAGCGGATGTCCAACAAGATATGCCTGTAGTCGTTTCTTCTGCATAGGAAGCTGATTCATCATGAGCTCCAGTTCAATTGTCTCCTCGGTTTCCACATGCTGGGTGAGTTCCCCTATCTTAGCCTCTAAGTCCTTTGCTTTAACCTTTCCGTTTTCAGCTACGTCAGCAAGAGCAGATTCCTCTTCTGCGCTCTCAATCAGATCAGATAGCTGGGATTCTGTCTCTGCGACAACGTTCTCGGCTTCCTCTATGGCATTTTTCTCTTCACGGAAGAATGCACCTATTACGATGGCCTTCGGAATCAGCCGGCCTTCCCAACCGGTGACTTTCATCTCTCCTTTATTCTTGCCCTGCGTGATTTCCTCTTCGATATTGTCCGTCGCTCTGGCATTGGCATAACCATCCGGCTCGCTTATGATAAGCGACACATCATCGTTCATGACCTCATTCCAATAGGCCAGCAGCGCCTGATAAACATCGTATTTATCGATCAATGTCAGGTGTTCGAATTCGACAATGATATCTTCAGCAAGACTTACAATCAGCTCTCTTGCAGACACGTCTTCATCAAGAGTTGAAAGAACCGGATATTCTTTTGCCTTCCATGCAGCAAATGCCTCGTCGAGTTTCTCACCATACTCCGAGAATTCAGTGTTTTTATATATCGTTTGTCGAATACTTTCGTGTTCAACATTCAAGCTGTAGTATTTTTCGCTAATAGTTGACAGCAGCTCAGATTTCAACGAAGGAAATACTTCCCAGTACTTGGAGAGGCCATCTATGTCAACCGCAGGGATGCCTCCATGAATGTGAGCATAGATATCCTGAATATCCTCCGGATCTGTTGAGTCAATATAGCGAGTGATGTTCAGGTTATACCCGTTCTTCTTTTCGATTTCATCGTTTGGTACGAAACGCGCATACTTAGGATCTGTAGTAATCTGCTCATTAAAGGTAGTAATGATTCTGTAGATATCGCGTTCTCTCAAACGATTCTTATTGCCATCCTTAACATATCCACGGCTGGCATCAATCATAAAGATGCCCTGTCGGTTTGCAGCACCTTCTTTGTCAATCACGAGTACACATGCAGCTATTCCAGTGCCATAAAACAAGTTTGCTGGAAGGCTAATAATGCCCTTGATCCAATGTTTCTTTATAATAGTTTCTCTGATGGTAGCCTCTGCGTTTCCACGGAAGAGGACTCCATGAGGCAAAATAACCGCAGCCTTACCATTTGACTTTAAGGTTTTAAGAATATGCATAAGCCAAGCATAGTCTCCGTTCTTTTCCGGAGGCATATCCCCATAGCCCTCAAACCGACCATATTCTTTACCGGCAATTCCATCGCGCCAGTTTTTCATGGAAAAAGGCGGATTTGCCACTATGTAATCAAAACGCTCAAGTACAGAGTTATCCGATTTATCCATATACTGCGGATTTGAGAATGTATTACCGCTCTTGATGATAATTTCAGCCTTACGGTGCAGAACAGCATTCATCTTAGCAAGACCAGCTGTTGTGCTTTCTTTTTCCTGACCATAACCCATAATTGGAAATGGCGCTGCATCGATAGCCCGAATCAATAAACTACCACTACCACAAGCCGGATCGCATACCGTGGCGCTGGCATCCGTGCAGTGACTAATGCCTACTACATTAGCAAGAATTCTGGAAACCTCTGCAGGTGTATAGAATTGTCCCTTGCTCTTTCCGCTCTCTGTAGCGAATTTACGCATTAGATACTCGTAGGCATCGCCGATGATGTCATCACCTTCTGCCTTGTTTCGAGAGAAGTCAAGTTCCGGACGCTGGAAGATAAAGATAAGATCAGTCAATTTATCGACCATTTCTTTACCGCTTCCCAGCTTCTTCTCATCATTGAAATGAGCAATATCAATAACACCCTTCAGGTCAGTGTTCTCGTCAGCAAGGCGAGCTATGATTTTATCCATGCCCTCGCCGATGTTCTTTTTTCCCTTCAGAGCAATAAAGTCGTCAAAAGAGCAGCCCGTTCGCTTCTCTGGATCTGGCTCTTTATCATGTGCCTTATCAAAGACCTTAATGTCTTCATATGCTCCTTTATTCTTAAATTTATCAGTGACATACTTCATGAATAAAAGTGTCAGGATATAGTCCTTATACTCTGAGGAATCCATACCTCCGCGAAGTTTATCACAGCTCGCCCACAGCGATGCATATAATTGCGTTTTCTTGACAGCCATCTTTGTCTGCTCCTTGTCTAATGATTTTCTTTGATTTTCCTCATGAATCAGTCAGCGCTTTTACCGCTCTTAACCCATTCATCGAGTTCGGAAATTTTAAACTTCCACTGTTTCCCGATTTTTTGAGCAGGCAAATCTTCTTTGCCATTTCTGATCCAGCTACGAAGAGTGACTGTTTTGATTCCTAAATATTCCGCAGCTTCATCTATGCCTATCCATTTGTCATTCATGATTTCTTCCATGCTCTCACCTCGTAATTTGAATCTGAATACAACTCATCTATTTTATTATAAATCATAAATGTGTTTTTTCAATAGTTTGCTGTTATTTGTTGATATTATTTTTTATTTGTGCGTTCATAAAAATTTCCACCGGACACAACTATGTCCGGTCTTTTTTTATCTATTTTTCAATATTAAACCTGTCTTAACCTTCTCGTTTCTGCATATCAGCACTGTAAAAACGGACATGCCTGTGTCTGAGGTTCCGATCCCTAAAAATGGCATACTTGCTTTAGCACGTGGGAGCCATCTGCGCAGGGTGTTTCCGGTTCCACGTGACTACCGATGACAATCAAATACTGTACCGATCACCGGAAGTGAGGTGCAGCCGAAATGGAGTAATCCTTCGGTATGCCCTCACGCCTGTGGTCTGGTTTTGCATGTCTGGAGCTCTCCATTTCGGCAAAAGCCGAAGGAGGGCTTTCATTATGCAAAACAATGACAATCAGAAGACTTACTTTATTTACGTTCGCAGCACCGGTGAAAAGGTACCGGTCACCAGGGAACAGCACAACACCTTCTATAAGGAAGCCGATCGCATCCGTCACAAAGAACAGGATCACGGCAGATGCATGTGTCCTTATCGCTTCATTTGGAAATGTGATGGCGAGTGCTTTGACTGCGAATACCATGCTGCCGGAGACATCTCCTCTCTGGATCAGCCACTACCTGATGGCAATGGTACCATCGGTGACTATGTACCTGACCGTAGCAAGGCTATGGAAGAAGTCATCACCGACCGTATGCTCCTGGAGCAGCTCTTTGCCAGATTTCGCGAGTTCGACCCAGAGGCTGATACCATCATTCAGTGCTGGCTTGATGATTACAAGATCTCAGATCGTGCAA
>ERZ840371.4461-NODE-4461-length-10514-cov-3.921216_pt1 | contig 10514 bp, 7 predicted proteins | sample MGYA00519937_ERZ840371 | MGnify/ENA primary metagenome ERZ840371 (study PRJEB31850, sample SAMEA3708873) | human gut metagenome | biome: human gut; feature: human-associated habitat; material: faeces | place: China | collected 2014 ... | reverse complement strand
AGATGATGGAAAGGAAGCGGGGCGCAGAATGAAACTTGTTCAAATTGCTTATTTATCAATGTTTCCTTTTTGACTGCTCTCATTGTTTATATTCATTCAGCAATGGACAGTCCGCACAATATGTTCGTTTCATGACACACACTCGTCTTAGGTTTCTCGTGTGTGCGTTACATGCCAGAAGATCAGCAGAGAAGCAGGGCAAAAATCACCCGGTTTTCCTTTTGATTTTTGCCCTGCAATAAACGATGCTGATTCTGGCATTTACGCACACTAGAGAAAGCTAACGAGTGTGTGTCTGAAACGGACATATTGTGCGGACTGTTCATTGATGAATGTACATAAACCAGCAGTCAAAAAAGAAACATTGATAAATTTACGCAATTTTTCACGAAAGTTTCATTCTGCGCCCCGCTTCCTTTCCATGCATACATAAATGATATAACCCGGAAGACTGCCAGACCGGACAGCCGGGACTGCGCTTCCACCTATCCGGAAATTACAGATTCAGGTGGTATTTCTGCATCCAGTAGTTGATCTGGATGAAGTAGGCGAGCAGCTGCGGTCCTGCCATGAGCTGTCCGAACCACGGCTTTCCGTATTCGGTCGGTGCCTCTAGGAAGGTTTCGAGTTTTTTTGTGTCGATGAAGGTCTTGACCGGTGCATCCGGCTGGTCGAGGATGTGACGCATCTCCGAGATCAGAAGCTTTTCGTAGCCCGGATGATAGGTTTTCGGGTAAGGACTCTTTTTCCGGTGCAGAAGTTCCGCCGGGAGCAGGTCTTTACATGCGTCACGGAGAAGTGCTTTCTCGACACCGTTCTGGTATTTCATTTCCCACGGAACATTAAACACATACTCGATGATGCGGTGGTCGGCAAATGGAACACGGGCTTCCAGACCGGAGTACATGCTTGTGCGGTCCATGCGGTCGAGCAGTGTCTGCATAAACCATTTGATGTTCAGATAAGCGATATTATAGCGTTTCCGCTCGGTTTCCGTCTCGTCTGAAAGGTGTGGTGCCTGGTTTAAAGAAGTCTGGTAACGGTCGTGGGAGTAGGCGGCAAGATCGAGATCTTTTATGAAGGAGTCTTTAAGAAACAGTGTTCGCACAGACATATCCGCAGACCACGGAAAGCCATCTCTGGATAAAAGATCTTCCCGGTAAAACCACGGATATCCGCCGAAAATCTCATCGGCACATTCACCGGTCAGTGCGACCTTATTGTGTTTTTTTACAAGGGAACAGAAGTAGAGCAGTGAGGAGTCCACGTCTGTCATACCCGGAAAATCCTTTGCGTCGACGGCATCTCTGAGTGCGGAAAAGAGCGTGTTTTCATCGCATTCCAGATAGGTGTGATTTGTGTGATAGTGATCTAACATGATTTTGACATAAGGAAGATCACGCTCCGGTTGAAAGGCGTTGGATTTAAAATAAATGTCATTGTCCTTAAAATCAAAGGAAAAAGTATTTAAGGTTTCACCGTGTTTTTCCATGTAACGGCAGGCAATCGCGGTGACAATGCTTGAGTCAATGCCGCCGGACAAAAACGTGCACACCGGAACATCGGATACCATCTGTCTGGTCACGGAATCGCGTAGAAGAAAAGAGACAGTTTCCACTGTCTGTTCATAGGAATCGGTATGCGGGGCGCGGAACAGATCCCAGTAAGTGTGATCGGACATCGTATTTTCAGAAAAAATGAGATAATGTCCGGGAAGCACTTCGTTTACATCATCAAAAATTCCATTTCCCATGGTCCGGGCAGGTCCGATCGCAAGAACTTCGCGCATGCCATCCATGGAAAGTTTCGGGGTGAATCCCGGAAAACAAAAAAGTGCTTTTGGCTCAGAGGCAAACAGCAGCTGCCCGGATACAAACGAGTAAAAAAGCGGTTTGATCCCTACTCGGTCGCGGTATAAGAGAAGTTGTTTTTTGCTGTCATCCCAGATGGCAAAGGCAAAAATTCCATTCAGTTTCCGGACAAAATTGACACCATAATGCATATAGGCGTAAAGAATGACTTCGGTGTCCGTGGTTGTTGAAAATTCATAGCCGTACTGCCGCAGATCGCGGGCAAGTTCCCCGGTGTTATATAATTCGCCATTGTATACGATCGCATATTCCTTTCCGTTCTTTTGGCGTATGATCGGCTGTTTCCCGGTGACAATGTCGCGGATACTTAAGCGCGCGTGGGAGAGACCGGTCATATCTGACAGATAGATCCCGGACTCATCATTTCCACGGTGCGCAAGACATTCGTGCATGGAAGTCAGCACAGATGCCCATTTTTCTTTCTGCTGTTGATAATTTCCTTTGGCGTTATAAAAACCTGCAATTCCACACATATATTTTTCCTTACATTCTGGTCGCATTCTATTTTGGTTTAGTTTATGCTAAGGGGATGGATTCATGCATAGAATAGAGAAAAAAATGGAAAAGCGCATGAAGGAAAACTGTGGAAAGATAGAAAATATACTAAATCTGGCATTGGATGCCACGCGGGAGGAACGGGAAAAGTCCCTGAATCTGGATGTAGGATATGATGTTGCAGATGATAGCTGGGAGGTGATCGTAAAATTTTTTGGAACGACAGAGGAACTGCGGCAGAAGCTGTCGGAGCGTTTCCCGGAGGAACAGGCTCAGATTGGAATTTATAACCTCACAAATGAATATGCTATTTTAAGGATTCCGCAGCCGTTGGTAGAGCTTGTCGCATCCATGCCTGAAATTGAATATATGGAGAAACCAAAACGACTTTTTTTTTCGGTGGAAAACGGAAAAAGAAGTTCCTGCATCAATCCGCTGCAGACCGGGCAGGGTACAAGTCTGACCGGTAATCTGACAGGAAAAGAGGTGCTTGTGGCAGTCATTGACTCCGGAATTGACTATGCGCATCCGGATTTTTGCAACAGTGACGGAACGACAAGAATTGCTGTGCTGTGGGATCAGACGCTTGACACGGTCTACGAGCGTGAGACGATTAATCTGGCGTTAAGGCAGGAGAGTGAGCAGGAGCGGTACGCAATCTGCCCGAGCAGGGATGCATCCGGGCATGGTACGCATGTTGCAGGCATTGCGGCAGGAAATGGCAGGGCTTCCAATGGGCGGTACCGTGGCGTGGCATATGAGAGTGAACTGATCGTTGTGAAACTTGGTGTGCCGAGAGAGACTTCGTTTCCGAAAACAACGGAACTGATGAGTGCTGTGGATTTCTGTATTGCCAGAGCAAGGCAGTATGGAAAACCAATTGCATTAAACCTAAGCTTTGGCAATAATTACGGTTCCCATTCCGGGAATTCACTGATAGAGACCTATCTGGATGACATGGCGAATTACTGGAAAACGTCTATTGTGATCGGCAGTGGCAATGAAGGGAGTGCAGCAGTCCATACAGCGGGAAAACTGACGCTGAATGAGGAGCAGGAGGTTGAGATCGCGGTGAGCGCGTATGAGGCATCCTTAAATTTGCAGATCTGGAAAAATTATGTGGATGAAATCGGTGTCTCTGTGATCCATCCGGGCGGAACTGCAATCGGACCATTGCAGCGGATACAGGGAACCCAGAGATTTCAGTTAGGAGAAACAAACCTTCTGGTGTATTATGGAGAACCAAGTCCGTACAATCCCTACCAGGAAATTTATCTGGATTTTATCCCAGTGGACAGTTACATTGACGATGGAATCTGGAAGATCAGGCTCACTCCCATCCGAATCACAGACGGCGCGTTTGACATGTGGCTTCCGGCAGGAAATGTGTTAAACAGCGGAACGGGATTTTTAAATCCGGTGGAGGAGACAACGCTCACGATTCCCTCTACAGCGACGAAAGTGATCACTGTCGGGGCATACGATGCGAGATTTGACCAGGCAGCTGCATTTTCCGGGAGAGGTTATACGAGGGCAACCAATCAGGTAAAGCCCGATCTTGTGGCTCCGGGGGTGGAGATCATGTCCTGCGCACCGGGCGGCGGCTATCAGGTGCGTACCGGAACATCCATGGCGACACCGTTTGTGACCGGAAGTGCAGCACTTTTGATGCAGTGGGGCATTGTAAACGGCAACGATGCCTATCTATATGGAGAAAAAATGAAAGCATATCTGATCCGCGGTGCACGCAGGCTGCCGGGTTTTACAGCTTATCCGAATCCGGTATTGGGATGGGGAGCACTCTGTACAGCAGACAGTATACCATGAAAATACCGTAAGAACGCTGCCGGAACGGAGTCTGTGTAAACAGCAGCCCGTAAAGCGTTAAAAAAACAGAAAAAAATAAAAAATATTAACAGATGTATAACGTTTTGTGATATACTTTGCTATATGTAGTGGAGATTATGGTATCAGGGTACTTATCGTTGAACAGAAGATAATCAGAAGTACTTGATAATTACAAGAGTATGAGGGACAGAAGATGACTAATTTTGGGGAACATTATAATGAGGAATTAGCGCAGCAGGAGATTGAGATCAATAAGAAGACCCTGAGGGAGATGGTCGGAGCGTTTATTGTTTTGACGGCGGTCTGGGGACTGGCGTTTGGCCGTTTTCCGACAGTAAATGCAATTGTGTTCAGTGTGACATATGCAATTTCTGCTGGCTTTTTTATTGCGTCTGTGATCTTATTTTTTAAAGCAGATCCATCGGATGAACGCATGAAAAATTTTTTTGTGACCGGCATCTGCATAATTTCAGCAGCAATGAACCTTATGTTCAGTTACCATATGGTTCTGGCGTATGTGTTCCCACTCATCGTGGCAGTTCAGTATAAAGAGAAATCCGTGTTATGGCTGTCATATGCACTGGAAGTTTTTCTGCTTCCGGTCAGCATGATCGTGGGATTTTATTATGGGATCTGTGATCTGAACCTGCTGCTGCAGGGAAATCATACAAGGACATGGTACCTGGCGGAACTGGCAGATGGATTTTCGAAGATCCCTTTTTCGAAGATGCCGGTTGTGGTCATTATAGTTTACCAGATATTACCGCAGCTTTTGATCCTATTTGTGTTCGTGATGATCATCCAGCATACCATTGGCAGCATGCGGGAGGATGCTTACAGGATTGCGGAACTTACCTACCGCAAGGAGGTCGATTCTGCAACAAGGCTTTATAATAAGAATAAATATGAAGATATGCTTGCCAATTACTATACGATGGTGGAGCGTGTCGCCGTGGTTTTGTGGGATATCAATAATCTGAAAGAGATCAACGACCGCATGGGACACGGCATGGGAGATAAACTGATCGAGACAATGTCCGGTGCGATCTATGCACAGACAGACAGCCGGAAAAAGGCATATCGTATTGGCGGTGATGAGTTTGTCATGCTCATCGAAAATCCGGAGAAACAGGAGGCAGAGCAGATCATCCAGAATGTCAGGGACAAACTTGCAAGACACAGGGAAGAAGGCGGTCTCAGGGTTTCGAGTGCAACCGGTACAGCGGAGGGAAACGGAATCGATATCTTAAAAATAATACATGACGCGGATGAACGGATGTATGAGGATAAGAAGAGAGGAAAGGAGAGTCGCGAATATGCTATGTTTTATAGTGAATGAGCATTCCAGAAGCGGTAAAGGCGCAAAGATCTGGAAAGAAGCGGAAGCAGTTTTAAAAAAGAAAAACATTGCTTACGAATCATACGTCACCCAATATGAGGGGCATGCCTTTTCACTGGCACATGACATCTGTGAATGTGGGGCGGATGACATTCAACTTGTCGTGGTAGGTGGTGATGGGACCGCAAATGAAGTCATCAACGGAATGACGCATTTTGAGAAGGTACGCTTTGGTGTGATCCCGACCGGTTCCGGCAATGACCTCGCAAGGGGACTTGGGATCACAGGAACGCCTACAGAGGTGATCGGGCATATTTTAAGCTGCAGAGAAGATTATGTGATGGATCTGGGACAGGTGAGCTGGAACGGCTGTGAGAAGCCGAGATTATTTGCAATCAGTGCCGGTGCAGGACTGGATGCATTAGTCTGCAAGAAGGCTTTGAAGTCAAAGGTAAAAGACGCTTTGAATAAGCTGCATCTCGGAAAGCTTACCTATCTGTTTCTGACGGTACAGTCGTTATTTACCATGCAGACAACAGATGCAGGTGCATTTTTTGATGGAAAAGGACAGAAAAACCATAAGAAAATGATTTTCGCTGCGGCAATGAATTTCCGGGCTGAGGGCGGCGGTGTGCCGATGGCACCGGGGGCAGATGCGCAGGACGGAAAGCTTTCGGTGTGTATGGCGTGGGGAATCCCGAAATGGCGCACTTTTTTATGTCTGCCATTGCTTGTGACAGCCAATCATCTGCGGATCAGAGGGTTTGAGGTGACAAACTGTAAGGAATATGACCTGAAGCTGAAAACACCTATGGTACTTCATGCAGACGGAGAGTACTGTGGGGATGTCACAGAGATGCACTTTCAATGTCTGCCAAAAAAACTGCATGTGATGTGGTGATCGAATAAATACGAATAAAACAAAAATTCCCTTCATACAATGTGATAACATATGGAGGGAATTTTTTTATGGACAATTATAGCGGAAATAAAGAGTATAACATTTACAGGGATATCAGAAACCGTACCAACGGAGAGATTTATCTCGGGGTTGTAGGCCCGGTGCGCACCGGAAAATCCACCTTCATCAAACGTTTTATGGAGTTGATGGTACTTCCTTTTATGGATGGGGAAGCGGAGAAAGAGAGAGCCATGGATGAACTTCCGCAGGCGGCAGCCGGAAAAACCATTATGACGACAGAACCAAAATTTATTCCGCAGCAGGCGGCAGAGATCCGGCTTTCTGCTTTCAAGATGGAAGAAGAACCGTTAAAGCTGCGTGTAAGACTGGTCGACTGTGTCGGTTTTCTGGCAGATGGGGCAGTAGGACATATGGAAGGAAATGGGAGCAGAATGGTAAAAACCCCATGGTCAGATCAGGAGATCCCATTTGCGGAGGCAGCATCGATCGGAACAGAGAAAGTCATCAGAGACCATGCGACGATCGGCATTGTAGTGACGACCGATGGAACGATCGGGGAACTGGAGCGGGAGAATTACATAAATGCAGAAGAGAGAACAGTCCGGGAACTGAAAAATATCGGAAAGCCATTTGTGATCCTGTTAAACTCGGCAAAACCTTATGCGCAGGAGACGATAAAACTGGCGTCGGAGATGGAGGAAAACTATCAGACAACGGTTGTGCCGGTCAATTGTGAGCAGCTGCGCAGAGAGGATGTCTTAAAAATATTAGAGAGTGTACTGTATGAATTTCCGATTGAACGGGTGGAATTTTTTATCCCAAAATGGACGGAAATGCTCTCTGCTGATCATCCGGTAAAAAGTGAGATCATTACACAGGCATCGGATATTTTAAGCCAGATGGAGCGTACAAAGGATGTTTACAGACAGCAGTCAGAACCGGGAGACTGCATCACAAAGATTAAAATAGAGGAGATGGATCCCGCCTGCGGCTGTGTGAAAATCCGGATGGAGGTTGCGGAGACGTATTATTACGAAAATATGAGTGAACTGGCAGGAGTGCCGATCCACGGCGAGTATGAACTGATCTCGATGATCCGTGAGATGGCAGCGAGAAAAGAATCTTATGAGAAAGTCGCAGGGGCTTTTGAGGAAGTGCAGATGAAAGGATACGGTGTCGTGAATCCGGTGTTAAAGGATATCGAGCTTGCGGAGCCGGAACTGATCCACCATGGAAACAAGTTTGGGGTAAAAATCAAGGCAGTCTCCCCATCCATTCATATGATCCGTGCCAATATTGAGACGGAGATCGCTCCGATCGTGGGAAGTGAAGATCAGGCAAATGACCTGATCCGTTACATCCGGGAGGGACAGCAGAGTGAGGAGGGTGTCTGGAAAACTAATATTTTCGGTAAATCGATCGGTGAGCTGATGGAGGATGGAATCCGGAATAAAATTGCCATGATGGACGATGAATGCCAGCTGAAATTACAGGATACCATGCAGAAAATCGTGAATGATAATAACGGTGGAATGGTTTGCATTATCCTGTGAAATTTGGTAAGATTTAAGAATCAAAAACAGTGTATCCAGTCGGGAAAATCATAGATTTTTCCGGCGCACACTGCAATTTATGACGATCGGATGTCCAAAGTGGGGCATTCTGCTGCAGGATACAGGCAGTGATAAAAGTGGGGGATCGGTATGAACATTCGTTTTTATCATGCAAAAATATTATTGACGAAAGCAGATCACACCTTCGAGGTGGCGGAGGGGGAACTCTGGGTAAGAGGAGACCATATCTGTTATATCGGGGATGGCACAGATACTTCAGCTGTCTGCAAAGAAGATGATATTATTATCTGGGACCGGGAGATCGATGCGAAGGGAAATCTTTTAATGCCGGGATTTAAGAATGCACATACGCATACGCCGATGACATTTTTACGATCTTTTGCAGATGATCTTCCACTGCAGGAATGGCTGCAGCAGAAAGTGTTCCCAAACGAGGCAAGGCTGAAAGGGGAGGATACTTACTGGCTTGCGATCCTCGGGGTTATGGAGTATCTGACGAGTGGTATCACCTCAAATTTTGATATGTACATTATGCAGGACTATCATATCAATGCCTATGTGGATACAGGTTTCCGGACTGTTTTTACCAGTGGATTGAACAATTTTACCGACAGTCTGGAAGTGCTGGAGGAGAATTATTTAAGAATCAACGGGCTGAGTGATCTCACTTCCTATGTGCCGGGATTTCATGCAGAATACACTTGTTCCGAAGAACTCTTAAAAAAGATTGCCGAGCTGTCACAGCGCTACAAGGCTCCTGTATTTGCTCATATGTCAGAAACAGAACGGGAAGTGGCAGAGTGTGTACAGCGCCATGGAACTACACCTGCAGCTTATCTGGATTCCTTGGGCTTATTTGAACATGGGGGCGGTGGATATCATTGCATTTGGTTTACCGATGAGGAAATAGAACTCTTCCGCAGGAAAGGACTGACAGCGGTAACCAATCCTGGATCCAACACAAAACTTGCAAGCGGCATCGCCAACACTACGGCATTTTTGAAACACGGAGTCAATATGGCCATCGGCACAGATGGACCAGCCAGCAACAACTGCCTGGATATGTTCCGGGAAATGTTTTTAGTGACGGGACTGGGAAAACTTCATGATCGGGATGCATCTGCAGTACCAGCAGAAGAAGTTCTGAAAATGGCAGTAACCGGCGGTGCAAAAGCAATGGGACTGACAGACTGCGACTGCCTTGCAGAAGGCAAAAAGGCGGACTTTATCACCATTAATATCATGCAGCCTCATTTATATCCTACTGGTAATCTGGTGAATACTCTGTTAGAATATGTTACTGCGTCTGACGTCTGCGATATGGCGGTAGATGGCAGACTGCTGATGAAGGATCGGGAAGTTCTTACACTGGATGAGGAAAAGATCCTTTATGAAGCGATGAAATACATGGAGGAATTAGAAGCATGATCACAGGTATCACATTCTGTCTGATCGTAACAATGGCCAATCTGGTAGTAGGAGCATTTGTAGGACTTACAGGTGTGGCAGGTTTCCTGCTGCCGATCACTTATACATCCCTTCTGGGACTGGGCACGACAGAGGGACTGGCCCTTAGCTTTGGTGCTTTTATCCTTTCTGGTCATGCAATGCATGAACAGGAAGCAGCTTTTTTAATTAGACCTTATTGGAAATGGGGTTGAAAAAATAAGGGAAACTGATTAAACTGATTACATGAATGTATTATATAGAAAGACAACAAAAGGAATCTGTGTGGGGCGCTGCTACACATTAGATAACAAACTGGTGATACCGGACACCATAGAAGGACTTCCGGTAACAGAATTGGATACATATACATTTTCCCAAACTGTGCGAAGGCGGGAGCAGCCGGCAGTAGAACGGGAAGGAGAGCCGGAAATGTGCGGTGAAGCCCTGGAGGAACTTACGCTGCCGAAACATCTGGAAAAAGTAGGGGCCTATGCCTTTTATAACTGTTTCCATTTAAAGAATCTTTCCTGCTGCAGTACAGTGAGAGACTGGGGGGCCGGAGTATTTACAGGCTGTACCCAGATAAATAAACTGGATATCCGTATCTTTCCGGAGGAAAAATCCAGTTTTAAAGAAATACTTTCAGAACTGCGGCAGATGCTGGTTGTAGATTACCGGGATAAAGAAGGGAAACTTCTGGCAAAGCTGATCTTTCCGGAGTTTTTTGAGGAGTCCATAGAAAATACTCCTGCCCGTATCATTATGAGGGAAATGCATGGCTGCGGTCATATGTACCGGTATTGCTTTAGCGGAACTGATTTTCAGTTCTGGGAATATGACAAATTGCTGCCAACAGCAGAGATCTTAGAAAGCCCGGCCCTTGTATGCCGCATGGCCCTTTACCGCCTCTACTGGCCCAAAGGTCTGACAGAGGAATGGAAAGAAGAATACTGGAAATACATCAAAAAACATCCGGATGAAGCAGCAAAAGGCCTGACAGAGCGGGGAGAAAGAGA
>ERZ840371.4460-NODE-4460-length-10516-cov-2.534366_pt1 | contig 10516 bp, 7 predicted proteins | sample MGYA00519937_ERZ840371 | MGnify/ENA primary metagenome ERZ840371 (study PRJEB31850, sample SAMEA3708873) | human gut metagenome | biome: human gut; feature: human-associated habitat; material: faeces | place: China | collected 2014 ... | reverse complement strand
CGGTTTCGGCTATCGGCATGGTGCAGGACGGCAAAACGATCCTCTATTCCTGCACACAAGCGCCGTTTGAAATCCGCAGTATGCTGGCAAAGATTCTGGACAAGCCGGAGGAGGATATCCGCGTTATCGTGACGCCGCTCGGCGGCGGCTTCGGTAAAAAATGCGACTCATTTCTCGAAGCGCCGGCGGTTGTTGCCGCTCATGCCTGCGGCAAGCCGGTCAAGATTACGCTGACGCGCAAGGAGGATTTGATCCTCACCACCAAACGCCATGGCTACCATACGGATTACGAGATCGGCTTCACGCCGGACGGCAAGTTCCAGTATCTGGACTGCCGCATGTTTTCGGACGGCGGCCCGTACGAATGCGAAAGCTACGGCACGCTGATGACCGGCGCGCTGATGAGCGGCGGCCCGTACATCATTCCCAATGTCAAGGTGGAAGGCTCGGCGATCCGCAACAATAATCTGCAGGGCGGCGCGTTTCGCGGCTACGGCATCAATCAGGCGGCGATTTCGATTGAGACCGCGATGGATATGATGGCGGAAAAGCTGGGTATCGACCCGTTTGAGCTGCGCCGGCGCAATGCCGTCTATCCGGGTGCGACCTCGGTCGGCGGTGAGGTGCTCAAATACAGCATGGGCATGATGGATACCATCAACCAGTGCGAAAAGAGCCTGAAAAAGGCGCTCAAGGAGTACGAGGATCAGTATCCGAAGGGCAGTAAGGTGCTCGGCTGGGGCATGGCCTCGGGCTTCAAGAACGTCGGCGTCGGCAAGGGCATCTTCACCGATGATGGCGCGTGCAAGCTGATTTTGCAGGGTGACGGCCGCCTGCACATGATCGTTTCCGGCACGGATATGGGACAGGGCTTCCGTACAGCCATGACGCAGATCGCGGCGGAAACGCTCGGCATGGATATCGCGGATATTTACATCACCAACGGCGACACCGAGCTGACTATCCCCACCGGTGAGTCGGTTTCCGAGCGTCAGACGCTGTGCGGCGGCCGCGCGGTGTACGAGGCGTGCGCCAAGCTCAAACAGGATTTAGACAGCCGTCCGTGGCGGCCGGGCGAAGAACGCCGCGCGGAATACTATTATGCATCCGACCCCTGCTTCGCCATCGGCGATTTTGAGGGCGCAAAGCAGCGCGGTGCAAAATACCGCAATTTCCCGGCGTATGCGTATGCGACGCAGGCCGCTATCGTCGAGGTGGACAAGGAGACTGGCAAGGTTCGTCTGCTCAAAATCATCGCGGCACACGATGTCGGACGCGCCATCAATCCGCATATCATCGAGGGACAGATGCACGGCTCCTGCTCGATGGGACAGGGCTACGCACTGACCGAGGGTTATCCGACAAGGAACGGCTATCCGGTCAAGACGCTGTACCGTCAGCTGGGTCTGCCGCGTGCCGAGGATACGCCGGATTACGAGATTATTTTAATCGAGGACCCGGAACCGCAGGGCCCGTTCGGTGCCAAGGGCATTTCCGAGGTTGCGACCGTGCCCGTCACACCGGCGATTCTCAACGCCGTGTCGCGTGCCATCGGCGTGCGCATCAATAAGGTTCCTGCGTCGCCCGAGGTCGTGCTCGAGGCCATCCGCACCGGCAAGTGCGAGGTGCCGACCATGGAGCAGCAGCTTCAGGCGCTCAAGAAGGATTGCGAATGTCACCGTTTGTCGGACGGTGTGCAGTGAAATTGTCATTGTTGACAATGACAGTCGAAACAGCATCACCATCTATAGCGCAAAGACCCGGAATCTTTTTTGGGAAGATTCCGGGTCTTTGCCGTTTTCACTTATTTTCCGTCTGTTTTTTTACCGCCTCTGCGATTTTGCGATACTCCGGCACATCCACGCCATACTGCTCTGCCAGACGCACAACCTGATAAATCAAACCATCCACCTCGGACTGCTTGCCGGCTTCCATATCGCGCTGCATAGAGGTAGACGCAGTCGGTGCAAGTGCGTCCAGAATGCGCAGGTTGCGCTCGACCAGTTCACCCGGCCTACTCTCCAGCGGAATACCCATCTTGTTCGCTATCGCAGCGACCTCTTTTATCAGGCGCACAAAGCTGTCGCGCACCTCGCCCGGATGCTGCATTTCCGCAGCTTTTGCGTGATAATACTGTCCGCAGGCCGCATTCGGCGACACATATGCAAATTTGAGCAGCGTGTCGCGCTCGACATAGGGAGAATAAATCGGGTCGATTCCGGCGTTTTTGAGGTCTGTCTCGACCTGCTGCAGCACCGGATGGTCGATCTTGTGGCTCGGCAGTCCGTACACGATACGGCAGATCGCGCCGTGCTTCTGAATGACGCCCGGCGCAATCCGGTTGGCCGAAATGTAGATGCAGCCGTCTGTGACGAGCAGCTCAGGCAGCTCCGCCTGCAGGGTACGGCCTGTGCCGTAGATGTTGAGCACCGGAATAACTACTGTGTCTTTGCCTGCTGCCTTGCGGATGAACGGTACGGTATCCGCGAGAGAGTATCCTTTGACACACACGAAAATCACATCCGGCGCGGGAGCGCCCTGCTCCCGCGCGGCAAGAAAGCCGTCCATATCGATCGCCCTGACCGGAATGCTCTCGCGCTCATTTTCTCCGGATACGAGCGTCAAGCCGTGCTCCTGCAGGACCGCAAGATGCTTTCCGCGTGCAATAAGCGTGGTATCCGCACCGGATTGGCTCAAATACGCGCCTACCGGTCCGCCAACGCCACCGGCACCGATAATCATATAACGCAGCTTCATCCTCTGTCCCTCCGATTGCTTTTTCTGCATTATAGCACAAAATCGGCAATGTATCCACAAGTCTGTGGATATCTCTGTGAAGCGCGTGATTCCCCGCTTCTGTCATTGCATCTGTTTCCTTTTTACGATATAATGATTTTATATATAACTTTCTCACCTGTCTAATTTGTTCGACAAAATTCGGCAGCCTGCAAGGAGGGCATTGCACATGGCTGGCAACCCCAAAAAGAAAAGCACCGGCATCGTCAACGCCGCCATTGGCGCACTGGCAGTCGTGCTGACTATATTGATCGTCTGGATGATGAACCTCGTTGCCAGTGTTCAGGGCACCGCGCGTATCGTCAACTACGCCGGACTCGTGCGCGGCATGATCCAGCGTATCGTCAAGCTGGAAATCTCCGGTCAGCCGCAGGACGGCATGCTCGCAGATATTGACGCGTTTATCGACGGACTGCGCTTCGGCAGCGACGAGCTCAACCTCGTGCGGCTGAACAATGACGCCTTCCAAAGCAAAATGCAGGAGCTGGATGACTATTTTCAAGCACTCAAGCAGGAGATAGCCGCGTGCGCGCAGTCGGCTCAAATAACACGGACATCATTCCCATAAGCGAAACCTTTTTCGACATCTGCGATGACGCGACCGATCTGGCAGAGGCGTACTCACAGCGCAAGGCAACCTCTCTTTCCATTCTGGAGAAGTACATCACAGCGGATATCGTCGTGCTCATGCTGCTGATCGGCTACCAGCTGTTTCAGGCGCTGCGCACGGCTACGATGAACCGCGCTCTGCAGCATAAGGTCTATCTGGATGCCGCGACCGGTCTCCCTAACAAGAACAGGTGCGAGGAGCTGCTCGACGATCCGACGCCGCCTGCGCCCGAAACCGGTGTGTGCAGCTTTGACCTGAATAATCTGCGCCGCATCAACAACAGCATGGGCCATGAGACCGGTGACGCATACATCCGGCGGTTTGCGGTCGCGCTGCGTGCGGCCATGCCCGAGAAGCATTTTGTCGGCCGCACAGGCGGCGATGAGTTTCTCGCGGTAACGCACGGACTGGATGCCGATGCGCTGCAGAAATTGCTCTCCCATGTCCGTAAACAGCTCGCTGAGGAGTCCCGACAGCATCCGGATATGCCGCTCAGCTATGCAGTCGGCTTTGCGCTTGCATCGGACAACCCGGACAGCAATATGCGCGATCTGTTTGACTTTGCGGACAAAAACATGTACATTGACAAGAATAGGGCAAAGATGGAAGAAGCGGCAGCGAAGCAGAAGATGAATAAAAACCACGTCAAGCGCGAGGAAGCCGCCGCCGAAAAGCGGCTGGATTTTCAGCTGTTGAAGCAGGTCAACCGTCTGCACCGCAGCTTTTCCGACTGCCTGTACTGCGATGCGCGTCTGGACACCTACCGCACTATCCGCGCGTGCGAGAGCTTTTTTCTGGCATCGGACGGCAGCTACACCGGCGCCGTCGAGCAGATTGCCGAGGAACAGGCTGCTAAAAGCGAGCGCAGCCGCGTCCGTTCTGCGCTGCAGCTTGACGTGCTGCAGCGCGACCTGCACAGCGCAGAGGATACCCTCGAACTGCAGTACAACGCGGCCGAAGAAAGCCGCTACAGCCGTTTGACCGTTCTTCCGATTGACTGGGACAAAAACGGCAGGCTGCATCATTTCATCCTCGCGTTCGAGACCATTCGGCTGAACGCCGACCAAGCCATCGACCCGAAGGAGCAGCTGACGCTGTACTACGAGCAGCTAAAGCAGTCTATCCTTGAGAACGACAGCTATGTGGACGCGCTGCTCGATATGGCGGGCACAATCTACACGGTAAACCTCACGCGCGACACCCTCGAGCGCAACATTTCACCTGCGGGCAAGAGCGATTCGGACCGGGCGCTGTTTCTCGACTACCCGCTTCCCTGCTCCTACCGCGACTACTGCGACGAGTACCGCAAGCGCGTCACACCGGCAACACTCGGCAGCTACCGCACGGCAGATACCAGTGCCCGTCTGCTCAAGCGCTTTGCCGCCGGTGAAAAACACATCACGGTGGAATACTGCGTGCAGGAGGATGACGGCGCTATCCGCTGGGTACAGAAAACCGCGCTGATGACGCAGACCACCGTGTTTGATCCGGAAATCAATGCCGAAATGCCGATGGTCACGGCGATTATCCTGCTGCAGGATACCTCGCAGATGCACGCCCGCGACGAGCAAGAGAACGCCCGTCTGCAGGCCGCCTTCGATGAAATGCGTATTGCGAACCGCACCAAAACCGAATTTCTCTCGCGCATGAGTCACGATATCCGCACACCGCTCAACGGCATTATCGGTCTGCTGCAGGTGGACGAAACCCACTTTGATGACAAGGCGCTGCTGCTGGAAAATCACAAAAAAATGCAGATTTCCGCCAATCACCTGCTGTCGCTCATGCTACAGATGAGCAAGCTGGAGGAGGGCACGACCGTCCTCACGCACGAGCGCATCAGTCTGGTGGAGCTGACCCGCGATATCATTACCATTATCGTCGGCCGCGCTGAAGAAGCCGGCATTGAGTGGGAGTACGAAAAGGACAAATGCATCATTCCGTACCCGTATATTTACGGCAGTCCGCTGCATCTGCGGCAGATTTTCCTCAATATTTACAGCAACTGCATCAAATACAACCGTCCCGGCGGTAAAATCACCACCCGTACGGACTCGCTCGGTGAACAGGACGGCAAATGCACCTATCGCTGGACGATTTCGGATACGGGTATCGGCATGAGTCCGGACTTTGTTGACCATATTTTTGAACCGTTCACGCAGGAAAAGCAGGACGCGCGCAGCTATTATCACGGCACCGGTCTCGGCATGACCATCACCAAGGAGCTTGTCGACCGGATGGGCGGCTCGATTGCGGTCACGAGTCAGCTTGGCGTCGGCTCCACCTTCGTGATCACCCTGCCGTTTGAAATTGCACCGTCTCCCGAGCAGACACCGGACGCACATGCCGCGCCGGATATCAGCATTGCAGGCTGCAGGCTGCTGCTCGTCGAGGACAATGCCCTCAACGCCGAAATCGCACAGATTCTGCTGACCGACGAAGGAGCGACCGTAACCGTCGTCACGGATGGCAAACAGGCTGTGGAGATCGTGCAGAACAATCCACCGGACACCTTCGACGCGGTTCTCATGGATGTGATGATGCCTGTGATGAACGGCATTGACGCTACGAAGACCATTCGCTCGCTCAACCGACCGGACGCGAAAACGCTGCCCATCATCGCCATGACCGCGAACGCCTTTTACGAGGATGCACAGAAGTGCCTCGCCGCAGGCATGAATGCCCATCTGGCAAAGCCGCTGCAGATGAAGAAGGTCAAGCAGACGATCGCCGAATGGGTGAAAAATAACCGAACTGCAAAAAAGGACGCGTAAAGCGTCCTTTTTCATTCTACTTTTATTCTACGGCCAACGCATCCTCGCTGATTACCGCCCGAATCCCCCAGGACGGCACCTTATCCGGATAGGCTTCGCCTTCGAGCATGACGAATGCCGCGTCGTACTTCGGACGCTTTTTCGGGTAGATGCCGAGTCCGTCCGTGAAGTACAGCAGGCCGCGCAGATGGCGGAACGCGCCTTCGGCGTTTAAGCGGTCAACGTGCTCGAAAACCGGACGAAAATCGGTCGCAGACTGACCGATCAGTTCAAAATTCTCCATATATTCCGCAAGTTCCCGCGTATTTGTCACCTTTTTGTCCGAGCGCAGCTGATCGTCGCACTGCAGAATACGCAGGTTGAAATGCCGGAAAAAGCTGGTGTTCTCCTGCAAAAGCTCGTAGGTGCGGCTGAGGAACGCGCGCACGAGTTCACCGGAGGTGGACATCGAGGTATCAATGGCAATGACGAAATCCTCGATTTTCCGCACCTCCCGCGTCTCTAACGGCTCGATGAGCGGCATATTTCCGAAATGACGCAGCCCGTAGGCGTAGTAGCCGTAGTCGAATGAATCCGCATCCACCGAGACCTCCTCCCGCAGAGCGGCAAACCGGCGCAGAAACGCGCGGAAATCAGTCGTTTTGCGGGTGGAAACGGCAAGCTGCTCCCGCACGGCCTGACCGCCTTCCGCCTTGTTCGCAAAAACGGTTTCCATCGCGGTCTGCGTGCGCTCGGCCTGCTGCTGCCAGCGGCGCTCCTGCTGATCGTCGTCCTCCTTGTACCACAGCGTGTGCTCGTCTGTCGCAAACACGCGCGTGAGCGTGGCACAATCGTACGAATTTAGCCGCGTGCGGCGAAAGTGGCGATAGACCGCCTCAGCCGTCAGGACCGGCAGCTCGTCCCGCAGTTCACAGTAGATATTCTGCCGCCGAACCGACACCTTTTCCGCCTGCAGGCAGCGGTAATCGAGCGAATCCAGCATGCTTTCGACCGCGATATCGCACGAAAGGTCCCACAGGTCGGCATCGCGTCCGCGTGTCTTTCCGGGATGGCGCAGCAGACAGTGGAACAGCGTGTGCAGATAGGCGCGGTTGACGTTCGCGCGGGAGCGCTCGTACTGCTGCGCCAGCCATGCACCGCTGAAAAACAGCACGCGCGTGTCGGTAGCGAGCGTGGGTGTATCGTAACCGTCCGCCGCGGGCAGCGCCGCCAGCGCAGAATCGAGGAACGGCAGGTTCATGTACAGTTCGGTGCGGGCGGAAAACAGGATTTCGCGTCCGATAGAAGTCCAACGGGAGAACTGCGACATAGAAAACATCACCTCACAGGTTCATCTTGCATCGTAGGGCACCCTGCCCTGCGGATTTATTGATAACTTTATATATTTATATTATAATTCAAACGATTTTGTCCGTCCCTTGGATGCGGTTTTGCCTGCGGCTGACAGCAGAACGGACAGTGCTGCCGTCTTCTCTGCTGCGCGGGCAGACGTACACGCGGCATCCACATCGGCGGCAGAGAGCACACCGAGCGACAGCAGGAAAGTCAAGGCAGCGGTCTCGCCTGCCTTGGCGCAGGACTGCGCCAGATTGCCGCCGTGTGCGCACAAAACCGTAAGATACTCCGCTCTTGCGCCATCCGAGAGCGTAAACGGTACGGCAAGCCGCCGCACGGCAACGCGTGCCGCGACCGAAAAATCGTGCCGCTCGAGCAGTTCGCTCAGGGCAGCATCATACTGCCGAAAATTCAGCACACCGCCGTCAAAGCACTGACGGTAGCTGTATCCTGCACCGTGAATGCGCCGCTGAAAAATATGCGCCGGACTGAGATCCTCCAGTTCCTCGACGTACTCGGGGAACAGCAGCCGCGCGTGCTCATCAAACCGCACATCGAGTTCTCCGGCGTACTCACCGAGCAGCCTGGGCAGGCAGGTCGGCGCGGACGGTGCGGCGTGCAGGATGACTTCGCGCAGGCTCATGCAGTTCATGAGAGCACCACCGCCGAACTCACTCACCGAATCGGTCAGTTCGATGCGTTCAAGGTTTCGGCAGTTATAAAATGCATAACTGCCAACACTTTTTGCATCCTTTGGGAGCGTAACCGTGCGGATAGCCGCCGCATTGTGTTTCGACTCCGTGCCGCCGCAGGTAATACGGACAGCGAACGTGTCCTTGCCTGTCAGATCGGGGGCCCGCTCGCTGAGTACATACGCGCCGACCTCGGTGACGGGCACGCCGTCGATCTCGTCCGGCAGACGCACAATATCGTCCTGCGTTTCGCACCGCAAAAGCGCAATGCCGCCGCTCGCACTCCGCGAACAGGTCAGCCGCAGTTCGTTTTCGCCCTCGATCACCCGCATTTGCACTCATGTCCTTTCTGCTTTTTCATTCTGCTACCCATTATAGCACAGTGTGCAGAAAAAGACGATACTGCGCCCTTCATTCTCATAGTAAGAATTTATAACGGAAATAATATATTGTTTTTCGCAAATCGTACTTGACAATCCACTGTTTTGAGAATATACTGTGACCATACCAAGTAAACCAACACAAACCAATGACGAAGACGAGTAGCAGGGAGACCGAACCTCCAAGAGAGCCGCAGGCGGTGTGATTGCGGCAGGCAAGGACCGTGTGAATGGACTTCAGCAGGGCAAGGCGAACGGCTTCGGCCAAGTAACTGCGACGGGGACTCCGCCCGTTATCAGGGGAGCGCGCATTGTTTGATGTGTGAGCAGAGTGGACGCAGTTTGCGTCAATCTGGGTGGTACCGCAAGAGCGTATTCGCTCCTGTCCCAAGAGAAATCTGGGACAGGAGCTTTTTATTTTGTATAACCGAGTTGCGAGTGACGAATGAAGATATTCACCATCTCTCCACTCTATCTGAAATTTGCAAAGGAGCAATCACCATGGCTAAGATCCCCCACAGACTTTATTTGACCGAAGACCAGATGCCCAAGCAGTGGTACAACCTGCGGGCGGACATGAAGGAAAAGCCGGACCCGCTGATTCATCCGGGCACGCATCAGCCGCTGCCGGAAGAAGCGCTGTACCCCATCTTCTGCCAAAAGCTGGCGCACCAGGAGCTGGACAACGACACCCGCTACATTGATATTCCCGAGCCGGTGCTCGATATGTATAAGCTGTACCGTCCGTCTCCGCTGTGCCGCGCGTACAATCTGGAGAAAGCGCTGGACACCCCGGCTAAGATTTACTACAAGTTTGAGGGTAACAACACCTCCGGCAGCCACAAGCTGAATTCCGCGATCGCGCAGGCGTACTATGCCAAGGAGCAGGGTCTCAAGGGGCTTACCACCGAAACCGGTGCCGGTCAGTGGGGTACTGCACTCTCCGAGGCATGCGCATATTTCTGGACTGCAAAGTTTATATGGTGAAATGTTCTTATGAGCAGAAGCCGTTCCGCAAGGCCATCATGCAAACCTTTGACGCGAATGTAACGCCGTCTCCGTCCAATACGACCGAGGCAGGCCGCGCTATTCTGGCACACGATCCGACCACCGGCGGCTCGCTTGGCTGTGCGATTTCTGAGGCCGTTGAAGTAGCTACTACACACGAGGGCTACCGCTATGTACTCGGCTCAGTGCTCAATCAGGTGCTGCTGCACCAGTCCATCATCGGTCTGGAAAGCAAGCAGGCTATGGAGATGCTCGATGAGTATCCGGATATCGTGATCGGCTGTGCCGGCGGCGGCTCCAACCTCGGCGGCCTGATTTCCCCGTTCATGCAGGATAAGCTGCTCGGCAAGGCTGACCCGCGCATCATCGCGGTGGAGCCTGCGTCCTGCCCGTCGCTTACCCGCGGCAAGTATGTTTACGATTTCTGCGATACCGGCCATGTTACGCCGCTGGCCCGCATGTACACGCTCGGCAACGGCTTCATGCCCGCGCCCAACCACGCAGGCGGCCTGCGCTACCACGGCATGAGTCCGATCCTCTCCAAGCTGTACCACGACGGTTATATGGAGGCGGTTTCCGTCAAGCAGACCGACGTATTCGACGCAGCGGTTCAGTTCGCCAAGGTGGAGACCATTCTTCCGGCGCCGGAGTCCAGCCACGCCATTCGCGCCGCAATCGACGAAGCGCTCAAGTGCAAGGAGACCGGCGAAGCTAAGACCATCCTGTTCGGTCTGACCGGTACCGGCTACTTTGATATGGCGGCATACGAGGCGTATCACAATGGCACCATGCGCAACCACATTCCCACCGATGAAGAGCTGCAGATCGGCTTCGATACCATTCCGCCGCAGGAATAAAACGCAATATAAGGTATATGGCAGACCTCCAATTTCTCTGCTGTATATAGCCGCCTGTTCCCCC
>ERZ840371.4456-NODE-4456-length-10521-cov-3.802217_pt1 | contig 10521 bp, 8 predicted proteins | sample MGYA00519937_ERZ840371 | MGnify/ENA primary metagenome ERZ840371 (study PRJEB31850, sample SAMEA3708873) | human gut metagenome | biome: human gut; feature: human-associated habitat; material: faeces | place: China | collected 2014 ... | reverse complement strand
CCCATGCACCATATTCTTTGCGCTTGCGTGACCATTCCTGATGGTTGCGTGCCATTGGTTCGTGGTGGGATGTACCGATGATGATTCCCATTTCATCAGCAGTCTTACTATTCTCCGGGTCGTCTGCATAGAAAGCCCAACTCCACATGGCAGGCCAAAGGAAATTACCTTTCAGGCGCAGTATCAGTTCGTAAACTTGTGTATAAAAACGGTGGTCACCGTAGTTTGTGCCGTAGGTTTGTTTTACCCAACCGGTCAGACAGGGCGCTTCATCATTCAGGAAGATACCGCGGTAGGTCACCGCAGGTTCTCCGTCTGTATACTGTCCCGGCTTTACATATACATTCTGTTGCTTTCGGATAGGGACGTCTGCCCACCAATACCAAGGAGATACCCCCATTTGTTCAGACAGTTCATAGATACCATAGATCGTACCGCGTCTGTCGCTGCCGATGATAACCACTGCTTCATCTACTCCTTCACAGGGATTAGTGACAACTTGCAGGATATATTTCTCGTTTTTCCCTTCCAGCTCTTTTTTATCTATTTTGTTTGCAGCTATCAGTTTTTTTACAAAAGGAGTACTATAGGTACCTACAATGACACAGTGTTTCGAACTTACGTTTGTTAAGAGCACAGGCTTCGTTCCGCATACTTGCAGTATATCTTGTTGAAGATTGCCGACAGCTATCATCACTCCTTTGTCTTCGGAAGAATCTACATATATCGGACAAGGAACTCCTTGGGATATCAACGGAAAATGATTATCGGTCGGTGTGAATACTACGAATTGTTCAGCGGCAAATGCTGCTATACTCACAACAGAGAGGTAGAAGAATAGAAATAATCTTTTCATGGTTTCAATATTTAATAATTTGTTGTTAATCATTGATCTTACGTTTCACTGTAACCGGATATTCTACTTTGTAGATAATTGGTAATTGAAAAGTATATAACAGCAGGCTCAAAATGATGCAAATATCCTTCTTCATAAATACTATATTTAATGAAATTATCTTCTTTGTGTCTTAAATTCCAAAAATGGTTTATTTTTGTCTGTACTGTGACACGATGCAAAGATAGTTGGTATTGATAAGAACGGGCTTTGGGTATGTTTCAATTATTTATACTGTTGATACCAATTTACTTTTTCTTGAAGTTTTTTCTTCGGAGATAAAATGAAGAAGTGTGAACAAACCGGTTTGTTCAATAAATGTTTTTGATTTTGTTTCAAAATCTTTTTGTATTGTATCTATGAGACTGTCGGATGAATAATAATGGTTAATGTGTCATATTCCGTATTAATAAGATTGGTATGTGATGCGTATAATATAAGTTGGTTAAACAAGAGTAAGTAGAGATTTTAATGATCTTGAGAATATCGGTAAGCGTCAATTGCATTCTTAACCGAACCGTGTAACAGTAACAATTTTTGTGCATGGTCATGATTTAATCCTAGTTCCTCCATAATCATCCTGGTGCCTCTTTCTACCAGTTTATGATTACTAAGCTGCATGTTTACCATCTTATTTCCTTTCACCCGTCCGAGTTGAATCATCACCGACGTACTAATCATATTCAGAATCATTTTCTGTCCGGTACCCGATTTCATCCGGGAACTGCCTGTCACATATTCCGGCCCTACAATCATTTCGATGGCGACATTTGCCTCTGCCGCCATTGGAGAATCGGGATTGCTGGTGATACAACCTGTCAGGACACCGTGTTTACGGGCTTCCCGCAAAGCACCAATTACGTACGGGGTAGTGCCGGAAGCAGCAATGCCGATAACGGTGTCTTTTTCGTTGATCTGGTGTTCGACGAGTTCTTCCCAACCTCGATTTTCATCATCTTCGGCTCCTTCTACCGGATTGCGCAGGGCTGTATCGCCTCCTGCAATCAGTCCGATAATCCAGTTGGGAGACATTCCGAAAGTAGGAGGAATTTCGGAAGCATCCAATACTCCCAGGCGACCGCTTGTGCCGGCCCCCATATAAAAGATGCGTCCGCCTTGTTTCATGCGGGGCACAATCTGATTGACAAGCTCTTCAATTTGTGGAATAGCCTTTTGTACGGCTAATGCTACTTTCTGATCTTCCTGGTTGATATCTTCTAATATCTCTCGCACAGATTTCTTTTCCAGATGATCGTAAAGTGACGGTTGTTCGGTTATCTGCATTTTTATAATTACTGGTTATAAATTACAATAGGTAAAAGAATTATTGTTGATGGTATTGAATCAGCCCTTCCATCGGACTTTGAAGAATCTTACCGATCTGAATACCTGTTGTTTGCGCAGCCTCCTGCAAAATCTCCTTGTAACAGTGAGCTACGGAACCAATAAAATGTACCGGATATTGCTTATAATCATATTGCATCACGTTTCTGCGGAGAAAAGCGATAAAGCTGTTGAGTACTAGTGAACGGATAGCCGGTTCTTCCAAGTGCTGTGCAAGGAAAGGGGAGAGACTGGCCAGAAAACGGTTCGGGAAAGGCTGGCGATAAACCCGGTCGATGATTTCGGGAGGCGTCAGATCGAACTGCTTCAGAAACTCTTCTTTCAAGGTGGCAGGAAGTTGATTTTTCAGAATATCTCCTACCAGCAGTTTTCCAAGTACGGCACCGCTACCTTCATCTCCCAAAATAAATCCGAGAGGAGAGATGTTACTGACGATCTCTTTTCCATTGTAAAAACAAGAATTGGACCCCGTCCCCAAAATACAGGCGATACCAGCCTCCTGGCCACATAGCCCGTGGGCGGCAGCCAGCATATCCGAATTAGCTTTAATATTCCCGATAACGGGCAGACTGTCTGCAATAGCCCGTCGGAGGACGGGAGCTTTCTCGGGTGTACAACCTGCTCCGTAGAAGTAAACTGCATTGAATTTCCCTTCCGGCAGTTGAGGCAGAAGGGAAGCTGTCAGCTTCTGTTGGATTTCTTCTTCCGACTGGAAGAAAGGGTTGATCCCTTTCGTTCCAAGTCGCTTGATAACTGCGCCGTTCAGTACGACACACCAGTCTGTTTTGGTAGAACCACTGTCTGCAATGAGTATCATATCTTAATGTATATTTTCTTTTTATATAGAATGTAGCCTATTGCCCAGTTGAGAAGGACAAAAAGCAGGGCAAATACCAGTGAGCCTCCTTTATCTCCGAAGACAGGTTGTAGGAGTGCACTGTAAATATAGCCATGTAAAGAAGTCGCTTCACCTTGGTAGGTCATAGGAATGACTGCCAGCGTAATCGCCAGAATATCTGCCAATACATAAATAAATAGCGGATTTACTCCAAACGATTCGAAGAAACGGCTCCAGTTTTTATAACCTTTAATGTCAATGATCCATACGAGTAATGCCAGAAAACTGGAACCCAGACCGCAGGTTACGAGTACGAAGGAAGGAGACCATACTTTCTTGCAGATAGGGGAACCATAACTCAGTAAGAAACCTGCGAAAGTAAGGATAGTACCTATCAGGAACAAACGTTCCAGCTTCTCATGAATATCTTTCACTTCCATCAATAGCTTTCCGGCACAGAAGCCGATTAGGACGTGGGCGATGGCTGAAATAGTACTAAGCAGTCCTTCCGGATCAAGTATCTGACCGCCATAGATATGAGCTTGTCCTAATACTGCACGGTCGACGATGGAAAGAATATTTGTTTCGTCGTAGACATATCCATTGCCGAGGGCAAGGATTGCAAAATAGCTGATGAGAAGTACAGCAATTAAATAAGGTATATATTTATGCTTCATGAGTAAAGCGACTATGGCAGTAACTCCATATCCCAAAGCAAGCCGTTGCATGACTCCGAGAATGCGAATCTGGTCGATAGGGAAGGGATCGTGCTGGAAGCAGAGAATGGAAAGCCAGCTGATGCCAATTCCAATCAGGAAAATGATCACGGTCCGTTTGAGAATTTTTAAACCCGCGGGAACACTGAAGGTGAAATTGTACTTTCTCAAAGAGATGTACGTGGAGATTCCCATAATGAACATAAAGAATGGGAATACCAGATCGGTAGGAGTTAATCCAATCCACTCGGCATGTTTGAGGGGAGCATACGCATGTTGCCAGGAACCGGGCGTATTTACTAAGATCATACCCGCGATGGTGATGCCCCGCATCACATCGAGTGCCAATAGGCGTTTGTTACTTGTTGTTACATTCATGACTGTTACTTTTTAATGTGTTAAGTTATAAGTAATTCAATTTTATCTCTTTTTTCCGAAGGAACTGTCCAGTCGATTGCGGATCATCCATGAAGCAAGGATGCCGGGAATGGTGCATACGCATACCCAGATAAAGAAGTTGGTGTATCCAAGATGTTCCTGTATCCATCCTGCCGGCATTCCCGGAAGCATCATGCCAAGTGCCATAAAACCTGTTCCAATGGCATAATGAGCTGTTTTGTGTTCACCATCTGCAATATAAATCAGATAAAGCATATAAGCAGTGAAGCCGAAGCCGTATCCCAACTGTTCGATGGCTACACAAATGGAGATTAGCAGGAGGTTGTCCGGAGTAGCTGCTGCCATCCAGACATATAAAAGGTCGGGGAGGTTGATAGCCAGCGCCATGGGAATGATCCATTTCTTAAAACCGTCACGGGAAACGAGGAAACCGCTGATGATGCCGCCTATCAGTAGGGCGGCTACGCCGATGGTGCCATAAATGACTCCGACGGATGCGGTTGATAATCCCAATCCGCCTTGTTCGGCACCATCCAATAAGAATGGAGAGGCTATTTTAGCAAGTTGGGATTCTCCCAACCGATAGGTGAGCAGGAAGAAAAACATAAGTCCCAGGTTTTTCTTTTCAAAGAAAGTGACGAATGTCTTAAAGAAATCTTCCAGTAACTTACCCGGTGTTAATCCCGGTCTTTTGACATCTGAAGCAGGGTGGGGGAGAATAAAGCGATGGTATAGTGTCAGTCCGAGGAATAATCCTGCCATCAGATAGAAAGTGATACTCCAGGCCATTGGAACATTGCCATGCGATGTTTCCAACCAGCCTGCCAACATAACCAGGATTCCCTGCCCGAAGATATTGGCGAAACGATAGCAAGTGTTTCTGATGCCTACGAAGAAGGATTGTTCTTTGTTGTTGAGGCCAAGCATATAAAAGCCGTCAGCCGCAATGTCATGCGTGGCAGAACTGAATGCCATCAGCCAAAAGAATGCAAGAGTGAGTTGCACATAGTGTGGAGTCGGGATAAAAAAGGCAATACCGGCGAAACCGGCAGCAATCAAACCCTGCATGGCAATAATCCAGGAACGCTTTGTCTTGACCAGATCTACGAAAGGACTCCATAATGGTTTGATCGTCCAAGGCAGATATAACCAGGAAGTATAGAGCGCTATTTCTGTATTCGACAATCCCAGGCGCTTGTACATGATAACGGCAATCGTCATCACAGCCACATAAGGCAGTCCTTCCGCAAAATAAAGAGTCGGAATCCAGCTCCACGGATTTCGATTGTTTCTGGGTATTATGTTATTGGCATTTCTTGTTGATATCATGGTATTAGTCTCAGATGTTATTCATATTGTTTTTCAAGTCTGCTTCCGGGATAATAGTGGGCTAATATATCTTTGTAATAATAACCTCGCTCTCCCATTACTGCCGCACCGATCTGACAAAGTCCTACTCCGTGTCCCCAACCGGCTCCGGTCAGTGTAAAACGGGTTGGAACATTTCCCTCTTCTCCTTCTTCCTTCTCCACAAGGAATGCTGAACTATAAAGATGAGAAGGCGACAATGTACGTCGGATCTCTAATTCTTTTCCGATGGTCAGTGTCCGTAAAGTACCAACTATCTTTAATCGTACCAGGCGTCCGGAAGTACCTCGCTCTACAGGGATTAAGTCTATGATTTCCCCGAAATCGATTCCCGAACGTTGATGGATTAGCTCAGCTAGTTCCTGTTGGCTATAGCTGACTCTCCAACGGTAGAAATCAGTTGTTTCCTGATCGTAGTTATTAAGAACCTGACTCAGAATCTTTTTATCCTGCGTATTACAGAAAGCATCCGGAGAAGTTCGTATCCATCGGTCCGCTTCTTCTTCCTGCGTCAGATCGGGAAGCTGTATTGCCGGACCTGTTATTGGTTTCTCCGAATCAGAAGTATGGGATTCCGGTATGTAATCCCGTTTGCCGGTCAGATAAGGATGCCTCACATTCTCCCAACAATTCTGAAATTCTTCCATTGCACCGCCACAACATTTGGAGAATCGTGCATCACAAATCTTTCCTTCATACATCAGCACCTCTCCACGGGTAGATGAAACAGCTTCGATAGCTTGTGGAGTAGAAGCGCGGGTAATTCCCTGATAGCGCTGGCAATGATCGTCGGCACAGACATCGAACAACTCATGGTCCTCCCGGTCGTACCAGCGGATCAAGGTCTCGTTGTTGCGGTAACAACTTTTATAGGGCGTAACCGATCCGTTCAAGTTGAAATTCTTCTCGACCTGTGCCAAGAGCCAGCTTCGCGAGATCACGGCATGGGCTTTCAGCAACTCTTTGGAAGCGTTGGCGCTCATCTCCGAGGAGATTACGCTGGTAAGGTATTCCTCCACGTCCACTTGGTTGATCGTGACGATACCTTTATCGGTCGCCACGAGGTTCAACGCTCCCTTGAAGCGTTGATCCTCCTGTCGTTGCCAGTGAAAATCCACGCCGATCGTGACCGCCTTCAAGTCGAAAGAGGATTGCGGGCTGGTCGGCTCGAAGAATAGCTCCTGATAAAGCTTCCCATTGTACACGATCTTGCCGTTTACCCAGAGGGCACGTTGCTCGCCTATGGTGAACGTGCCGGTTTCCGTATGTACATACTCCTCGTTAAAAACAAATGAGATTGCTTTGTGGGTCATGATTCCCACATTGATTACAGGTGCTTCCATATCCTTATTCCTTTATTCTATTCTTTTTTTGCGTTCAGGGAATTAAATGTGAGGTAAGCGATCATGACAAGGTACATGACAACCGCCAGTATCTCGGCGGCATTGCTAGATGCCCATTCCTCGTTCATCAAGTTGATTCCGCCGAAGCGTAAGGCCGCACTGACCACCCCCATCAAGGCACCGCCGGCGATAAAGCCGGAAGCCAGTAACGTACCTTTCTCCAAGCGGGCTGAGTTCAAGCTTTGGTCTTTGCTACGGCTTCCTACGTACCAACTGATCGCTCCACCGATCAAAAGCGGCGTATTCAGGTCCAAAGGGATAAACATACCCAAGGCGAATGCCAACGCCGGTATCTTGCAGAAGTTCAATACGACGGCGAGGACGGCTCCAATTGCGTATAAAGCCCAAGGTGCCCCCGAACCACTCATCAATGGCTCGATAACGGCGGCCATAGCGTTCGCTTGCGGAGCGGCCAATTGTCCGGTCGTGAAACCGTACGTCTGGTTCAATATCAAGATCACGCCTCCTACCGTAGCGGCGGAAACTAGTGTGCCTAAGAATTTCCAAGTCTCTTGCTTGGCGGGTGTGCTCCCCAGCCAATAGCCGATCTTTAAGTCGGTAAGGAAACCTCCCGCCATGGAAAGCGCTGTACAAACCACGCCTCCGATAATCAGGGCGGATACCATGCCGGCCGGCCCTTTCAACCCTACGGCGACCAAGATGATGGAGGCGAGGATCAACGTCATGAGCGTCATGCCCGATACCGGGTTCGTCCCTACGATAGCGATAGCGTTTGCCGCTACGGTCGTAAACAGGAAAGCGATCACCCCGACCAGCAATAAGCCGATGGCGGCATGGAACCAATTATGAAGTACGCCGAACTGGAAGAACAGGAAGGTGACGATCAGCGATACGATGATACCGATCGTTATCACCTTCATCGACAAATCCTTTTGCGTACGTATGGTATTACTCTCCACAGCGTCTCCTTTTCCTTTCAACTCGTTCGCCGCCAAGCCTACGGCTCCCTTGATGATTCCCCAAGAGTTGATGATGCCGATCACCCCGGCGGTAGCGATACCTCCGATACCGATGTGGCGGGCGTAGGTGGTGAAGATTTGCTCGGCGCTCATGCTCCCGACGGTCGCCGTGATAGCGTCATTTCCGAACGTAAGCACGTCGGCGCTGAAAATGGCGGACATGGCGGGGATGATTACCAACCATACCAAGAATGAACCGGCGCAGATGATCAAGGAGTATTTTAATCCGATGATGTAACCCAGACCTAGTACGGCAGCGCCCGTATTGACTTTCAATACGATCTTGGCCTTCTCTGCCAGCATCTCACCGGCTCCGACGATACGGGTACTGATCGTCTCGCCCCACCAACCGAAGGTGGCGATGATGAAGTCGTACAAACCTCCGATTAATCCGGCGAAGATCAAGGGCTTCGCTTGGCTTCCGCCTTTCTCGCCGGAGACGAGTACTTGCGTGGTAGCCGTAGCCTCCGGGAAGGGATACTTACCGTGCATATCGGATACGAAATATTTACGGAACGGGATTAATAGCAAGATCCCGATGATACCTCCTAACAAGGAACTCATGAAAACCTCGAAGAAATTGACCGTGATCTCCGGATATTTGTCTTGCAGGATATAAAGGGCGGGCAAGGTGAAAATGCCCCCCGCCACGATCACGCCGCTACTGGCCCCGATAGACTGGATGATGACGTTCTCTCCCAAGGCGTTCTTCCGCTTGAATCCGCTGGACAACCCTACGGCGATGATAGCGATCGGGATGGCGGCCTCGAATACCTGACCGACCTTCAGGCCCAGATAAGCGGCCGCCGCGCTGAATATCACCGCCATGACCAATCCCCAAAGGACGGACCAAAGCGTAACCTCCGGATAGTGTTTGTTGGGAGACATAAGAGGCTTGTAGCTTTCCCCTTCTTTTAATTCTCGGTAGGCGTTTTCTAGCAGCCCGGTTACCTTTTCTTCATTTTCTGGTTTCACGATATTAAAATGTTAGATTATTAGTTCGTAATAGCTCCACCAAACGGGTGTTGGGTGACAAATTTATGTTTTCTGGCTGAGACATGCAAGGATTCTTTAGAATAGTTAGGGCAACCGTACCCAAATTATCTATATGAATTCTTACCCAGTAGCGTATGAATTCTTGTTCGCATGCTGTATAATTCTATAAACCACGGCGTGATCTGTACAGACCAAGTCGTGGAATATACAAATCACGTCGTGGTCTGTACATCCCACGGCGATCATTTGGAAATAGATCAAGTAGCAAGTATGTTTGTATATGGCAAAAAGAATGTTTATTACTTGAGGACATGAACAATTATACCTAGAGCAGTTATAGTTGTACATATCAAGCAAGAGATGTGCGACTTGAATGGGATGGGGGAGAAGCCGAGTAAATAATTTGAGGTTTATCGTTAATTCGTAAATTCTTTCTATTTTTGTAGTCAAATACAGAAAGTAGATGAATCAAAGATATCCTTCAGCCTTGTTGGAAAATGCCGTGAATGAATTGGCTTCCTTGCCGGGGGTGGGGAGGAAGACAGCGCTCCGGCTAGCGCTTTATATGTTGCGCCGGGACGTCGGCTATACGGAAAACTTCGCCGCGGCCTTGGTTGCCCTCCGTCGAGACGTGAAGTACTGCAAGGTCTGCCATAATATATGTGATGATGAGGTTTGCTCTATTTGCGCCAACCCCAGCCGTGACCATTCCTTGGTTTGCGTGGTAGAGAATATCAAGGAGGTGATGGCGATAGAGAATACCGGGCAATTCCGTGGCGTATACCATGTGTTGGGCGGGATCATCTCGCCGATGGATGGTATCGGACCGAGCGACTTGCGTATCGACAGTCTGGTGCGACGTGTGGCCGAAGGTGAGGTGAAAGAGATCATCTTGGCGTTGAGCACTACCATGGAAGGCGATACGACTAACTTTTTTATTTACCGGAAGCTATCCGGTTACGATGTGAGGATCAGTGTCATCGCACGTGGCGTATCTATCGGTGATGAGATCGAGTATGCCGACGAGATCACCTTAGGACGATCCATTATCAATCGTACTGAGTTCAATCTCACCTCTTCTAATTCATAATCATAACTCATAATTAATATCCGGAATGACCTACGAAGAAACCAAGTTGTCCGTTATCATCGTTAACTATAACGTGAAGTATTTTCTGGAGCAATGCCTCTATTCTGTCCGTGCCGCCGTAACGGGGATGGACGCCGAGGTGTTCGTGGTGGATAATAACTCGACGGATGGATCTGTCGAATATCTCCGGCCTAAGTTCCCGGAAGTGGTTTTCATCGAGAATAAAGATAATCCCGGTTTCGCCAAGGCCAATAATCAGGCGATTCGCCAGTGCACCGGGGAATACGTGTTATTGCTGAATCCCGATACCGTGGTGGGAGAGGAGAGCCTCCGCAGCCTGTGCTTCCAAATGGATGAGGATCCGGAGATCGGAGCTATCGGCGTGAAGATGCTGAATGGGCACGGGGTATTCTTGCCGGAGAGCAAACGGGCTTTCCCTTCGCCTTGGGTGTCGTTCTGCAAGATATTCGGCCTTTCAAAGCTGTTTCCTAA
>ERZ840371.4448-NODE-4448-length-10536-cov-2.365232_pt1 | contig 10536 bp, 7 predicted proteins | sample MGYA00519937_ERZ840371 | MGnify/ENA primary metagenome ERZ840371 (study PRJEB31850, sample SAMEA3708873) | human gut metagenome | biome: human gut; feature: human-associated habitat; material: faeces | place: China | collected 2014 ... | reverse complement strand
ACAGGATTGCGTCGTTCAAGATGAGAAAGTTGGCATAAGTTGCCGGTAAACGCTCTCCGTTTTCATCGTAAACGGCTTCGGGCATGGGTAGGGGAAGCAGATTATACGGTTTCCCGCCGATCGTTGTGAAGGTTTGAAGTTGTGCTTCCATTTTACGCAATGCTTCGTAGTGCTCGTCTTTCGAATCGGAGCATTGTACGTAAACGATCGTATCTTCGTCTGCAAATCGGGCCAGTGTGTCGATGTGGCTATCGGTGTCGTCTCCGGCGAGATAGCCGTGGTCGAGCCATAGTATGCGTTGCAGCCCGAATGTCCGTTTGAGGTATTCTTCGATAACGGATCGTGTCCATTCCCCATTTCGGTTGGGAGATAGCAGGCATTCGCTCGTGGTGAGCAAGGTTCCGGCTCCGTCGCTTTCGAGGGCTCCCCCTTCCAGTACGAAATTGAGCTTATTTTCGTATAGGGCGTTAAAAACGTTTTCGTTATATAAAGTCGAAGTGATGAGGTTGTCGTAATTAGCTGCGAATTTGAGTCCCCAGCCGTTGAATTTGAAGTCGTATATAACGGGAACTCCGTTTCTGAATACCGTGATACCGCCGTGATCTCGTGCCCATGTATCGTTGGTGAGACATTCTATGAATCGGACGGATTCGATGTCGATCGTATCCTGTAATTGTTTTTTAACTTCGTCGGGGCAGGGGGTGACGATGATGAGCTTTTCCCTTTGGAAAATTTCGCTTGCCAACTTTTTATAACAGTCGGTAACTTCGTCGAGCATGTAGGCCCAATCGGTGTTTGGGTGAGGCCAAGTGAGCTGTATGCCCGATTGGGGATACCATTCTGCCGGAAAGGAAATGTTAGGGGTCATTGTTTCGGAGCTTGAAATTTACGGTCGAAAAAAGGGTTCTTGGACGATACGCTCAATGCCAAAGCGATGATTTGGTTACAGCCGGGCAGGAGATTCATAGATTGTGCGGTTGTGCCTGCCGAGAACATCACCCGGGTGTCGATACGGAGGTCGGCAGCTTTCGAACAAGCCGATCCGATAGCGATTCCCACATCGATAGAGTTAATCGCACAAGGATTGCTTTCAGGATTTTCACCACACGTTTTCGCTCCACAGTATGCGCAATTCAAACCTAAGGGGTGTCGGCGGGTTCCGATGAGGATAACTGCGTCGGCTTGTTCTATATTATCGGCATCGCGCAGAAAAAACATCATGCCGCGTTTTTTCCCTTCGCTGCGCATATTTTCCGATAGAGTCGGAAGGCTATCGTGCGAGAGTGTAATTATTTCGATAATATCCACTCCTTTACCTTTGGGTGCTGTGCGGGCCGCCATCATGATTTGTTTAGCGGCTTCCAGCACAATCTCTTTTCGAATGTTCCGTTCGTTGTAAATCATGTTCGTATTTTCGCATTTTATGCAAAGATAGCGCAAAAGAAGGCAGAAACAAATTTATTTGATTGTGCGGTGCGCTGCTCTTTTGCTTCTGAAACAAAGATAATCATTCTTTTATGAAGTAACGATTCCTATATTCGGGAAATTTTGAACTTTTTAATCGAAAGTTCTACTTTTTTCTTGGTAAAGGGAATAATTTTTCTTATCGGTTTGCGTTTATATATTGTAATGGCTGCATTCCGGGGAGTGATTAATTTTACATTTTTGTTTTTTGTAGAACTTTTTTTATGAAAGAATAGTTATATTTGTAAATACGAAGATATATTAATTGATAAATAGAAAAAGCCATGAGTAATGATATTACCATAACATTTGATGATATTATTAAACAGTATCGGACCCTCGATCTATCGGAAGATATATTCCGGTCGATGATGGCGGAGGATAAGCAATTGGAGGCCGATTATAAAGAATGGTGCGATACGTTGGGTATTCCAGAAAGAAAGGGGTTCGCTTATTACTATGAAGAATATATAGAACAACAGGACTCTATTTGGGATAGTTTAGATGATCATGATGAATAAATGGCTTTTGAATACCGTTCGAAAAATTTTAAATAAATCTTGAATGCTTTTTATATAAAACATTTTATCGGGGCGGTCGTCTATTATAGTTTTTGTTGATAAACAGGTGCTTAGATCAATTGCAGATTTCTTGATTCGCTTCTCCTTTATTGAAAAATCACATTTGAGGTAAAAAAGTATCATTATCGGATAATAAAGTACTTTTTTGCGCTATTTTTTTACTATTATTTTGTAACGTAAATTTAATATCATGGTTATGCTTAAAAAACAGCTATTCATTATTTCGTTATTATTCGGTGTTATATCATCTGCTATGGCGGCTGATCCGGTAAAATTATACGGTCAGCTTCAAGTAAATGGAAATCAACTTTGCAGTGAGCAGGGAGAGCCTGTCGTATTGCGTGGCGTTAGTTATGGTTGGCACAATTTGTGGCCTCGATTTTATAATAAAAAGTCGGTAAAGTGGCTGAAAGAAGATTGGAAATGCACTGTATTGCGTGCTGCGATGGGAACTTGCATAGAAGATAATTATATAGAGAACCCCGAACACGCTCTTAATTGTATAAATGCGGTTGTAAAGGCTGCGATTAAAAATAATGTGTATGTAATCATAGATTGGCATACTTATTATCCTCAGAAAGAAGAGGCAAAGGCTTTCTTTTCGATGATGGCTCAGAAGTACGGAAAGTATCCTCATGTGATTTATGAGATTTACAACGAACCTATGGAAGATACTTGGGAGAGCGTGAAAGAGTATGCTACCGACATTATCACCGAAATAAGGAAATATGACCCCGATAATATAATATTGGTAGGAAGTCCGCATTGGGATCAAGATTTACATTTGGTTGCAGCCGACCCTTTGCAGGGTTTCAATAATATAATGTATACGCTCCATTTTTATGCGGCTACCCATAAACAGGAATTGAGAGATAGAGCTACTGCTGCTTGGGAGCAGGGGATCCCTATTTTCGTATCGGAATGTGCCGGTATGGAATGTACAGGTGACGGTCCATTGGACATTGAAGAGTGGACTCGCTGGGTAGAGTGGATGGAAGCTCATAAAATCAGTTGGGTGAATTGGTCAATTTCGGACAAAAACGAGACTTGTTCGATGTTGTTACCGAGAGCCGACAAAAACGGTGGTTGGGACGAATCTCTCATTAAGCCGGCCGGTCGCCAAAGTCGCAAGTTTATACGGCAATATAACGAGGCTGTATATCGCACAAAGAAAGAGAAGAAATAATATCAAAATAAGATTGTTAATTTTAAATTTATTACAAATGAAAAGAAACCTGTTTTCTTTCCCACGTTCTCAAATGGTGGGTAAAATGCTCAGAGCTATGTCGTTTGTAGTGGCTGTGTTTTGGGCAACGACCGCTATGGCGGACATAGTGGTGAAGGGAGTAGTAGCCGATGATTCGGGCTTACCTATTCCCGGCGCTAATGTTACCGAGTTGAATTCGAAAGGTAACGGAACAATTACCAATGTAGACGGACAATATTCGATTGTGGTGAAAGGTCCTAAATCGGTGTTACGTTTTTCATTTATCGGATATACAAAGGAAGACGTAACCGTGGGCAATAAAACACAGATCGACGTGCAGTTGAGTGAGGATTCAAAATCGCTCGATGAGGTTGTTGTCATCGGTTATGGTACGATGCGTAAGAAGGATTTGTCGGGAGCCGTCGCTTCTATCAAAAGCGAGGATTTAATGATCGGTAATCCGACAAGTTTCAGCCAAGCCCTACAAGGAAAATTGGCTGGTGTGCAAGTTAATTCTAACGATGGTGCTCCCGGTTCGGGTATGAGTATTACCATTCGTGGTGCAAACTCGTTTTCGACCAGTTCACAACCATTGTATATCGTAGATGGTATTCCTTTCGATGCGGGTAGCGCACCGACGAGCGGCGCAAACGAAAACAACAACACCACTTCCAATCCGTTGTCGTTGATTAACCCCAACGATATCGAGTCGATCGATGTTCTTAAAGATGCTTCGGCAACGGCTATCTACGGTTCTCGTGGAGCCAACGGTGTTGTCTTGATTACAACGAAAAAAGGTAAATCGGGAGCTGCCAAAGTTGAATTCTCGGCGAACTTCGGTCTTTCGAAGATCTCGAAAATCGTGGAGAGCCTCAATGCTTATGAGTATGCCAACTTCGTGAACGAAGCTACGATCAACAACGCTTTGTACGACAACACTCCGTATGCTTACCTGCCTTACCGGGGTGACTGGAATTATCGTCGTGACCCGCAGAACAACATTATACCTGAGTCGGGTACGTATGAGCCCGCACCCGAAGACTTCTTGAATCCGGGTTGGCACGAGGACGAGTATGGAAACCGTGAGTGGGTCGAAGGTACTAACTGGTTGGACGAAATCTTGCAAGACGCCTTTACCCAAGAGTACAACATCAGCGTATCGGGTGGTAACGATAAATCGCACTATGCTTTCTCGGGTAACTATACCGACCAAACCGGTATTATACGCAACTCGGGTTACGACCGTTTAGCTGTGCGCGCCAACGTGGGTAGTCAAGTAAAATCGTGGTTAAATACCGGCTTGAATATCAACTTTACCAAGTCGAATACCCGTTTTGCCAAATCTAATTCCTATGATTACAGTATCATTCGTTCGGCCATGTTGTATCCTCCCACGATTTATGTGGGCGACCATACACAAGACGATGAATACTTCTGGCTGTCGGCCAACCCCCGTACCTATGTAAATACGGCTAAGGACGAATTGAAATCGATCAATGTCTTTACCTCGGCTTTCTTGGAGATTAAATTTACCGATTGGTTGCGCTTCCGTCAGAACTTCGGTATGAGCTATACCGACAACGAGCGTTCTACCTACTATCCCCGTGAAACAGGTGAAGGTAAAAACTACAACGGTCGTGCCGGTAAGAGTGATAACTTCTACCAAAATATAACGGCCGAGTCTGTGTTGACCTTCGACAAAACTTTTGCCGATATTCATCACTTGAATGTAGTAGCCGGTTTCACTTATGAAAATACCAACTGGGGTGGCAAGGCTATCAACGCCTCAAATTTCCCTACCGACATTACCGAAGACTACAACCTTTCGCAAGCGTTGACCATCGACGCTCCCACCAGTAATCGTGGCGAGGCTACATTGGTTTCATTGCTGGGTCGTGCCAACTATGTGTTGAAAGATCGTTACATCTTTACTGCTTCGTATCGTCGGGACGGTTCGAGCCGCTTCGCTCCCGGAAACAAATTTGCCAACTTTGCTTCGGGTGCTGTCGCTTGGGTGCTTTCGGAAGAAGATTTTATTAAAAACTTGAACATATTCAGCAACTTGAAATTACGTGCCAGTTACGGGCAGACCGGTAACCAGGGTATCAATAGCTATCAGACGATGGTTTCGTTGGGTTCGGCAAACTATCCTTTCGGAGGTATTACCGACAGCGGTTTCGCCGGAGATACTAGTAAAGGCCCGTTGAATAAAGATTTGAAATGGGAGACTACCGACCAATATAACGTAGGTTTGGACTTCGGTTTCTTGAAAAACCGTATCGCCCTCTCAGTGAATTACTATTACAAGAAAACCAGAGATTTGTTGCAATACGTGTCGATTCCCTCCTCGACTGGTTTTTCCAATATGTGGACCAACTTCGGCCATGTGACGAACGAAGGTATCGAACTTACCGGTCAATTCTATGCCATAGATACCAAAGACTGGGGATTGGATTTCGACGCCAACATCGCGTTCAACCGTAACCGCATCGGTGGTCTCACCGCCGACCAATATGCCAATAACCTGTGGTATAGTGCCAAAGAGGTGTTTATTCAACGTAACGGATTGCCCATCGGTGCAATATTGGGTTATGTAGAAGATGGCTTTTATGATAATCTTGCCGAGGTGCGCGCCGATCCTCTCTATGCTAACGTCTCTGACGTAGAGGCTCAACGTATGGTGGGTGAAATCAAATATCTCGATGTAAACGGTGACGGTAAACTTACGACCGAGGATCGTGCTATTATCGGTGATACTAACCCCGATTTTACGTATGGTCTTACGGGTAATTTCCGTTGGAAAAACTTGACTCTGAGCTTGTTCTTCCAGGGAACTTATGGCAACGACATCTTCAATGCCAACCTTACCAACATTTCCATGCAGAGTGTGAGCAACATTCCCAAGTTTGCGTATGAAAGTCGTTGGACGCCTGATAACACCGAGAATGCTAAATGGCCTCGTGCCACGATGGCTCAGACTCGTGAATGGAGAATTTCGGATCGTCACGTCGAAGATGGCTCTTATTTGAAACTTAAAACCATCAACTTGGCTTATAACTTCGGTTCTCCTTGCAAAGGAATAGAGAATTTGACAGTATTCGGTACGGTGAACAATGTGTTTACGATTACCGGTTACAGTTGGTATGATCCAGATGTGAATACGTTTGGTCAGGATGCTTCCCGCCGTGGTGTGGATATCTATTCTTATCCTGCAAGCCGGACATTCAGTTTAGGTGTAAAAGTAACGTTATAATTTGCAAGACAATGAAAAAGAAAAGATTATCGATATATGTGACCATGTTGGGGTTGGCGATGGCGACAGCGCCGGTCTTCACTTCGTGCGAAGATATGCTCGAAGAAAAACCCTACGACTTTATCTCTCCCGACGATGTGCCCGATTCCGACGACGGAGCCGATATGTGGACGACCGGTGTGTACGAAACGTTGCACTCCTCCATGTTCCGTTACGGGAATATGCCCCGTCCTTTCGACTACGATTGCGATAATGTGTCGGGTGCTACTTGGCAGTTCGACCAGTTCGGTAACGGTAACTTTCAGGGTTCGAACAACCATTGTGACGTAGTATGGACGGGTATGTACTCGGTGATCAATCGGGCCAACGAAGCCATCGAGCAAATCAATGAGATGAAGAACCTCACTGCCAGACACCGAGATAATGTGCTGGGCGAGTGCTATTTTTTGAAAGCTTGGGCCTATTTCATGCTGGTGCGCGCCTATGGCGATATACCCGTTTATTCGGTGAGTGTGAACCAGTCGCAACAATACACGAATAGCCCTCGTATACCTATTAAAGATGTCTATACGCAAACTATCATTCCGCTGTTGGACGATGCCAAAGACATGCTTTATAAAAACACCGACACCAATTTCCAAGCCGGTCGCGTGTGTGCTGCTTCGGCTGCCGGTCTGTTGGCAAAGGTATATGCTACGATTGCTTCGGCTGCCATGCCTGAGGGTGAAATCGTAACGGTGAAAACCGGTCCGCAATTTGTGATGCAGAACATCAACGGGACCAATACGAAAGTGTATACCGAGCCGGTTCCTATGGATTTCGCCAAAGACCAAGTGGCCGGTTACGAGTCGTTCAATTCGCAAGAGTATTATCAACTAGCCTACGATGTGGCCAAGGATGTGAAAGGCGGCGTTTACGGTACGCACAACTTGGAATCCTATGACCTGATTTGGTCACCCAGCGGTAAAACGTGCAGCGAGCATCTATTCAGCCTGCAATCCAAGTCGGGCGACGAGTTGTACGGAACCCTCTTTACCTACCACTATTGCGGTATGACAAACGAAAAAGGGCACATTGAAAACAGCCTCACAGTGGGTAACAGCAAACATTGGTACCTCCTCTTCGAAGAAGACGACTATCGGGTAGACAAAGGTGTGCTGCACTGCTGGATTCGCGAAGGCTCCGATACCAGCTGGGGCGGCGGTTCCTACTTCCCCAATTTCGGTAAATGGCAAGAGATGGTAACAAATCTCGAATCTCCATTCGGCAATCCTGAGGTGACTGCCGGGTGGCGTTGCGACGAGGGCGGTTCGGAGCAGTTCTTCGCCTTCACGACAAAATACAGTCAGCAAGTGACCGATCAAACCCTGCAACGTACCGATGCCAACTATCCGTTCTTGCGTTATGCCGATGTTATTCTGATTATGGCAGAGGCTTCGAACGAGTTGAAAGGCCCGAATGACGAGGCTATCGGTTTGCTCAACGACGTGCGTAAGAGAAGTAATGCTACGCCGCGCGAACTCAAAAATTATTCGACCAAATCGGCTTTGCGCTCGGCTATCTTGGAAGAGCGTTCCATGGAGTTTGCCATGGAAGGCGATCGCCGTTGGGACTTGATTCGCTGGGGTATTTATTTGCAAGCGATGAATGCACTGGGTGGAACTGACGTGTGCGGAAACGTGAAGAGCCGTTCCGAGAAACATCTGCTTTTCCCCATTCCTACGCTCGAAGTTCTCACGAACCAAGCTATTTCGAGCAATAATCCCGGTTGGAGTTAATTAGTGTATAACCGAAAAATTGATAAAAATGAAAAATATAAAATATATGGCTGCGTGGGCGGCAGTGCTGTTTGCCTTTTCCGCCTGTCAGGACGTTGTGGAAGTGGAAGATCTCAAAGCAAAAGACGATATTCCTTCCAACGGAGCTCCTGAGATTACGAAAATCGTGCTGGCCAACGATAAAGAGTTTGAAATCGATGGCGCCGACTTTGAGGACATGGTGCGCATCGAAGGTAAAAATCTCGGTAATGTAGTGTCGGTCAAATTCAATGATGTGGAGGTCGACCCCAAAGAGATTTATGCTCGTTACGACATGTTGTTGGCTCCGGTTCCCCGTCAGTTGCCGGGCGAGGTGACCGATATGCTTTACATCACGACCAAGAACGGTTCGGTATCGAGACCTTTCACGGTATCGATTCCTGAGTTGAAAATCGATGGTTTGCAAAATGAGTTTACCAATCCCGGCGATACGACGGTGATTTCGGGCGATAACTTCGACCTTTACGGTATTACCGTCGAACAGGCCGATGTGCGCATAGGCAATGCGATTTGTACCGTAATCGACGCTACCCGCTCGGATATTACGCTGCAAATCCCCGCCAACGCCCAGCCCAATACCGACCTGACCATTCAGGGCGGTGAGATGGCTGAGCCGGTGGCTATCCCGTATATGAATACTGGACATCAAATCTTCGATTTCAACGATTGGCCGGGTTCTGGTGGATTTACTCATTCCAGCCAATTCCCCGATAATACTCTCAACTTTTTGTGTGATGGTACAGAGGGAGATGGTTACCCCGAACCGTTGAATGAGGGTATGAAATACTTGCGTTTCCACGGGAATGTGGGCGCTTGGGGTTGGATGGTGTTGTGGGCAGGCTACATTCAAGTGCCGGCCGATGTGGCTGCCGATCCTGCTGCGTATAACCTATGCTTCGAGGTTTGCACGAATGCTTCCTATCCATTGAACTCGACCACGCGGATAGCTTTGGGTAATTTCATGTGGATGCCTGGTGCGAGTGGAATTCCTGTCAATACCTATGGCGGGTGGCGTACTATGCGCATAGGCTTGGACGAGGTAAGTGAAAATACGATTCTTCCCGATGGCTGTAGCCCGGCACCGGATAACACGGAGTGGAAAATTGTATTCACGCCGACCGATGCCATGGATTTCGACCTGAGCATGTGCAACTTCCGCTTTTCTAAAAAAATAGGCTGAGAATAACTGTGATAAGTCGGGTAGGACAACGTCCTGCCCCGGCTTATCGCTTTAATTAAACTATACACTATTTATTTCTATGAAGATTAAAAAAATTTTGACATTTGTTTTTGCCGCTGCATTGATGACTTCTTGCGGCAATGAAGATGGCCCCGGGGGAGACGGCGGTAATGGTGGTGGAACCGAACATACCGAATACTTCGGTGTGAATATGTCGGGAGCCGAGTTTGGTAATGTATATCCCGGCGTTGATGGCACGCATTATGGCTATCCCACCAAAAAAGACTTGGAGTATTTCAAGGAGAAGGGACTGCGTATGATTCGTTTCCCGTTTCGTTGGGAGCGTATCCAAAGCGAAATGAATGGCCCGCTTATCACTACGGAGTTGGCCAAGATGAAAGAATTCGTGCAAGCAGCCGAGGACTTGAACATGAAAGTCTTGCTCGATATGCACAACTTCGGTCGTTATTGCGTCTATTCCAATGGTGTGAACTCTGACGATAACCAGTTCGTTGTTATCCATTGTTCTTCTCCTCCCCACTGCGTTTCTCCAGAAGCGCCACAATGTCCTGCTCGGTGAAACCAAGCTGGCTCATGCCGGACAGAAATTCCGTGATGCGCTCTCCCGCGATTTGCTCTCTTACCTTACCAATCATTTCTCTGTCCTCCGTTACATAGCGTCCGCTCGTGCGGTTGGTGAACATCAGGCCCTCGCGCTCCATTTCCGCAAGCGCGCGCTGCATGGTGTTCGGGTTGACACCCGCCTGAGCCGCCAGTTCGCGCACCGGCGGTACCTTTTCACCCGCCGCAAGCTGTCCGCTGACGATCTGCTCGGTCAGCTTTTCCACAAGCTGTTGATAGATCGGACGATCCCCCCGCAATTCCCATTGCATAAGCTCTCTCCTTTCGTTTTATTGTATTATGATAATAATACAAACATACAGATTTGTCAAGACCTGTTTGTAAATATTTTTCCGGTGCAAATTGAGAATTGAAAATGGAGAATGGAGAATTATAGAACGGCACAAAGATAG
>ERZ840371.4439-NODE-4439-length-10556-cov-5.583087_pt1 | contig 10556 bp, 8 predicted proteins | sample MGYA00519937_ERZ840371 | MGnify/ENA primary metagenome ERZ840371 (study PRJEB31850, sample SAMEA3708873) | human gut metagenome | biome: human gut; feature: human-associated habitat; material: faeces | place: China | collected 2014 ... | reverse complement strand
CCGTCAGTTCATGCAGTGCGATATCGATATTTTAGGTGAGCCGGGGAATCTTGCAGAGATCGAACTGATCCTTGCAACTACGACCATGCTTGGAAAGATGGATTTCCACAATTTTACGGTATGTATCAATGACCGTAATATCTTAAAGGCGATGGCTGCATTTAGTGGATTTAAGGAAGAAGATTTCGATGAAGTATTTATCATCCTTGATAAGATGGATAAGATCGGCAAAGAAGGCGTAGGCGAAGAACTGGTTGAGATGGGTTATACAAAAGAAAATGTAGATACTTATCTTGGACTCTTTGATGAGATCAACCCGGATGTTGATGGAATCCGTTTCTGCAAAGAAAAGCTGGCAGGATTCCTTGATGAGAAGACAGCTGACAGCATGGAAATGATCATTTCCAGCGTAGAAAGTGCAAAAGAGGCAGATTTCAAAGTAAAATTTGATCCGACGCTGGTACGTGGAATGTCCTACTATACAGGAACCATTTTCGAGGTTTCCATGGAAGGCTTCGGTGGTTCTGTGGCAGGCGGTGGACGTTATGATAAGATGATCGGTAAATTTACCGGAAATAATACAAATCAGGCGAATGACGGAACGGTTGTGGCAACCGAGACAGTTGTGACGGAGGAAAAATACGAGGAGAATGCAATCCCGGCAGTCAATGAACTGATTAACAATTATTTTACTGCTTATGCATCCGGAGATCTCGTGACATTACAGTCGCTTGCAACACCAATCACACAGAATGAGCAGAGCTACATCACACTGATCAGCCAGTATATTGAGCAGTATCAGGATATCAACTGCTATACAAAGTCAGGACTTGACAGCAATTCTTATATGGTAAATGTCAGCCTGAATGTGAAGTTTATGGGCGTAGACACACCTGCACCGGGACTTTATTTCTTCTATGTCAGAACGAATGAGGACGGAAGCCTTTACATTGATAATCTTTACAGTGAATATAACCTTTCCAGACAGGAAAGTGCGTTAGATACGAGTGTGCGCAATCTGATCACAAATTTCTATAACAGTGATGATGTGATCGAGTTGCAGAATGACATCCAGCAGAAATATGAGGCTGCATTGTCCACAGATGAGAATCTACTGAACCTGTGTGCAACTACCATTCCAAATGCGATCACGGAGTGGCGCAATACGATCGTGGCAGATGCAACTGAGAGCACAGAAGAAGTTCCGGCAACAGAGGAAGTTCTAGCTACAGAGGCACCGGCAGAGGAAACACCAGCGGAAGAAACATCGGCTGAACAGACCAGTGAGACCGTTTACACAACAGATAAGGTAAATGTAAGAGCAGGAGCAGATACTTCCTCAGACAAGCTTGGTTCTGTAGAAAAAGGAACATCCCTTACAAGGACAGGCACAGACGGAGACTGGAGTATCATTGATTACAATGGTACAACCGGATATATCAAGAGTGAATATTTATCTGCGACAGCACCGGAGAGTACTTCGGAGGGAACAGCCGCAGCAAACGGTCTGACAGAGGGAACTGAGATTACGCTTTCGAATACAACGAATATCCGTTCCTCCATGAGTGAGACGGCTGACAAAGTTGGCGTTGCTTATTCCGGAGAAAAAGTTACAGTTGTGATGAGTTACGCAGAGGGCTGGACGAAAGTAACATGGAAGAACAAGACTGGATATATCAAGACTGATTTATTAAAATAAAAAGTAACAGAATGCTACGGAGGCTTCCAGCAAATCGAAGTCTCCGTTTTTGTAGTTGTTTGGAAGGAAAAAAATGGAAGAAAACGGAATCCGCATTAACAAATATTTAAGTGAGGCAGGGATTTGTTCCAGAAGGGAAGCAGATCGTCAGGTAGAACTTGGAAATATCACGATTGACGGAAAAGCTGCAGAAACTGGTGCCAGAGTTTTCCCGGGGCAGACAGTTCTTTTTCAGGGGAAAAAAGTTTCCAAGGAAGAAGAAATGATCCTGATCGCATTTCATAAGCCGGTGGGTATTGTCTGCACCGCAGAAAAAAGAGAAAAGAATAACGTGATCGATTATATCAATTATCCGAAAAGAATTTATCCAATCGGTCGTCTTGATAAGGATTCAGAAGGGCTATTATTACTGACGAACAACGGGGATATCGTGAACAAAATGATGCGCTCCGGGAATATGCATGAAAAAGAGTACATTGTTACAGTCAACAGACTAGTCACCGAGAGTTTTATCCATGGTCTGGCAAACGGAGTGCCGCTTGCTGAACTGAATACAATGACCAGAAAATGTCATGTAAAACAGATTGGAAAGAAACAGTTTAAGATTATTTTGACACAGGGACTAAACCGCCAGATCAGACGGATGTGTGAATATTTCGGTTATCGTGTGGAGAAACTTGTTCGTACAAGAATCATGAATATTGAACTTGGAGACCTGCCGGTTGGAACATACCGGGATGTTACACCGGAGGAGTACAGACAGCTTTTATCATTAATGAAAGATTCCTCCAATGAGACGGTCATCCCGAAGAAATATTCCAAAAGTGAGCGTATGAAAGAAAAATCAAAAAAGTAGAAATGGATGAAAAAAATGTCAGCAGAAGAGAGAATTGCCGAGTTAAAGAAAACACTCGAATATCATATTGACCGCTATTATAATCAGGACAGTCCTGAGATTTCAGATTATGAATACGACATGATGATGCAGGAGCTGAAGGGTCTGGAAAAAGAGCACCCGGAGCTTGTCACGCCGGATTCTCCGACACAGCGTGTTGGTGGAACAGCAAAAAGAGAAGCGGGTGTGCTTGTGCGCCACAATGTTCCGATGTTGAGCCTTCAGGATGTTTTTTCCAAAGAGGAAGTATTTAACTTCGTGGAGGAAATGCAGAAACAGTTAGATCATCCGGAATTTGTTGTGGAGTATAAAATTGACGGACTTTCCATGTCACTGCGTTATGAGAACGGAGAATTAATACTGGCGGAAACCAGAGGGGATGGAATTAATTTCGGTGAGGATGTCACTGCGAATGCGAAAGTGATCAAAGACGTAAAACAAAAGTTAAAGGACAAACCGGAGTATCTGGAGATCCGCGGCGAAGTATACATGAAAAACGCTGCATTTGAAAAGGTAAATGAGACACAGGAGCTTCTTGGAAAAAAAGTGTTTGCCAATCCAAGAAACTGTGCAGCGGGAACACTCCGCCAGTTAGACAGCAAGGTGACGAAAGAGCGGGATCTTTCCATGTTTATTTTCAATATCCAGCAGGTGCGTGGCATGGAGTTTGCAACTCATACCGAAGGATATGAATTTTTGAAAAAGCAGGGGATCCATGTCATAGACGATTACAAAGTTTGCACGACCGCAGAGGAAGTGTGGGATGCGATCACGGCAATCGGTGAAAACCGCGGAAATCTGGCATATGATATTGACGGTGCTGTGGTGAAAATCAACCGTTTTTCTGATCGTGAGCAGTTAGGAGAAACATCCAAAGTACCGCGCTGGGCAATCGCATACAAATATCCACCGGAGGAGAAAGAGTCCAGACTATTAAATATTGAACTTTCGGTAGGAAGAACCGGAAGAATCACACCGACAGCTGTGTTTGAGCCGGTGCGCCTCTGTGGAACTTCTGTTTCGAGGGCAACTTTGCACAATCAGGATTTTATTGATGATCTGGATATCGGAATTGGAGATACAATTGTAGTTTACAAGTCGGGGGAGATCATTCCGAAGATCAAGGAAGTGAAGAAAGAGAAAAGACCTTCTGACTGGAAACGGTTTGTGATCCCGGATGTCTGCCCTGTTTGCGGTGCAAAGACAGAGAGGGAGAAAGACACTGCGGATATTAAGTGTACATCACCAAACTGTCCGGCACAGTTAGAACGCCATATTATCAACTTTGTAGGGCGTGACGCAATGGACATCAAAGGTTTTGGTACGGTTTATATTGAAGAACTTGTCCGTTTAGGGTATATTAATAATGTCGCTGATGTTTTTGTACTAAAGACACATCGTGATGAATTGATCGATCAGGGAATTATCGGAAAAGAAAAAAATACGGATAAGCTTTTAGAGGCGATTGAGAAGTCAAAAGAGAACGATGCTTACAAACTTCTTACCGGTCTTGGAATCCCGAATGTTGGAAAAGCCGCTGCAAAAGCGATCATGAAGTATTTTAAAGATATGGATCATTTAAAGGAAGCTTCCGTTGAGCAGCTCACAGAGGTCAACGATATCGGAGAAGTGAGTGCGCTTTGTATCCGGAATTTCTTTACAGATGAAAAAAATATTGAAATTTTAGACCGCTTGAAAGAGTATGGAGTGAATATGCAGGCGGAAGAGACAGAAACGGTGGAATCTGTTCTGACAGGAAAGACGGTTGTAGTAACAGGAACACTGCCGACATTAGGACGAAAAGAAGCGTCTGAGCTGATCGAAAAATATGGTGGAAAGGCTTCCGGTTCTGTCTCAAAAAAAACAGATTACGTGCTTGCGGGAGAAAATGCAGGAAGCAAGCTGACCAAAGCACAGGAACTTGGAATTCCTGTTATTTCAGAAGAACAGTTGAAAGAAATGCTTGGAATTTAGTTTTCACTGTACTGGAAGATGTAGCAGGACATACTGTCGAAAATAGGAGAGCGATTCTGATCGCGAGGAAGGGTTTGTAAGAAGATATGCCAATTAAGACACAGAGTGATTTGCCGGCAAAGGAAATATTGGAAAAGGAAAATATATTTGTTATGGACGAAAATCGTGCGACACATCAGGATATCAGAGCAATCAACATTGCAATCTTAAACCTGATGCCGTTAAAGGAAGATACGGAGCTTCAGCTTTTGCGCTCACTTTCAAACACACCATTACAGGTAGATGTGACGTTTGTAGCAGTGTCTTCCCATGAGTCAAAAAATACATCAATGAGTCATCTGAATAAGTTTTATGAGACATTTGCAGACATTAAAAATCGTTATTTTGATGGCCTGATCATTACCGGAGCGCCGGTAGAGCAAATGGAATACGAAGAAGTAGACTACTGGAAGGAAATGTGTGAGATCTTTGAGTGGAGCAAGACACATGCCACTTCTACCTTACATCTATGCTGGGGAGCGCAGGCAGGGCTCTATTATCATTATGGTTTGAAGAAATATCTGCTTCCGGAGAAAAAATTCGGTGTGTATGAGCATCATGTGATGAACCGTAAAGTACCGCTTGTCCGAGGCTTTGATGACTATTTTATGGCACCGCATTCGAGACATACTGAAGTGCGTGCAGAGGATATCCGTGCTGTGAAGGAATTGACGATTTTAGCAGAATCAGAGGAAGCCGGCGTGTTCCTTGCCATTGCAGATGAGGGACGTAAAATTTTTGTGATGGGACATCCGGAATATGACCGGGTTACCCTCGACAAGGAGTACAAACGTGATAAGGATAAAGGTCTGGACATCAAAATGCCTGTCAATTATTATCCGAATGATGATGACACACAGAAACCGAGACTGCAGTGGAGATCACATGGAAACATTCTCTATTCAAACTGGCTGAACTATTACGTGTATCAGACGACACCGTTCCAGTTCATTAATACAGATGAGATTGTGGGAAAATAGAAATGTATATATAGTTCTAATATCGAATATAATCAAATAGATCTTGAGTTATGGCTTGCAATAATTGCAAATATAAAAAGGGCACTTGATTTCTCAAGTACCCTCATGTATAATTTTCTTAGAAAGTGAATCGGATGTAATATCCGATTTGCCCTCAGTTTCAACTATAGAAATAGCATTCGCTTTGGTTGGAGGATGCTATTTCTTTTTGCTATGGTTATCTATGTAAGATAGAGCCACAAAAACTCCTGCTTTCTGTTCAATTATACAAAGATAGTATACCATATGGCGAATAGATGTTCAGTGATTAAAATGTCAATAGAACTTATATGCAATGAGAAAATCTAAAAACTTTAGAGTTAAATAAAGATGGTGACAAGCATCAATGGAAAGAGAAGTCTTTCTAAAGGTGCTTATTTTTTACGCTTTTAGGTCTTTTATTTGTATAATATATAATTTTTAGGAATCAAACAGTGGAAAATGATATAATTATATTGGAAGAAGAACAAAAAAACGATATGATAGAACTTGAGTATTAAACAAATACAAGGAGCACCGCATGTACATTATTATATGCTTAGACGACAATAACGGACTTGCCTTCAATCACAGAAGGCAGTCGCAGGACCGCATCGTAGCGGAAGATATCAGAAAAACAGTTGGAGAAAAAAAACTTTGGATAACTGATTACAGCCGGAAACTGTTTCACTCTGTTTCGAATTTAGAAATCAGTGAAAATCCAAAGGAGAAAGCGAAAGAAGGAGAATATGTTTTTCAGGAATTGGAGACATTGGATACAGGTGACGAGCGAATTGAGCAGTTCATAATCTATCGGTGGAACAGAGTGTATCCTGCAGATGTTTCTGTTGAGATAGGAGCCGAATGGAAACTGACAGAAACAGAAGAGTTTTCTGGTTTTTCACATGAAAAAATTACAAAAGAAATTTATTGCAGAGAGTAGAAGGAGAAAAAGCAGAACGAAAAGTGTTTTGTAAGAGTAAGACAATGAGGAAGAACAGAGAAATTTTAAAATGGAAAAATAATATGAGAGCACTGGCGATGGTGATTTGTCTCGCATTGACGATGCAGTTTGCTTCTGGATGTGGAACGACAGAATCAGCACAGAGTACACAGGAAAATGCAACGACAATCGCAGAAACATTTGATTTTGCAGCCGTTCCGGCATATGATGGAAAGGCATATGTTGCAGTCAATGATAACGTTCCTTTTTTTACAGAGGAAGAGTTGAGCAGTGCTTCTTATGAGACGTATGGAGAATTGGATCCGCTTGGAAGATGCACAGTCTGTGTGGCGAGCGTGGGACAGGATCTGATGCCGGCGGAGGAGCGTGGGAATATTGGTGCAGTAAAGCCGACAGGCTGGCATACTGTGAAATATGATTTTGTCGATGGAAAATATTTGTATAACCGCTGTCATCTGATCGGTTATCAGCTTACAGGAGAAAATGCAAATGAAAAAAATCTTATTACCGGAACGAGATATTTGAACATAGAGGGAATGCTTCCGTTTGAAAATATGGTAGCGGACTATGTGAAAGAGACAGATCAACACGTTATGTATCGTGTGACGCCGGTTTTTGAGGGTGACAACCTTCTGGCGGCAGGTGTGCTGATGGAGGGAAAATCGGTTGAAGACAACGGAGAAGGCGTTTTATTCTGCGTTTTTGCATATAATGTGCAGCCGGGTGTGTCAATTGATTATGCGACAGGAGAAAGCTCTGCGGACAGAACAATTGTAAATGATACCAGTGCGCAGGAAGAAACTTCACTGTCCGAGGAAACGCAGACATATGTGTTGAACACGAACACACATAAATTCCATAAGCCGGGATGTTACAGTGTAGAGAAAATCAAACCGGAAAATTATGCGGAATTTACAGGAACGAGAGAGGAAGCGATTGCATATGGATATGATCCATGTAAAAACTGCAATCCATAATCATTCCCTCAGAACATAACAAACAACAGAATTGAAAGCGATAATAGATATGAAAAAAAGTGATAGAACACAAGATACAGGTAACATAATAGAGATTGCAGATCTGACTCTGCCGGAGTTACAAGTGTATACAAGCTTAAATGAGGCACAATTACTGCATTATTTTGAGCCTGAGCCTGGGATTTTTATTGCAGAAAGTCCGAAAGTGATCGAGAGGGCGTTGGATTTTGGATGCGAACCAATCTCTATATTAATGGAGCAAAAGGATTTGGATACAAGCGGAAAAAACATTGTAAAACAATGCCAAAACACACCGGTTTACACGGCAAAACTTGGGGTGTTAGAACAGATTACAGGATATAAACTTGCAAGGGGAATGTTGTGTGCCATGCACCGCCCTGCAATGCCTTCGGCAGAGGAAATCTGTAAAAAGGCAAGGCGCATCGCAGTGTTGGAAAATGTTGTAAATCCAACAAATGTAGGAGCGATTTTCCGGTCAGCGGCGGCATTAAACATGGATGCGGTGCTGTTGACGTCTGCGTGCAGTGATCCCCTTTACCGCAGGGCAATCCGTGTGAGCATGGGAACAGTATTTCAGGTGCCGTGGACTTACATTGAAAATAAAAATGTCTCCTGGCCACAGGGTGGGATGGACTTATTGCATGAGTATGGATTTAAGACGGTTGCCATGGCACTTCGGAATGATTCTGTCCGTATTGATGATGAAAAATTACATGAAGAAGAAAAGCTTGCAATTATTTTAGGAACTGAGGGAGACGGTCTGGCTGCAGAGACTATGGCAGACTGTGACTATACAGTAAAAATCCCAATGAGCCACGGAGTGGATTCTTTAAACGTAGCGGCGGCGAGTGCGGTTGCTTTCTGGGAATTTGGAAAGTAATGGATTTACAAAAGAAATGGGATGGAGTTTGGAAAATGAAATTTATACAGCAATATAAAAATCTGAGCAAGGAGATTTACATTCTGTTCTTTGGCAGAGTTGTGACCAGTATGGGTTCCCTGATCTGGCCGCTTCTCACTTTGATTTTGAAAAATAAATTAGGATATAATGCGACAACGATTGCCACCATCACAATGGCAATGTCCATTTTGCAGTTTCCAATGCTGTTGCTTGGCGGAAAACTGGCAGATACAATGAACCGTAAAAAAATTATCGTATGCTGTGATATGGTTACAGTCATTTCTTATATTATCTGCGGTCTGCTGCCGTTGTCTGGATATAGCATTGCACTTTTTTATCTTGCCGGAGTGTTTGCGACAATTGAAGGTCCATCCTATGATGCGCTGGTTGCAGATCTGAGTGACAGCGAGAGCAGGGAAAAGGCGTATAGTCTGCAATATCTCGGAATGAATTTAGGACTTGTGCTTTCCCCGACAATTGCCGGATTTTTATTTGAAAACTATCTGGGACTGGCATTTATAATTACCGGAATTGCAACATTTTCCTCCACGCTTTTGATTATTTTATTTGTAAAACAGCTTCGGGTAGAGAAGAAAAAAGTGAGCGAGTACGAGGAAAAACGGGAGAATGAGCATGTATTTAAGATTTTATGGGAACGCAGGCCAATCCTGATTTATGCTTTGGTGGCAGGTTTCGGAGGGCTGGTCTATGCACAGTTTAATTATCTTCTGCCACTCAACATGGAAACATTATACGGAGCAAAAGGAGCTGCTATTTTTGGCATGCTGACAAGCACAAACGCATTGGTAGTGATCATTGCAACACCAATTATAACTACTTTTGCAGGAAGAATAATAGATGTCCGAAAAATTCTGATTGGAGAAAGCCTGATTATTTTAGGATTATCCGGGTATCGGTTTGTACAGGGAATCATGCCGCTTTATTTTGTGCTGATGGTTATTTTTACAGTTGGCGAAGTGTTTAATACGCTGGGAAACCAGCCGTATATGACCAGACGGATGCCGTCCACGCACTGGGGACGTGTCAATTCGTTCATTTATACGGTAAGCGGTGCATTTTCTGCCTGGGGCAATATTCTGATCGGAAAAATCGTTGATAACAGTGGATATGACCGAGCGTGGCTTGCAGTGGGGATTTTTGGTGCTGCAACGGTCGTTTTGGCGGTGACACTCAATATTATGGATAAAAAACAGTTTTATTTACTGTATGAGAAAAAAGAAGGAAAGGTGGAAGGATGAGGAGAAAATATATGAACATCTGTCTGATTTTGGGATTACTTTGTCTGGTTTATGGGTTGACTGTGGCGATTGCAGGCTCCGGTGGAACAAAATTTTTTATTGTATGGATTGGCATTGCAGTGATTCTCTTTGCGCTGGCAGGTCTGCTTCATATGGGAATGTGGGAAAGGATACCGCAGATCGTCAGGTGGATATTTGGAATATTGTGCGGTATATTTTTCCTGTCGTTTCTTGTGATTGAGGGAATGGTGATCCACCAGATGCATGCGCAGGGAGAAAAAAATCTGGACTATGTGATCGTGCTGGGTGCACAGGTGCACGCGGATAAACCGAGTGTGGTATTGAAATACCGGCTGGATGAGGCGATTTTATATCTGAATGAGAATCCGGAGACAGTCTGTATTGTAGCGGGCGGTCAGGGAAAAAATGAACCTTATTCCGAAGCGTATGGAATGGCGCAGTATCTGATGCAGAATGGAATTGACAAAGACCGGATCCTGTTGGAAGATCAATCGAAGACGACCGAAGAAAATCTGCGGTTTAGCCGGAAATTTTTACCGGAAAATGCGGAAGTCGGGATCATCACGAATGATTTTCATATGTTCCGTGCTTTGCAGATCGCCCAAAAACAGGGGCTCTCTGATGTATGTGGAATTGCGGCAGATTCGACGAAATTCTATCTTCCAAACAATATGCTTCGGGAATATTTTGCAGAGATCAAGTTTTTGATCCGCAGTGTAAAGTAAAATAGACAATTGCGAAACTCATAGAAACCTAAATTGAATTGTGAAAAATTAACAAAAGCTTGAGAAAACACTGGGGAGCGGTC
>ERZ840371.4438-NODE-4438-length-10557-cov-20.459817_pt1 | contig 10557 bp, 7 predicted proteins | sample MGYA00519937_ERZ840371 | MGnify/ENA primary metagenome ERZ840371 (study PRJEB31850, sample SAMEA3708873) | human gut metagenome | biome: human gut; feature: human-associated habitat; material: faeces | place: China | collected 2014 ... | reverse complement strand
AAAACTGCATTGCTTGGAAAAGGACTTCGTGAGGCAGGACAGACAGCAGCCAATGCATTTCGTACTTTTGCAGATAAACTGGAGGTAGATTATTCACAGAAAGAACAGAAGCATACAATAACTAAAGCAGTGCTTGCACCGATGAAAGCAGTAAATAATGTGCTTGTATCAATGGAACTTCATCTGGACGCTTCGATTGATAAGCTGGATAATCTGGCAATGAATGTGCAGATAGATAAGGAAAAGCGTATGGAGAATACGAAGAGTGAGGAGCAGAATGTACCTGACAGGGAAGAAGCAGAGTCGGAGAGAGTCAATGCAGAGATTGTGTATGTTCCGATGGTAGCTGAAGCACATGAATATCAGTATAATGCCGATGCATTTGAGGCTAGAGGTGGTGCTGATGTGAAAGTGGGGACAGCAGAGAAAGTATCGAAGGTAAGAGAAGATAAAGCCAGATAGTAATTGGGGCGTGGGAGAATATCCTGCGTCCCTATTTTATTGATTCTACACTATTGTCATCGCTACGGCAGATTGTTATATACATGTGGCATTTTATAATAAATGACACACGTAATTGCGTAATAATATAATTGTGCGAGGGGAGTAGATAAAAATGAATGAGCACCTATCAGCATTTGTGGGATACCTGACAGATAAAGAAAAATCGAAATCAACGATTGAAAGCTATACCAGATATGTCAAAAAATTTTTGAAATATGTGGATGGAAATGAGATAACAAAGGAGCTGGTTATGCAGTACAGGGAGCTATTGGAGCGTGAAGGCTCTGCGTATTCCACGATTAACCTGATGCTTGTTTCCATCAATTGTTATTTAGAATATGTACAAAAGTCGAATTGTCGGGTGAAACTACTGAAAATCCAGAAGAGAAACTATGTGGATGCAAGGATGACGGAAGCAGAATATGAGCAGCTGTTATCTTATGCACATACCCATAAGGAAACGAAATATTATCTGATTATGAGTACCCTCGGTACAACTGGTATTCGGATACAGGAACTTTCCATGTTTACTGTGGAAGCGTTATCAAAAAATAATGGAAATATCGAGATACGAAACAAAAATAAGACCAGAACCGTACCAATTCCAACGCATTTGAAAAAAGAACTTCTAAGCTATGCAAGAGAGAATAATATCACGATAGGTGCAATCTTTCTTGGCAGTCGTGGTACTCCGATTACAAGAGAAGCAGTCTGGAAAAAGCTAAAGAAGATAGCAGAGGAAGCAGGCGTTGATTCAGATAAAATATATCCACATGCATTCCGGCACTTCTTCGCTTTCTCATACATAAAAGAATATCACAATGTATGCACACTGGCAGATATCCTCGGTCATTCAAGAGTAGAGACAACCAGAATCTATCTGCAGCAGACATTGGATGACACCAGAAATCAGATAGGCAGCATGTATGCGTTACACAACCGGCATGTCAGAGAACTGCAAAAAAAGAGCAGGGCATCATAATTCCATACCATCAAAAAACTCATTAATTGAAACATTGAAAATCTGTGCAAGGGCAAGAAGTTCAGATACCTTGATATTGTAAAGACCGCATTCAAGTTGTGCATAGGAACCTCTTGAAATCTCAACGCCCAGAAGCTGCATTTTTGCTACAGTTTCTTCCTGGGTTAATTTATGGGAATTGCGTATTTTACGGATGTTTGCACCTATATTGTATTTGTCCTTATCTTGGCGGATTTTCAAAATAACACCCCATTCCTGTTAGCTATACATAGCAATTTGGAATTATTCTAATGGCAAATCTGCATTATGCTGCTAGCTATATCGAGCAAAGAGCACATTTTTGAAAAATCTTTCAGTATAAATTTAAAAATCACATCTATCACAAGAAATATATACAGAAAAAACAATTAAAAACAGTCAAATTATTACAGCAATAGTCATAATCTGCTGGAAAAGGTTCACACAATACAATATTGTGTGGAATCTGTCAATAGAAAAAATCAAAAAGATTTGTCCTAAAAATCAAGAAATATTGATAAAAAGTAAATCAGTCAACGCAAAACCATACACAGAATTTTTAACAAGCGGAAAATACCGTAAAATCGCAGAATTATAGGAAAAGTCTGGTTCACACAATATTGTATTATGTTTACAGAAATTAATTCCTAATGTAACTGTAGGCAGAAACTTAAGAATTGGAGGTATTGTATATGAGTATTTTACTAGACAGAGTAGATGAAGAAAGAATTAAATTAGATCTAACTGGAGCAGGTTTTGGACTTAGTCAAGCATGGAATAAGATGCTTGAAAAAGTAAAGAAGGCTAACAGCAATGGGATAGGTAATGAATATTTTATTGTTGATCTTATTGTAGCATGTGATAATGGTGGACTTACAAGTTATAAATATAAAGCAGAGATAAGTGTAGTAGTAAGAAAAGAGGATTTATATATAGTCGGATTAGAATTGGCTAAAGGAGAGTATCGTGAATTTCCAAATGTGGAATATAGCCAATACTATCATTTACACTTCAATAATGTGGATGAAAAAAGAAGAAAACTTATGTTAACTGTTCAAACAATAGGTGATGGTATTGCTCAGATTGAAAATGATATTTCGAATCCTGCACAGAAGATTGATGATATGTATTTTAGAAAAAAGAATAGCTGTATTACAATCACAAACATTGCTTTTATCATTTCAGAAGCTGCCAGATTCGAGTTCGTAAGAGATACAGTAAAGCGAATTTATGGTTACTTAAGTAATGACGAAATCACACAGATATATTTAAATCCAAAGTCATCAGGGCGCTGGTATAACTATCGTCCATATTATAGAGATTTACTAGATCATTACAGTAAGATTGCGATAGCTTCGAATAAGGGGGAAAAGAATTTACATAATGAAATGCTGACAGTCGATGAATGCAGGGAATACTATTCTGATACTGTAAAATTCCCAGATGATTATCCAAATTTGGAGGATCTTAGAAAAATCGGATTAATTGAACGAAAATAATAAAGGAGGACCACATTATGGCAGAAGAAACCAAAGAATTTGCGGAAGTAAAGGTAACGGATCAGTCTGTTATGCAGGCACTTTTAGAGGCAGACTTTATGATTCTTGGCACTAAGCTTGTAGCAGAGTATTACAAGAATGGAGAGCAGAATTATTTCCTTCTGATGCCTACAGACGAGGCAGATGCAAGAAGCATTACGGTAGAAGAAATGCTCAATGACATAAAGATACTTGTGGGAGATACCTTAGACACGACAGAACTTATCAACTGTATGAATAGTATTGGAATAAATGTTGATAAAATCAAGGTATCTTTGAAGATGGCATATTTCTATATGATTTCAGATGGAAAGGATAAAAACAATAACAATACAGAGTATGCCTTCCATCTTGAAATTGATACATCGGAAGTGCTTCCAGCTAGCTTCAAGCTTTTTGATATCAATAAGATTGGTTTTGCAATCTGGAATACAGAAAGACCGAAGATTATATCACAGATGAATCTTTATAAGCCGGAAGATCTGCTTGCATAGCAGCTAATACAAGATAAGTGTTGCAGGAGGTGGTTTTATGGCTGAACAGGGCATGAATTGCATATTAGAGGTAAAGGGAACATTGTGCGGCATCAAAACCACCATGTGCGGCGGTTATGCCAACGACGGATTCCTGTTGTCATCGAATTTTATTATAGATAGGGAAGGATTGTGTGCACTTGTAAAAACGCTTGGAAGCGTATGCGAGGATGCGGTAGAGCCTTTTGTGGAGATGTTGGGAGACTTCAGTACAGAAGTGAAACTGAATTATTCGGATGAGCAGACACTAGTTGTCATCAATTCCGATTCTCTTAAATTCGTCGGATATGATGGAGAAGGAAAATTAGTAGTATTTAATATCGCTCCGGCAGAAATGATAGCAGGGAAAAACAACAGTCTGGCGCAGATTGTGAAAAAAGCTGTGTATTATTTCGGGATAAAAGACTTCACATTTCTATACAGGAGCAATAACATTACATCCAATAATCTGTACAAGGCTTTTGGATATCTTCCGCAGATACCATATGTTATAAAGGATTCCGTAGTAATATGTGGCAGATTTGATTTTAGTAGTGTCTCCAAAAGCATGTTTACGAAGGCAATGACGGAGCTATTTGGAATAAATCAGATGGGAGTCTATCTGGGGGCAGGAAGTTCAAATGTCAGTTGTGCACTTGTAGTACCAGATATGGAAAACTCCATATTAAAATGCAGGAACATTATTTTATATGCACAGTTTGGTAGTAAAGGTGTCCGTTTTTCTATGGAGGGTTCTATAGCGCTGTCTTGTTTTTCGGGAATGGAGTTCTATGTGAAATGTGAATTGTCCATGACAAGTGTTTCCATATCTGCATGCTCTATGCCGACTAATACATATACTATTCCGAAGACACCTCTAACTATATGTAACAGCGGATTGCAAATTGGCTTCGATGAAAAAGGACTTAATTTTGCGATTATGACTCAGATAAACATAAGGAGTCTTATGTGGTATGGCGCACTCCGCATGTCATATCAGGGAACAACAGTAATGCTTGATATGCTGAGCATGGCGATGAGTGAGGTATCACTTGCAGCACTTGCAGAGAATCTGATTGGTCTGCCTCGTGATAAAGTATCTGCACTTGATATAATCGCAGTCCGTACATTCAATCTGAATACTTCACAGGCTGATACCAAAATTGACTTCAAAAACAAGACGGATAACCAGATTATTGAACTTATCAATACAGCATTAAAGGGCATGAAAAAGGAATTTCTGTTATCACCGGATTCCGCCAGCATCACGAGAATGCCAAATAATAAAGCCTGTGATGTTCTGAATGAACTCACTATGTTCCATTATTGGATTAACGAGAATGGGGAACTGTCATTTCCTCCACAGGCATATTACTCATCCAGCCATATCTGCATAGGGAAATACAACTTTGAAAAAGGTATCTTCTTCTGTGGAAAAATGGATTTATTTGGATTTGGCATAAAGGTGATGTTCTCCGCACTCTATGGGAATGGATTCATGGGATTTGCTCAGATTGATGAGATAAATACGAAATTCATTAAAATATCAGGCTCAAGGTCAAGCAGACAGATGAAAAATCCGGTGCTTGGAAATTCGACAAACAGTACATTATCCCTGCTTGTAAATGATTTTTCGACAGATAAGGTGATAAAGAATCCGGCGATAGTGTATGTCAGTGTCAGCCGAAACAGCTGCGAGTTCTATATTGATGCTCATTATGAGCTGTGTTCGTTCTTTTCGTTTGATACGCTTATGTACTATATCAATAAACATATACACATTGCAACAACCATTTCATATTTTAACATGATATCGGCAAGCATATATCTGGATGTGGCATACGCAAAATTTTCATCTGCGAACTTTGAATTTTCCATATCACTTGACTGTATGGGATTTCACAGGAAAGTAGTGAATCTGACAAAAGCAATAGATGACGCAGTTGCAGCATATAATAGGAAAATCAATGACGCAAAGCGGCAGATAAGCGATGCCTCTAACAAAGTCCGGACATTGCAGAATGATATCAACTCTTATCACAATAAGATAGAGGACTGCAAGCGTACCATCAGGAATACCAGCAGATGGAAACGCTGGTGGGTGGCAATCAGAGAAGGCATTAAAATAGCAGCATTTGAAACTGCAATACTTACCCTGAAAGCAGCGATGACGGTAGCAGAAGGAGCACTGGGGATAGCAAACAAGGTTCTTGAACTTAGTGGAAAACTTGGAACAAATCTGCTTAATGCAGTAAATTCAGTTATCAGAGGGGCGTTGGATGCGTTCTATATTAACAGTGCAATGCTTCATATTCTGGTAAATGGCAATACCCGAATGGTTGAGGGTGCGATTGATATGAAGGTACTTGGCAAGGATATCAATGTTTCATGCAGCTGCAATCTTGATACGCTTGCGAAAAAGCCGATAGAGTTTTTAGAAAACTGTATTCTCGATCAGATTAAATCCATCATAGACAGTTTGAAAAAAGGTGAGTATGAGTATGTGGCTATTGATGAGCCTCTTACCTACAGATACATTGAAGAGCCGGAAGAACTGCTTACGATATCGGAACTTGCTAATCTGGGTGCAACACGAATGGACAGTTATCAGGATATGTTAAGAGAACTGTCCGATGTGTACATAGATGAAATGAAAGATACTTCCCCGGATTTTGAGGACTGCGATACACAGATAAAGGAAACAGCGACGCAGCTTTCCTATATCATGGAGAGTGCAGCGGCAAATACATGTCTTGACGGTATGGATGAACTGTCTGCCCGCTTACAGGAAGGGCTTGAAAACAATGAATTCAGTGATGAGGATGCAAAAGAAGTAAAAGCCTGTATAGAAACATACATGGAAGAGTTAAGACCTGCAAACAGCATAATTACTGAAGCAGCAGCACAGGTACAGATGCAGACAGAGCAGATGGATACGGAATATAAGTATACACGACTTCGCAGGGTAAGAGAAGATAATGAGGATTCCACAGGTGTTGACACCTTGGAGTCCAAAGATTATGACAAGCTGTACAATGAAATGGAATCAGTTATAACAAAATACTTCCCACCGGGTTCAGGAAAAGGACTATTTAATTTCACAGACGAGCCAATGTTTTATGAGATGCTCAACGAAGCCAGAGACGAAGCAGGATGTGCAGTAATACCGACTGAAGTGGAGAAAGAAAACAATACACTATCCCTTGACGGATATCGCATGCTGAAAAAATCGGTATATATTCCAAGACTTGACTAAACTTCCAATTGCCATAACCTGCAAAATACGATAAAATATTAGCAAATCCGTAAGACACAAGGAGTAACAGTTATCATGCGTTCTATCGGAACTTTGATCAGATGCCATTTGCCTTTACAGATATCGAGATGGTATTCAATGAGGACAGGCATGCAGTGGACTGGATCTTCCGCTATGGCAATGAGAAGCTGGCAGGAGTGGAACGTGTACCTTTAACAGGGCTGGTAGGGAATACCTTCGGAAGTATCTTCTCCAATATGGACGATAAATGGCTGTGCACTTACGAACGGGCAACGCTGTATGGAGAACGTCTTGAGATTATGGCTTACAGTCCGGAGATAGATACCGAACTTAAGATTATCTGTGTCCCGACATTTTCGGGACACTGCGGATGTATGTTATTCTCGTTGGATGAGATACACTGTGTACAAAAACAAGATGAGCTGTCACAGATATGGAAGAATTACATGTTAAAGCAGGAATAAATGCTGTGACGAATTACATAAAGAGACTTAAAAAATGTCATTTCATCACAATAAGTGGTGAGATGGCATTTTTTATGAGAAATTTTATGTGATAATTGAATAAATTGCCACATGAACCTTGAATAAAATGGGGGGGGGTATGGTAAAATTTTTCCATATATATATATGATAGAGAATCTTCTATCAATGACATATAAGATAGACGTAGATGATAGGATACACGAACTGCCATACGGCTACGAGCCAAAAGCAGTTTAATCCACAGATATAAGAAAGGAGGCAGTCTATGAGAAAAAAGATAAGCCGGATAAAAAGAGGTCTGGCAGTAATGCTATCTGTCTGCATGGTATTCGGTATGGCACCGATTCAAGCAGGAGCAGAGGAAAATGATTCAGAAATTGCAGTGCAGGCAAATGATAGTGCTGGAAAGACTGAACAACAATCCACGGAAGAGGAAGAGTGTAAGCATGAGGGGGTTGAAATAACTTTCAACAGCAACGGTTTCGGAAACTGCCCGAAATGCAATGCAACCGTATATCAGCCAGCTGTTGAAACAAATGACAAATACGACATTGACGATGACAGCATGAAAGAGACTGTTTACGAAATCAGCAATGCAGGTCAGCTGTACTGGTTTGCAGGACTTGTAAACGGTACTCTTGATGGAGTTGAACAAAACACATTAGCCAATGCAATTCTGACAGCCAACATCACAGTAAATGAAAATCTTCTTGATTCCTTACAATACGATACAGAGGGCAATGTTTCCAACGGAAGTGATTTTATAACCTGGACACCGATTGCAGATGGTATGGAAGATCATATAACACTGTATTCAGGAACGTTTGACGGAAATAATAAAACCGTAAGTGGTTTATACTTTAATGATAATTCAACACGTATTGGATTATTCGGAAGTTCAGAAGCTGATGGCAACATAAAAAATGTTGGAGTTGTTGATTCCTATTTCAAAGGGAATGATTTTGTGGGCGGTGTGTGTGGACGCAATGACGGCACAATCACAAACTGTTATAATGCAGGGAATCTTACCGCTATTGAGTCATCTGCTAATATAGGCGGTATATGTGGATATAATAATGGTGGCACAGTCACAAACTGTTATAACACAGGAACTGTTACCGCTACCGGCCAAGTAGCTTCTGTAGGTGGTGTGTGTGGTTGTAGTACTGCACCAATTTCAAACTGTTATAACATAGGAACCGTTACTGCTACTAGCTCAGATGCTGATATAAGCGGTATATGTGGATACTATTTTGGACCAATCAAAAATTGCTATTACCTCGCAGACACAGAAGATGAAAATGGCGGCAAAACCACCGCACAATTTGCAAGCGGTGAAGTTGCGTATCTCCTGTCACAGGGTTGCACTGTTGTAGTAGACAAGAGTGATGTAACTTACGATGGCTCCATCTGGGGTCAGAAACTTGGCGAAAATGGTGATACATATCCTGTTCTGAAAAAGGCAGGGGATGCCATGAATACAGTATATCGGAATGAAACATATCCAGGTTGTGAAGGTAATCCTGGTGATCCGGTCTATTCGTATTCAAATACACAGAAAGCTCCGGCTTATGCTGAGCACACCGATGAAGATTTAGATGGCAAATGCGATGTTGGTGGTGAAGATTTTAAAACTTATAATCAGCTTGGAAAGCTGATTACCAAAGTTAAGCTGAATTTAAGTGATGGAAAGTACGCAGATGTGCAGTACACAACGGCATCCATTGATAACTTACGAACGGCTCTTGTGGCTGCAGGTGCTGTTACAGAGGCTTCTTCTGATACAGATGTTGCAACAGCCTTTGATAAGCTGCTTGCAGCATCTACAGTAGGTGCAGATGGACTGATAGCGGCAGATCACAATATTGTCATATCATTTGCGGATGCGGATGCGGATGCGGATGTTAAAAGAGGCATAGCATCAGGAAATGGATGGTATGCAAACGGCGATACCGTTACCCTTAAAGTAACACCAAGTGTAGGATACATTTTCAGCAAATGGACCCAAGATAAAGCAGGCAATACATCTGTAGGAACAGAGAGTACATATACCTTTACCTTAGGTGCTGATAGTCCGGATGAATATTATGCATGGCTTGACGAGGTGAAATATACAGTGACATGTGAAAGCGTTGAAGGTGGAACTGGTATAGCGAGTGAAGAACAGTATGTATATGGACAGAAAGCAACAGTGACAGCAACAGCGAATGATGACTATGAATTTGTAGGCTGGAAGGATAGTTACGGAACAACGGTAAGTACGGATGCTGTTTACAAGTTCACAGTGATTGGTGATGCGACATTGACACCGGAATTTGTCAAGGTTAAGACAGATGAAGGAGCAGATATTGCTTATGTGACAGTAAGCTTCTACCATCAGTCAGGAAAGCTTTTGGACAGCCATAAGGTTGTTTCCGGCGAAGGAAAGATTACCACTACAGTAAATGCACCGACAAAGGTAGGATTTGACTTCCTTGGATGGTCTGCAAAGGCAGGCGGTGCAACAGCAGAAGATGTGGTTGATTTTAAAACTGCAACCTTTAGCGAGAATACCAGTCTTTATCCGGTATTCAAGGCACAGGATATTACTTATACATTGACAGTAGGTTCACAGACAGAGCAAAAGGCTCCACAGTCTAGTGTTACGGTTACTGCAGATCCGATTGAAGGTAAACAGTTTGTTGGCTGGAAGGACGCAAATGGCAATATCGTAAGCTACGATAGCACATATACTTTCATCATCACCGGAGATACCACATTGGAAGCATATTATGAGCAGGCAGACAGTGAGGTAGTAAAAGAGCCGATGATAACAATAGCGCAACCAACCTACGAGGATATTACCGGTGGATATAAGATGGCATTTTATTTCAACTATACGGTTCCGGAGGACTGTAAGCTGGTAGATATTGGTATTATCAGAAAGAAGGGTGATCATAAGGCAGATGGAATTACCCTTGAAACAGATGGCATATCACAATATTCCGTGTTATCTAAGTTGGGTAGCGAAGGACAGTTCTATTATACAAAATCAAATTATTATGGAACTGGACATACAGTTACGGGCTATATGATATATGAGAAGAATGGAATCAGATATACAGTGTATAGTGATTCAATATATGGTGTAAAGAATAACTAATTTAAGTGAAAGGAAGAAAAAAGAAATGAAAGAAGCTTATGAAGTAGCAGAAATGGAAATTATTGAATTTGAAACAGAAGATGTGATTACTACCAGTGG
>ERZ840371.4431-NODE-4431-length-10575-cov-4.022814_pt1 | contig 10575 bp, 10 predicted proteins | sample MGYA00519937_ERZ840371 | MGnify/ENA primary metagenome ERZ840371 (study PRJEB31850, sample SAMEA3708873) | human gut metagenome | biome: human gut; feature: human-associated habitat; material: faeces | place: China | collected 2014 ... | reverse complement strand
TCTAACCATTCGGAATATAATGTGGTTGATAAGAAAAAATCCAAAAGAGTAAAATCTTTAAATGTAAAATACATTCCTGCCGGATTTGAAAAAGGTGATGATTATGAGTTCGTAGTCCAATATGAAAAAGGTGACAGAAATTTTGTTGTTGAAAAATTCGAATTATCAGGAAGCGTAGGATTTGATACGGAACATTACGAACCTGAAAATATCAAGATTAACGGTATTGATGCTGTATATTATAGGTCAAATAATAATGTAAAAGGAATAATTTTTAATGATGGAAATTACATTTACATAATAGAAGGAAATATAGAAAAAGACGAACTTGTGAAAATTGCACAAAATGTAGAATGACGATTTGTGAAAAGAGCCGAAACTTCGGCTCTTTTTTATTTTTTTATCACAAAATGGAATTTTTTAGGGATTATGTATAATGAGGGGATAATTAGAGAGGAGGTGTGTATTGTGACTAAACAAAAAAACAGACTCAAACAATTTATTTTGATTCTTTTATCATTTTTAATGATATTCAGTAATGTGTTTGTAGCTAATGCGACTGTTAATTACGATAATGAAGTTGCTCCTTTATATGTAAACATTTCGAGTCATCTTGAAAAAATCGAAATATCAGGAATTAAAGCTGAATGTAAAGCAAAATTATATGCTAATAAGTCTGTCCCTTTAAAAATCAAAATGGAGTTGCAGAAAGAAAAGTCGAAAGGCTACGAAACTGTTGAAACATGGACAAGCAGTAAGACAGGAACAGTTTTAGCTATGTCTGAATCGAGAAATATCAATGTTTTGTGTAACTACAGATTAAAAGTTACATTTACAGCAGGCAAGGAAACTGAAGTTGTTTATAAGTACCAATAGTGTTTATTAAAGCAATTGTGTTTTAATAAAGGAGAAAAAATGAAAATAACAAATAAAATAATTTCTTTATTAGTAGTATAACTATAATTGTACCTAGTGGAACAATTACTGCTTTTGCTAATGAAATAAATATTTTAGAAAGGGTATGATTTAGTTAATAACTAATCATATAAGATAACTATGAAAAAAATTAACGGTAAAAAGTTATTGAAGAATTTTGTTATAGCATTATTGGGGGCAATTATAGGATATTTATTATATTATAGTGTCATAATGGAAGCTATACCGTTGTTTATCGAAAGTTCAGGTATTAAATATACTGTCGTAAGTATTTTGGCCCTTGTTATACTCGTAGCAGGATGTATAGTTGCTTTGAACTTAATCATCAATAAAAGAGTAAATAAGTACTTGTTTTTTATTATGTGTGTTACTTACTTTGCAATATTATTTGTTGCACTATTTTTACGATCTTCAATTGAACGAGTATTTATATTTAATCCCTTAACCGGTTTAATAGATACTTTTTCAAACTGGGAAATGGCAATTCAGAGCATAATGAATCTTGCTGTATTTATCCCAATGGGGTATTTTGTGCGAAAGCTAAAATACAGCAACCTTTTTATCTTTTCAATTGTAATTTCTTTGGCAATTGAGCTTATTCAGGTTGCAACAATGCGCGGATTTTTTGATGTTTTCGATATTTTACTTTATTTTATCGGGATTCATATAGGGTATTTTATATTTAAAAAATGGCAGATAATTGTGGAATAGACATTCTTATATTGATTGCAAATATTTTTATTGTTGAGTATAAAATCTCAGAATTGAAATCATCCTAACAAAAATTATATTTAAATATCTTATAACTCAAATTCAATTATAAAGGAAGGACTTTTAAATGAAAAAAACTTATTTTTTATCAAAGATTACAACATTTATTTTATGTTTTATTTTATTGGCAGGTACAACTACCGCATTTGCAGCAGGTAAACAATTGATGTCTTATAATGGTACGGGAATTATGGCAAAAGCAACTGTTTCAAATTTCACATTATCAGAAGAAACCACAATTACGATTGATCATAATCAATCACTAAATCCGGCTTATGCAAAATATACAGATGCTCGTATGGATGTAAATTTGCAAAAAAAAGGAACTCTTAAATATAGCAATACCGGAGATACAAAAACCTGCAAAGGCGGTGTTGGATTTAAAAAAAATTATACAAAATCCAAGGGAACATATAGACTATATTTTTCTTCACACCAATATGCTGATCAGATAACTCCAAAATTTGATATTAGTGGAACTGTAACAAAATAAATTTTATTGCTTTTTGTTATTACGATTTCAATTCTTTACGGTTTGCGTAAAGCTAAAGGTAAGGATTATGTTCCTGCCGAGGGTGAGGAAAAGAAGGGCGGCATAGGCCTTGGAAACTCAGTTCCTGCAACTTGTTTTCCGCCGGCTACTACTTTATCTTGCTCTTGGGATGAAGACCTTTTAAAGCAAGAGGGCGAAGCAATGGGCCAGGAATGTTTGAAAGAAAAAGTTTCAACTATTTTAGGCCCCGGCACTAATATTAAGCGTGCACCTGTTTGCGGTCGTAACTTTGAATATTTCAGTGAAGACCCATATCTTGCAGGTAAATGCTCTGCAAGTGTTATCAACGGTGTTCAGTCAAAGGGTGTAGGTATATCACTTAAACACTTTGCTTGTAACTCACAGGAAGCATTGATAAGTGGCACATCAGTTGCAAGTGCGTATGTATCAGGAACTGCTGCACTACTTCTTTCTCAAAATCCTAAACTCACACCGGTTGATATAAAAGAAATACTAATAGAAAACTCCCATAAAATAAACGATTTAAAGTCAAAATGTAAATCAAAAGGTATTATTGATGTCAGTGCTAGTTTTCAGGCTGGTATGAAATATAAGGAGGATGATAAGTGATTATTAGCGTTATATTGATTTTTGTGTTCTTGTTAATTTTAGCTGACTTATTCTTTTTGAATTACTTATGGATGAATTTTAATAACGAATTGTTTAATATATTTAATGTTTTATTGTTTGCATTATTTTTAGTATTTATAGTTTTAGCTATTATCAAATTATATAAACTGATTTCTGAAAAAAATATTAAAGTGTTTTTATTTGGATTGGTAATCATATTACTTATCGGTATAGGTTCATTTTTAACTGCAAATACAAAAGAGCAAGAAGTAGTTGGATTGACAAGTATAAGTGCAAAGGAAAAAGACGAAAAAGGTAATTACTATATAGTTTTAAACAATTTAGAATTGAAGAAATTTGTCAGAATTAAGTGTGATAAAGAAATATTTGACAATATCGAAACTAACCGTGATAAACTATATACTATTACTTATAGGTTTGGTTATTTCAACAATGATTACGGGAATTTAGGTAATATAGAGGAATACAAAACATAAAATAAATTGTAAAAATGCACAAAAATTGTATTGATATGATGAATTTTTTATTGTATAATAGGTATGTTACTAATTCGAAGGGAGCGTTTTTGTGTATGAGATACCCACAAATCGTTAAAAAAATGTCACTTGAACAAAAGGCGGCTTTTGTTTCAGGCTATGACTATTGGCATCTTGAGGAAGCACCTGAGCTTGGACTTCCTAAAATTATGATTACTGACGGACCTCACGGTTTGCGTAAAGCTAAAGGTAAGGATTATGTTCCTGCCGAGGGTGAGGAAAAGAAGGGCGGCATAGGCCTTGGAAACTCAGTTCCTGCAACTTGTTTTCCGCCGGCTACTACTTTATCTTGCTCTTGGGATGAAGACCTTTTAAAGCAAGAGGGCGAAGCAATGGGCCAGGAATGTTTGAAAGAAAAAGTTTCAACTATTTTAGGCCCCGGCACTAATATTAAGCGTGCACCTGTTTGCGGTCGTAACTTTGAATATTTCAGTGAAGACCCATATCTTGCAGGTAAATGCTCTGCAAGTGTTATCAACGGTGTTCAGTCAAAGGGCGTAGGTACATCACTTAAACACTTTGCTTGTAACTCACAGGAAGCATTTCGTATGGTTCTTAACGAAGTAATTGATGAAAGAACAATGCGTGAAATTTATCTTCCTGCATTTGAAATTGCAGTTAAGGAATCACAGCCTTGGACTGTAATGAATTCATATAACAGAATTAACGGTATTTATGCGTCACAAAATAAGCATCTTCAGCAGGATATTCTCCGTGACGAATGGGGATTTGAAGGCTTGATTGTTACTGACTGGGGTGCTTCTGTTGACAGAATTCCAGGCCTTGAAAACGGTACTGACCTTGAAATGCCAAGTTCAGGAAAACTTAACCAAAATAGAATTGTAGCAGCAGTTAAGAACGGTGAACTTGATGAGGCAGTGCTTGATGAAAGAGTTGACAATGTAGTTAATCTTATTATGAAATCAAAGCCGGCTCTTGAAAATGAACATACATTTGACCCGAAAGCTCATCACGCAATCGCACAGAAAGTTGCAGAGGGTTCTATGGTTCTTCTTAAAAATGATGATAAAATTCTTCCTCTTAAAAAAGGACAGAAGGTTGCAGTTATAGGTGAAATGGCAAAAGCTCCTCGTTTCCAGGGCGCCGGTTCATCTGTTATCAATCCTACAATGCTTTCAAATGCATATGATGAACTTGAGAAGCTTGGTGTTGACCTTACATATGCGCAGGGTTATTACAAGTCTGCTCCTACTAAAAAGGATAAGAACAGATTAAGTGATGCCGAACTTACAAAGCAGGCTGTTGAAGCTGCTAAAAATGCTGATGTTGCAGTTGTATTTGTCGGCCTTACCGAAGATTTTGAAGGTGAAGGTTATGACAGAGAAACCATCAATATGCCGGCTAACCACAACGCTCTTGTTTCTGCTGTTGCTAATGCAAATCCTAATACAGTAGTTGTTCTTGCAGGCGGTTCTGTTGTTCTTATGCCATGGCTTAATGAGGTTAAAGGTCTTCTTAATTCAGGCCTTGGCGGTCAGGCTGGTGGTATTGCTGTTGCAAATATCCTTACAGGTGCTGTTAACCCATCAGGTAAAACATCTGAAACATATCCTACTTCATTTGAAGTTAATCCTACTTTCGGTAATTATCCGGGCGGCCCTGTAACTTCGGAACATAAGGAATCCGTATTTATTGGTTACAGATATTACGATTCAGCTAATCTTGATGTTGTGTTCCCATTCGGTTACGGTCTTTCATACACAACATTTGAATACAGCGATATTAAACTTTCTGCTGATAAGATTAAGGATACAGATACAGTAACAGTATCTTTCAAAATTAAAAATACAGGTGATGTAGACGGCGCAGAAATTGCACAGGTTTATGTAGCTGATAAGGAATCTACAATTTATCGTCCTGTAAAGGAACTTCGTGCATTTAAGAAAGTATTTCTTAAAGCAGGCGAAGAAAAGGAAGTTTCACTTGAACTTTCAAAGAGAGCTTTCGCATTCTATAATGTTAATATCAATGATTGGTTTGTTGAAACAGGCGATTTTGAAATCATCGTAGCTGCATCAAGCCGTGACCCTAAGCTTACTGCTGAAATCAATGTTGAATCAACAGTAGATGCTCAAGTTCCTGATTACAGGCAGACAGCTCCTAATTATTATAACAATGTTGCTAACATTACCCGTGATGATTTTGCTGCTGTTTACGGTGAACTTCCAAATCCTGAAATTGATACAAATAAGAAGATTGACCTTTATTGCTGCCTTAATGATGCACGCCATACAAAATGGGGCGGTAAGCTTTGCAATATGATTACAAAGATTATGAGTGGTATGGGTTCGGATGCAAACGGTGACGGTAAAATGCTTGCGGCTATGGCTACTCAAATTCCGATTCGTAACTTTATAGCTATGAGTATGGGCGTATTCTCGCCAAAGATGGCTGACGGTCTTCTTATGATGCTCAATGATGATGAATCAAGCTTTGTTGGTTTTAATAAGATTTTCTGGAGACTTGGTGGCGCACTTACAAGACTTCCGGCACTCCTTAAATCTATTTAACAGTTAGACTGTCGATAAAGCGGCTAAAGCGCGCCTATTAAAGTAAATATACATTTCTGCCTCCCTTGTAAAGGGAGGTGGGTGCAACTTGTTGCACTCGGAGAGATTGTGAAAAAATGGCTTGGACATCGAGTCCAAGCCATTTTTGGCGCTTTCCGTCTTTTGCTCGGGGGCAGTACCATCGTACAGCTCCCACTCGCAAAATACGAAATTTATCTCACTTTCTCAAAGTCTATCAGCGTGTAGAAATTTATAATTTTGCTTTTTCTACACGCTGGCGGCTTGAAATTTAAGTTCAAGCCGCTCATTTTATAATATTCAGTTTCTTTCAGGTGGAGTGTAAAGGTGAATTCTGCCCGCATCATTAAAGGCTTTTAAAGTCATAACGCAAATAGGAACGATAAACATACCCATAAAACCGAAAAGCTTTAATCCAAAGTAAAGGCCCGCAAGGGTAACAAGCGGATTAACACCGAGTGAATCGCCCACGATTTTAGGCTCAATATACTGGCGAATTACCGTAATAACAGCGTACAAAATAAGCAAGCCTACGCACTGCCCAACATTGCCCGAAACAAGTGCGATAAGCGACCACGGAATAAGAATACCGCCCGAACCTGCAACAGGAAGAATATCAAACACCGCAATACAGATTGCGATAACGAAAACATAGCTGTTTTTCATAACGCCGATTAAATTAAGGATAGTTAAACCAAGGAAGTTTTCGCAAAATGTGATAAACATAATAAGCCCGTAAGCCCTGCACATTTTAAGAATAGTTGATGAAAAGATTTTTTTAGTTTCACTTAAAAGATTTTTATGCTTATCAGGAAGTTGAAGCTTAATAAATTTAACTACCTTTTTATAATCCTTTGTAAAAAGTATCCACGCAATAACTCCGATTACAACGCCGATTAAAATTGACGGAATATTTTTAACAACGCTGTACACGCCGCTGATTCCGTTTGACAGGCCGGAAGTAATTGAACTCATATTTATTCCGAGTTTTGATACATCAAAATCATTTATAAGATTGCCGAAAAACTGTGTTATATTTTCCGAAACACTTGTATAAATACTGTCAGGCAAAAATTTAATGGCTTTTAAAATTTCATTTTGCAGAGTAACAAGAAAAGTCGGCAAATCATTAAGCTGCTCGCCTAAAAAAGAAATGAAATTACCTATTTCTCTAAACAAAGTCGCAATAATTGAAATAACAGGACCTAAAATAATTGCAACGCACAAAAGCACAAGAACGATTGACCAAAAAGAATGCATTTTATTTTTAGTCTTTTTATCAAGCCAGCCAAGCGGCCTTTGCAAAATCACTGCAAAGAAAAACGAAAGCAAAAACGGTGCAGCAATAACGAAACAATATTTAAAAAACACATAAACAAGACCTATAATTGCCATAACATAAACAAGGTCAATTAAAAAATCTCTCCTTTTTGCTACTTTTGGATTCATATACAATACTTCCTTTTGTTAAATATATACATTATTTTAATGTAAAACAGGCGGTTAATCAAGTAATTTTGATAGAAATTAAGATTTTTTTAAATTTATACTTGATACTTCTTAACTTTTTTGTTAATATATAGAAAGTGTTTTTCACAGTAACACAACTGTGCGCACACGGAGGACACATTTTATTATGGAAAAGATAAATTTCTATTTAATAAATGCAAGCATAGTGCCTGACATATATAAAAAAGTAATAAAAGCCAAAAGCCTGCTTGCAAGCGGTGAAGCAAAAAGTGCGTCACAAGCGGCAAAAATGGCAGATATATCACGAAGCGCATACTATAAATATAAAGATGCGATTTTTGAATATCACGGCGACGACAGCAATGACACAGCCACAATCAACGCAAAACTTATGGATAATGCCGGCGTGCTGTCATCACTTATGGCGGAGCTTTATAAAGCCGGGGCTAATGTATTATCTGTTAATCAGAGTGTACCTATTCATTCGGTAGCAGATGTTTCCGTAACTGTACGAATTGCCGAAATGGCAATTACAAAAAAGGAGTTACTTAATTCAATAGAAAAAATCGACGGTGTAAATTCCGTTGTTTTATCATAGGAGGTAGAAAATATGAAAGTTGCTGTAATGGGCTACGGAACAGTAGGTTCAGGTGTAGTTGAGGTAATTGAACATCACAGTGATATTATTCCAAAAAGAACAGGTGGCAAAACACTTGAAATTTCACACATTCTTGATTTGCGTGATTTTCCAAATGACCCACATAAAGATTTATTTACCAAGGATTTCAACGATATTTTAAATGACGATGAAACCAAAATTGTTGCCGAAACAATGGGCGGGGTTAACCCGGCTTTTGATTTCACAATGAAGCTTCTTAAAGCAGGTAAAAGCGTTGTAACATCTAACAAAGAGCTTGTTGCACAAAGAGGACTTGAGCTTTTACAGGCTGCGGAAGAAAGCGGAGCAAACTATTTGTTTGAAGCAAGTGTAGGCGGCGGAATTCCTATTATTCGCCCGCTTTGCCAGTGCCTTGCCGCTAACTATATTGAGGGCATTGCAGGTATCTTAAACGGTACTACAAACTTCATTCTTACTATGATGATTGAAGAGGGAATGTCATTTGAAGAAGCGCTTAAAATAGCGCAGGAAAAAGGATATGCGGAAAAAGACCCTACCGCCGATGTTGAAGGCCACGATGCATGCAGAAAAGTTTGCATTCTCGCTTCCCTTGCATTTGGCAAGCATGTATATCCAAATCAGGTTGAAACCGAGGGTATTACAAACATTTCGCTTGAAGATGTATCATACATCGAAAATGCAGGCGGTGTAATCAAACTTCTCGGCCAAATCAAATATATTAACGATAATGAAATCGCCGCATTTGTAAGCCCGGCTGTTGTATATAACGGTTCACAGCTTGCAAGCGTTAAAGATGTTTTCAATGCAATCCTTGTAAGAGGTGATGCAGTCGGCGATGTATGCTTCTACGGCCCGGGTGCCGGCAAGCTTCCTACCGCTTCCGCTGTTGTAGCCGATATTATTGACTGTGCAAAGCACAGTGACAGAAAGAAGATTTTCGGCTGGGGTGAAGGCTCGGAAAACTATGTAGTTGACTACAAAGAAAAGATTGAAATGCCGTTTTATGTTCGTGCAAAGGCAACTCCAAATGAAGTAAATTCAAAATTTGCGGATGTTAAATTCCTTTCAAGAAAAGGCCAGCCAAGTGACGAAGTTGCATTTATCACAGATTATATGACAGAAAACGAACTTAACAAAAAGCTTGACGGTATGAATGTTATCAACACAATTAAAGTTACAAACTACTAATCAATATAATTTTCGGAGGATTACAAATCTATGGGACTTATTGTTCAGAAATTCGGTGGTTCTTCAGTAGCAAACGCCGAAAGAGTAATGAATGTTGCTCGCATTGTTACCGAAACATACAAGCAAGGCAATGATGTTATTGTTGTTGTATCGGCACAAGGTGATACAACTGACGACCTTATTGAAAAGGCAAACGAAATCAACCCAAAAGCAGCTAAAAGAGAGATGGACCAGCTTTTAACCGCAGGTGAGCAAATTTCTATTTCACTTCTTGCTATGGCAATTGAAAAGCTCGGTTTTCCTGTAATCAGCCTTTTAGGATGGCAGGCAGGATTTAACACAAATTCAATCTACACCTCGGCAAGAATTAAAAACATTAAGCCTAACAGACTTCAGGCTGAAATTGCAAAGCGCAATATAGTTGTAGTTGCAGGTTTCCAGGGTATTAACAGATATGACGACCTCACCACATTGGGCAGAGGCGGTTCAGACACATCGGCAGTTGCAATTGCAGCAGCACTTAAAGCCGATAAATGCCAAATCTTTACAGATGTTGAAGGTGTTTACACCGCTGACCCGAGAAAAGTTGAAAATGCAAAGAAGCTTAAAGAAATCACATATGACGAAATGCTTGAACTTGCAACACTCGGCGCACAGGTACTTAATAACCGTTCAGTAGAAATGGCTAAAAAATACGGCGTTGAACTTGAAGTTTTATCATCATTAAACCCGATACCGGGTACAATCGTTAAGGAGGTAACAAAAATGGAAAAAATGCTTATTAGGGGCGTAACAAAGGATAAGGATGTAGCACTCGTATCAATTCTCGGCTTGCAGGATACACCGGGCATTGCTTTCAAAATCTTTTCAAAGCTTTCTGCTAAAGAAATAAATGTTGATATTATTCTTCAATCTTTCGGCAGAGACGGAACAAAAGATATTGTATTCACCGTAAGCAAAGATAACGGCCCTGTTGCTGTTGAAATTCTTGAAAGCTTCCTTGATAACTGCAAAATCGTTTGCAACACCGAAGTTGCAAAGGTTTCAATCGTAGGTGCAGGTATGGAAACACATCCGGGTACAGCATCAAAAATGTTTGAAGCTCTTTATGAATCAAACATCAACATTCAAATGATTTCAACATCAGAAATCAAAATTTCTGTAATTATCGACGCTGAAAATGCTGACAGAGCAGTATCTGCTGTTCACAAGGCATTTATTCCAAATGACTAATCGGTAAAATATTAGGCTGTTTCGCATTCATTGTGAAACAGCCTTTAAACTGTCGATAAAGTGGCTAAAGCGCGCCTCGTCGAAATTAAATAAACCTTTTTGCCTCCC
>ERZ840371.4414-NODE-4414-length-10602-cov-3.296672_pt1 | contig 10602 bp, 6 predicted proteins | sample MGYA00519937_ERZ840371 | MGnify/ENA primary metagenome ERZ840371 (study PRJEB31850, sample SAMEA3708873) | human gut metagenome | biome: human gut; feature: human-associated habitat; material: faeces | place: China | collected 2014 ... | reverse complement strand
CACCCAACTGAGAATCAGATAACTTAGCTGCCGTACCACCTTGTGAAGAAATACCATCCTTCAAAGCTGAAGTCAGCAATGCCGTACGGAACCCATTCTTAGAGTCCTTGTGTGCCACGTGACCTACTTCATGTCCGATTACACCCAGCAATTCATCATCCGTCATGATATCCATCAAAGACGAGAAAATGCGCACACTACCGTCAGCACAAGCAAATGCATTGACATCTATCACATAATAAACTTTGAAGTTCAAAGGAATTCCCTCTACATCCGTCAAGCCTTCAGTCAGCTTTTTCAGACGAATTGTATACTCATTATCGTCGGCACATACCTGATTATGTGTATCCATCCAGTCGATATACTCTTTTACATATTCTGCCATCTGAGCGTCAGTCAGAGTAACAGCTTTAACAGCTTTAGCCGCACCTTTCAGTGCTTTTACATTAAACTGAGCCATTGCAGGCATTGTCACGGCCATACATAACATAAAGAAGGCCCACTTCATGAAAATCTTTTTCATTCTTGTGTTTTTAATTTAGAAACGATGATTAATTAATATAATTGGTAAATGTATCGCAAAAGAACAAATTTTAAATGATACCATCAATAATAACACGGATGTTTTTTCTTTTTAGACCGAGTTCTTGGTATGGAAACAAGATTTTTATGTAAGTTTGCAAAAAGAATAAAAACAAAACACCTAAGAAATACAGATTATGGGATTCTTTAAATCTTTCTTCTCCGGCAAACAAGAGAAACCGGAAACTGAAAAACAGAAAAACGATCAAAAGAACTTCGAGATATTCAAGTATGACGGCATGCGTGCGCAACGCATGGGGCGTCCCGATTATGCAATCAAATGCTTCACTGAAGCCCTCGCCCTTCAGGAAGACTTTGAAACCATGAGCTATCTGAGCCAGGTTTACATTCAAACCAATGCCCTCAGCGAAGCACATGAACTGCTGGAACGCATGGCAAAACAGGAACCGGACCACACCTCCACTTTCCTCACCCTTGCCAACGTATGCTACCTGCAAGAAGACTATCAGGCAATGGCAGACGCCGCACAAAAAGCTATTGAAATAGAAGAAGGAAATGCCATGGCATACTATCTTCTGGGCAGAGCCAAGCAAGGTATGGACGACGGTATCATGAGCATCGCCCATCTCACCAAAGCCATTGTACCGAAGCCCGCCTGCTGCGTGCCGAAGCCTTAATCAAGATGCAGCAATACAAGGAAGCTACCGAAGATATCGACGCTATACTCTCCCAAGATCCCGATGAAGAAGCTGCATTACTGCTCCGCGGTAAAGTGAAAGAAGCAGCGGGACAGCAGGAAGAAGCCGAAACCGATTATCGCTATGTAACAGAATTGAATCCATTCAACGAACAGGCTTTTCTTTGCCTGGGACAACTTTATATCGTCCAGAAGAAGTATCCCGAAGCTATCGCACTCTTTGACGAAGCCATCGAACTGAACCCTAATTTCGCACAAGCCTATCATGAACGCGGTCGCGCCAAGTTGCTGACTGGTGACACGGCAGGCTCTGCAGAAGATATGAAGAAAGGATTGGAGTTGAACCCCAAAGAAATCCAAGGAATCAGCGGACAATATGACAATCAGCCAAGACAAACGGACGTTTTAGGATTGTAGCGCCATGAAAAGCGGCCTCTTTATACTCATTGTATGCCTTCTTTTTCCTGCCTATGTCTGTGCAGACACTTCTAAACATGCTTTAGAAGAAAACAGGAAATTGCTTCACTCTTTAGATAGCCTGCTGGAACAGCAGGATCTATTTGTCAGAGTAAAAGAGGAGCGCATCAAGCAATTGAAAATGCAGTATAGCCGGGTCAAAGATGTAAAGGAACTCTATGCCATGAATAGAATGGTCTATTTGGAGTATCGGGTTTATGATGCGGATTCCGCCCTGCATTATATCAACAAGAACATACAACTGGCACAACAGACCAACAACCGTACCTGGGAAGTGGTCTCTTTGCTCGAACAATCATTTGTCCTCACCTCCTCCGGGCTACTGACCGAAGCCTTAAAAGCCGTCAGTGATATTCAACCGGAAGAATTACCCCAAAATCTCCGTTCCGAGTATTTTGGCAGGTTATGTACACTCTATTCCCGCCTGCGGGATTACTCCAGTGAGAACTCCCAACTGTCGGAACATTACAATAATCTCCAAAAGGCTTTCCGGGACTCGGTATACCTCACAGCCACTCCTGACGAATTGCGCTACTGGAACTGCCGGGCATGGCTCTACCTGGGAACCCCGGAAATAGAACCCGTCAAACAGGCATTTGAGGAAAACAAGCAAACATTGTCTAACGACAGCCGCAAGTATTCCATAGCTACCTATAATCTCTCCGCCATTTACCGGAGTGAAAACAACGAGAGCAAATATCTGGAGAACCTCATTCTTTCGGCTATGGCAGACATCCGGTCTGTCAACGGAGATATCGGCTCTTTGCAGGAAATAGCAGAATACCTATTTAAGCATGGAGAAATAGACCGCGCCTATAACTACATCCTCTATTGTTCCCAAAAAGCCATGCTTTTCCACAACCGGGTACGAATAGTCAAAATGTCTCATTTGCAAAATCAAATCTACAAAGCGTACCAGGAACAGAGCCGCACACAGCAAAAGCGCCTTCAAGCCTCCCTGATTGCCGTCAGTTTCTTATTCCTCGTACTGATCGGCGCCTTCCTGTTCATCCGCAAGCAAATGCGTCGGCTAAAAGAAGCCAACTTGAAGTTAGACAGTACAAACCAGAAGTTGTCCGTCAATATGGACGCCCTCTCTACAGCACATCAACGCCTAGAAGAAGTAAACATGCAGCTGAAAGACCTGAATACGCAATTACAGGAAGTCAACGACCAGTTGCGGGAATCTAATTACGTAAAAGAAGAATATATCGGCTATGTATTCAACATCTGTTCCACCTACATCAGTAAGCTGGAAGAGTTTCGCAAGAACATCAACCGGAAACTGAAAGTAGGCCAGATAGAAGATGTAAAAGCAATGACGGACTCTTCCGCAACAGCCTCCAACGAACTGAAAGAGTTCTACCAGAATTTCGATACCATCTTCCTGCATCTCTATCCCGATTTTGTAGGCGACTTCAACGCCTTACTACTACCCGAAGAGCGCATTGAACTGAAAGAAGGCGAACTACTTAATACCGAACTGCGCATACATGCCTTGATAAGACTCGGCATCACAGACAGCGTGAAGATAGCGGACTTCCTCCATTGTTCCGCACAAACGGTTTATAACAACCGGCTTCGCACCCGGAATAAATCCATTATCCCGAAAGAAGATTTTATAAATGCAGTGAAAAAGCTCGGAAAATACAAAGCGTAAGCCCTGCTCTCTACTACCGATTCCACTTAAAGAGTTTACTTCCGAGCCTCTCATTTTCAGGAAACAACACTAATAATCAATCACTTATCAATTTTAACAGTTTACTTCGCCTGTTTACCTCGCAGAGTAAGTAACCCTTATTGCGCATACCTTTGCCACAGAGATCCAAACTAAAAACTTATGTTAACTATTAAACGAATCATGAAGAACAAAAGAAAAGAAAAACGCTCATGCAGACTCATTCTTGCCTGCTGCGCTTTGTTACTGTTCATTTCGGTAAATGCATTTGCACAACAGCAAGTCACTGTTACTGGAAACGTGAAAGATGAAAAAGGAGAACCCATCATCGGAGCTAATGTCATTGTGAAAGGCACTGGTACAGGAAGTGTCACCAATGTAGAAGGAGACTTTTCATTGGCGAATGTACAGAATGGCGCCACTCTTGAAATCTCTTTTATCGGCTATCTGAACCAGGATGTGAAAGTCAACGGCACGAAACCTGTCAGTATCATCCTGAAGGAAGACACTAAGATGCTGGATGAGGTAGTAGTGGTAGGTTATGGTGTGCAGCGCAAGTCGGATATGACAGGTGCAGTTGCTTCCGTAAATACCAAAACACTGGAGAATCGCCCGCAGACCAACATCATCCAATCTTTGCAAGGTGCTGTACCGGGCCTGAATATCTCAGTGACCGGAACCAATGCGGAAGGCTCTTCCACCAAGACCCGCATCCGCGGCGAGAACTCCATCACGGCAGACAACAAACCACTGGTTATTCTGGACGGTATTCCCTTTGATGGTCCCTGGTCCGAAATCAATCCGAACGACATCGAATCCATTGAAGTATTGAAAGATGCTTCTTCGGCTGCCATCTATGGTGCCCGCGGTTCGAACGGCGTCATCCTCATCAGCTCCAAGAGAGGTGAAAAAGGCAAACTGACCGTATCCTACGACACCTACATCACCATTGACAATCCCATCAACTTCCCCAACCTCATGAATGGAGTTGAATTCTGGAAGTATAAGACGGAAGCATTGAAAGATGCCAATACCACCCCGCCCACTGAAAGCAATCCCGAACCGTGGATGGGATCTATGACCGCCACAGAATTGCGTATGCACGAGGCCGGAATGGATACCGACTGGCTGGACCTGGCAACCCGCACCGGTTTCAAGCAGCAGCACAACATCTCTTTCCGGGGTGGCGTCAATAAGACCAACTATTTTGTCTCACTGAACTATACCGATGTGAAAGGTACTGCCGTAGGCAACCAATTCAAACGCTACAACATCCGTTTCAACCTCGATCAGGAGTTCACTTCCTGGTTTAAGTTCTCTACCAGCACCCAGTTGGGACGCTACGACCGAAGTGGCAGCAGTGCTTCTTTCTCCAGAGCATTCCGCATGAATCCCCTGGCAGAAGCTTATGACGAAGAAGGCAACATCCGTTCCGCCGCCTGGGAAGATTCCAGCGAAGCTTTCTCTGTAAACCCTTTAAGCAGCCTCAACAACAAGAGCAACGACATACGCTCTAAAGTCATCACCAACAACGTGGTAGAAATAAAGTTGCCGTTCGTCCCCGGACTCAGCTATAAACTCAATACCGGTTATACGTACCAAAACAGTAGCTGGAAACAGTACCAGGGAATGGATACTTACTACGGCGCACGCTCCAACGGTATTCTGAACACCGACGACTGGCATTCACAAGAGTGGATTCTGGAAAACATCATCACTTATACCCGTGAATTCGGCAAGCACCGCATCTTCTTCACCGGTTTGTATTCTGCACAGAGCTACGAGAAAGAAGGCAACGGAATGGAAGGCAAAGACTTTCCGAACGACGTGATGTACTATTACCAGATATCCAAAGCCGCCACCATGTCCGGCAGTTCCAGCTATACCAAGCAAAACCATATCTCTCAGATGGCACGTCTGAACTACTCATACGACAGTCGTTACCTATTGACACTGACTGCACGCCGTGACGGTTACTCCGCATTCGGCAGCCAATCCAAGTTCGGTGTATTCCCCTCCATGGCTATCGGTTGGAACATTTCCAATGAACATTTCTTCCAGGCAAGCCCGTTGGCAAAAGTGGTGAGCAACCTGAAATACCGTCTGTCATGGGGTAAGAACGGTAACGAAGCGGTAGGCGCCTACACTACATTGCCTGACCTTTCCACCTTCAATTATCTGAAAGACGACCATACCCCAAACTACGGTTTCTATCCTTCCAAGCTGGCTTCTCCTTCGCTGGGATGGGAAACTACGCAATCCATCAATACCGGTATCGACTTCCAACTGTGGAACGGACGTATTCAGGGAACATTCGACATGTACTGGTCGAAGACAAGCGACCTGTTGCTGAACCGCTCCATCCCCACCATCAACGGTACGGGAAACATTACCGAGAATATCGGTGAGACCAAGAACCGCGGTTTAGAGTTGCAGATTACTTCCAACAACATTGCCAAGAAAGATTTCGACTGGTCCACTACCTTCAACCTGTCGCACTACAAGACAAAGATCGTGAATGTAGGTCTCTACGATGCCAACGGCAACCCCGTGGATGACATTGGTTCCAGATGGTTCATCGGCCAACCCATCAGCGTGAACTACGATTACCGCTTCATAGGTATCTGGCAGATCACCGACCCGTCTAATCCGAACGGACAGCAAGACCCGAACTATCGCTACTCCATCCCCGGATATATGAAGTACCATGACAAGGACGGTGTGAACGACATCACCCCGGCAGACAAGGAAATCATCGGCTCGGCAATCCCTAAAGTAACAATGGGTATGACGAATACTTTCCGCTACAAGAATGTCAGTCTGAGCGTATTCCTCAATGCCCAACTGGGACAGACAGCCAATAACTGGCTTTACGACGTATCTCACAACTCTTATCGCCAGAACCGCCTCATGGTAGACTTCTGGACACCGGAGAACCCTACCAACAAGTACCCGAAAAACTCACTAGATACTTCTGTAAACCCGATGAGCGCAGGTTTCTACGAAAAGACTGACTTCCTCCGTGTGCAGGATGTCACGCTGGCCTACCGTGTTCCTCAACGTTGGTTAAAGAAGATTTCCCTGAACCGCCTCGAAGTATATATGAATATCAAGAACCTGGCAACCTGGACAAGCTGGACCGGCCTCGACCCGGAATTTATCAGCGACCAACAGTCCACTCCGCAGGTGCGTTCATTCACATTCGGTCTGAAACTTGATTTATAAACCGCTAAAACAAAGAGAAACAGTATGAAAAAGCTAAAATATACACTGATAGCACTACTCGTGCTCTGCATGACCGGATGCAATGAATCCAGCTTCCTGGAAGAAGATCCGCGTGCTTCACTCTACCCTGAAAATCTGTTAGTAGATTACAGCGGGTTCCAATCCATGGTAACCAGCCTCTACGGAATGATGCGTAACGAATACCGCCGTGCCGATGCACTCGGTGGTGGTCTGCCGCTCGTTCTGCACTCTGCATGGGGTTGCGGTGTGGACAATTCATGGAGTAATAACTCACACAGCGACTTTAAATACATGTACTATCCGTCGCAAATCAACCAGACGGACTTGCAGATATTCCAGAACATCTTCCAATGGTGTTACCGCATCATCAACACGGCAAACATGGTGATTTCACGTGCCGAAGGCAGTGGCATCGACTGGAAAGGAACCGAAACCGAAGCTGCCGCCCATAAAAATAAGATCATCGCACAGGCCCGCTTCTTCCGCGCATGGGCTTACCGCCATCTGACGTATTCATTCGGTGCCGTACCTTTGTCCACCGAAGAAATTACAGGTATGAACTACCGTAACGACTGGGAGCGCAACTCCGTAGAATCCATCCGTGAAGTCATGGAACAGGACTTTGCTTTCGCCATGAACAATTTACCATTGCGTGAAGAAAGCAACAGTAAGATTTCAGGAGCCATGGCACGCCATTATCTGGGTGAACTATATCTGGCAATGGACCAGCCCTCCAAAGCAGTCGAAGTTTTGAAGCCACTGGCAGAAGGTTCCGAATACAGTTTGATAACCAACCGTTTCGGCAAGAACTCCGCCAATCCGGGCTGTCCGTTCATCGACGTATTCCGCACACCGATGTATGCGGACGGAAACACAGAGGTTTTATACACTTTTGTCAACACGGAACCGGAAAACAGTGCTTTCGGTACAGCCGAGGTTTACATGAAGAGTACATATAAGAACTATTACTCCAACGACGGTGTCATCAACAAGAGCAACAAGTACGATCCCGACTATACAAGCGGTGCAGCCACCTGGCCTCAGGTGTTCTGGATAAACAACGGTGGTAAAGGTGCCGGACGTTGCGTGCCTTCAAGAGGTGCTTTCCGTCTCTACAACTATAAAGATCAGGGAACTCAGGACGACCGTGCATCCGATTATGCAGTGGTATGGACTATTAACGAGAAGGGTGCCGACGGCAAGATTACGGAATTCCTTAACAACGGTAAGATGGTGGTAGACACCACTGTAACCGCCGCTATGCTGGATGATAATAAGACAACCATCAAGAAGTATAACTGGCCCACTACCCGCAAATGGGATTACGTGGCACCGTTACTGGCAAATGGTGACAAGGATGGATGTTATCAGGATATTGTTTATCTCCGCCTCGCCGACACGTACTTGCTTTATGCGGAAGCCTTGCTGAAAAACAACCAGGCAGGTGAAGCCATCAAATGGATTAACAAGGTACGCAATCGTTCCAATGCAGTCCGCATCACAGAAGCTGAACTCACCGCAGGAGGCGTAGATTTCATTCTGGACGAACGTAGCCGTGAACTTCTTTCCGAAGAAGAACGCCGCCACACCCTGATTCGCGTAAGTCAGGAGAAAGGTGGAGATGAACGTGATGTGAACAATTACTTCAAACGCCGTATGCGACAGTTGAATGAGATTGCAGGACGCGATGCACGAGGCATGAATTCATATGATACGCCTGTGTTGTTCCCGATTCCGCAAGAGTTCATTGATTCCAATACAGGTCGCCAGTTGGAGAATAATCCGGGGTACTTATAAGACAGTAGAACAATGATTAAATAGTGCTATCCCAATTCTCCTCCTTTTGAGAGGAGGAGAATTGAGACACTTCATTTAATTCATTCCTGTCCCATCCCCGATCACTCTTCAAAAAACAATTTATAATCCAGAACCAATCAGATTATGTCAGTAGTAGCCTTCCTCCTCTGTATATTGGTGACCACCGTCACCGCTATTTACCTCTACCGGAAACTGAACCCGCAAGGAGTTTTGATGCTGGCCGGACTTGTGATGTTGACATTCGCCCTCATTCTCAATGTCCAACCCATCATTCCAGATAAATCCACCGACAGCGTTGTTTTCGATTTGGTGAAAGTGGTAGAAGAAACATTCATCGGCAACCTGTCCCGCGCAGGACTGATGATTATGACCATCGGCGGCTATGTAGCCTTTATGAATCACATAAAAGCCACCAATGCCTTGGTGCACATCTCCATGAAACCGTTGGGTTTCTTTCGCCGTTATCCCTACCTGGCAGCTACCGTCACCATTCCCATTGGCCAGTTGCTCTTTATCACTACCCCCTCGGCAGCCGGATTAGGACTCTTGCTTGTCGCCTCAGTTTACCCCGTCCTCATCGGATTGGGAGTAAGCCGCCTCACCGCATTATCCGTCATTGCCGCCGCAACGCTGTTCGACCAGGGTCCCGGCTCGGCAAACACAGCCCTTGCCGCCGAACTTATCGACCAGACCAACGTAGCTTATTTCATTACCCACCAACTCCCATTGGTTATCCCTACCACCTTGGTAGTCATGACCCTGTTTTACTTCAACAATAGGTATTTCGATAAAAAAGAAGCCGCCAGGCAGAGTGCGGAAAATAGCGAAACAGCAGAAGTCCCGCAGACCTCTGCCAAACCGGATATTCCATTAATATTCGCCATGCTTCCCATACTTCCGCTTGCGCTTCTCATTGTATTTTCGCCCTATGTGGGCCTGTTCCAGCCTCCCATAACGCTCAATACAACGACCGCCATGCTATTTTCCCTCTTTGTCTCACTCGTATTCGTAGGTTACCACACACGCAATATACGGAAAACCTTTGACGCCTTCTCCAGCTTCTGGAAAGGGATGGGAAATGTCTTCGGAAGTGTCGTGACACTGATTGTTGCCTCCGAGATATTCTCCAAAGGACTGATTAGCCTCGGCTTCATCGACTCACTGGTAGATTACTCCACGCATATAGGACTTTCCGGCATTGCCATCGCAGCAGTCTTCGCCCTGATAATCTTCTGTGCGGCCATGCTGATGGGAAGCGGAAACGCGGCTTTCTTCTCGTTCGGCCCGTTGCTGCCCGGAATTGCCGGACAGTTGGATATGCCTGCCTATTCCCTCGTGCTTCCCTTGCAGTTATCCGCCAGCATGGGGCGTGCCGCATCCCCCATAGCGGGAATCATTGTCGCCATTGCCGGTGTGGCGGGTGTATCGCCCATTGAACTGGCAAAGAGAAACACCCTGCCCCTTATAGGCAGCATCCTGTTCCTGATAGCTTATCATTTCATAACACTATAAAACAACTCCGAATCATGTTCACACTCATTAAAAATGCAAACTTATACTCTCCGGAGCATCTCGGCATGAACGACGTTCTACTGGCAGATGACAAAATAGCCCTCATAGACCGGAAGATAGAATTGACCGGTATTCCATTGGATACCATAGACGCCGGCGGATGTGCCGTCACCCCCGGTTTTATCGACCAGCACGTCCACATCACCGGTGGCGGCGGACAAACCGGCTATGCTTCCTTAGTCCCCGACGTCTCCATGAGCGAACTGGTGGCTTGCGGAACCACCACCGTGATAGGGCTACTCGGCACGGACGGTTTCGTAAAAGAACTGACCACCCTTTACGCCAAAACCAAAGCCCTGGAAGACGACGGCCTCAGTGCCTACATGCTTACCAGTTTCTACGGATTGCCTCCCAAAACACTGATGTCCTGCGTAGCCGACGATCTCATCTTCATCGACAAAGTGATCGGTTGCAAACTCGCCATGAGTGACGACCGCAGCGCTTTCCCCACCGAACTGGAGATACTGCGCCTCATCAACCAGGTACGCCTCGGCGGTTTCACTTCCGGCAAAGGAGGTATCCTGCATATTCATCTGGGAGCCTTGCCCGACGGTATCGCCCCGTTGCTGGA
>ERZ840371.4413-NODE-4413-length-10603-cov-3.890311_pt1 | contig 10603 bp, 10 predicted proteins | sample MGYA00519937_ERZ840371 | MGnify/ENA primary metagenome ERZ840371 (study PRJEB31850, sample SAMEA3708873) | human gut metagenome | biome: human gut; feature: human-associated habitat; material: faeces | place: China | collected 2014 ... | reverse complement strand
ATTCCGTGGATTGTCAAAACGTGGAAGAGACACGGAATCCGATGCAAAAATCCGGCAGGAAGAAATGCACACATTTTTCTCAAACGAATGTTCCATCTGCATTTCCAGCTGAAATCCTACGGTGTGGTCTTCTGATAATATTACTTATCTAATATCTCTTATGTGTGAAAGGAGGCTGCCACTTAATGCGGCAGGCCTCCTTTTGCTTCCATTTTATTTTGTGTTCAAGTATGCGTCAATTCCCTTCGCAGCCGCTTTTCCTGCACCCATTGCCAGGATGACCGTTGCAGCTCCTGTAACGGCATCTCCACCGGCAAATACACCGCTCTTGGAGGTAGCGCCGTTTTCTTCCTCTGCCACGATACACTTTCTGCGGTTCGTCTCAAGTCCCTTTGTCGTGGAGGAGATCAGCGGATTCGGAGAAGTTCCAAGCGACATGATGACCGTGTCCGCCTCAATCTCATACTCGGATCCCGGAATCTCCACCGGGCTTCTTCTGCCGGAGGCATCCGGCTCGCCCAGCTCCATCTGCTGGCACTTGAGGCCGGTGACGTTGAAATTCTCGTCAGACAGCACCTCGAGCGGCGCGGTCAGGAACTTGAACACAACGCCCTCTTCCTTGGCGTGGTGAATTTCCTCAAGACGCGCCGGAAGCTCCTTCTCGGAACGGCGGTATACAATATATACCTCTTCTGCGCCCATGCGCTTTGCGCAGCGAGCCGCGTCCATGGCTACGTTGCCGCCGCCGACGACTGCGACCTTCTTTGCGTGATAGATCGGGGTGTCTGCGTTTTCCTTGTACGCCTTCATCAGATTGATGCGGGTCAGGTACTCGTTTGCGGAGTAAACGCCGTTTGCGTTCTCGCCCGGAACACCGATAAAGGTCGGCAGACCGGCACCGGAGCCAACGAAAATTGCCTCAAAACCGTCACCGAACAGCTCGTCGATGGTTTCGGAGCGGCCGACAACGAAGTTCAGGACGAACTCTACGCCCAGATCCTTCAGCGTGTCGATCTCCTTCTGCACGATAGCCTTCGGCAGACGGAACTCCGGAATGCCGTACATCAGAACGCCGCCTGCGGTGTGCAGCGCCTCGAAAACGGTAACCTCATAACCCATACGAGCCAGATCGCCTGCACAGGTCAGACCGGCCGGGCCTGCACCAACGATGGCAACCTTGTGGCCGTTGGATTCCGGCTTTACTGCCTTCTCGGTGCTGTTTTCGCGCGCGTAGTCGGCAACAAAGCGCTCCAGACGGCCGATGGCTACCGGCTCGCCCTTGATGCCGCGGACACAGTGACACTCGCACTGGCTCTCCTGCGGGCAGACACGGCCGCAGACAGCCGGCAGCGCGGAGGTTTCCTTGATCTTCGCGGCGGCTTCGAGGAACTTGCCCTCTGCAACCAGAGAGATGAACTCCGGGATCTTGACCTGCACCGGACAGCCGGTCATGCAGGGCTTGTTCTTGCAGTTCAGGCAGCGCTGCGCCTCCTCGACCGCCATTTCAGCGGTGTAGCCGAGCGTTACCTCTTCAAAGTTCTTATTGCGGACGTCCGGCGCCTGCTCGGGCATCGGGCACTTTTTCGGATTCATATTCGGCATGATTACTTGACCTCCTTCTTGAACAGATTGCAATGCTCCTCGCGGCGCTCTACCGCCGCGCGCTCCTGTGCCTTGTACATGGCACCGCGGCGCATTGCACTGTCAAAATCAACGAGGTGACCGTCGAAATCCGGGCCGTCAACGCAGGCGAACTTGGTCTCGCCGCCAACGGTCAGACGGCAGCCGCCGCACATGCCGGTACCGTCAACCATGATGGTGTTCATGGAAACGATGGTCTTAATGCCGTAGGGACGGGTGGTCTCGCAGACGAACTTCATCATGATCATCGGGCCGATGGCGATGACGGCATCGTACTGATTGCCCGCGTCGATCAGCTCCTTGAGCACCTGCGTAACCAGCGCTTTGCGGCCGTTCGAGCCGTCGTCGGTCACGATGTGCAGGTTGGTGCAGGCGTTCTTCATCTCGTCCTCGAGGATGATGATGTCCTTGGAGCGGAAACCGGCGATGAGGTCGACCTCGACGCCCATTTCATGCAGCTTCTTGGCCTGCGGATATGCGATCGCGCAGCCCAGACCGCCGCCGACAACAGCGACCTTCTTGAGACCCTCGAGCTCGCTCGCCTTGCCGAGCGGACCGACAAAATCATGCAGGCAGTCGCCCTCGTTCAGCGCGCCGAGCGCCATCGTCGTTGCGCCGACCTCCTGGAAAATAATCGTGACGGAACCCTTTTCGCGGTCAAAATCTGCGATCGTGAGCGGAATACGCTCGCCTTCTGCGCTGACACGCAGGATGATGAACTGACCCGGCTCTGCCTTGCGGGCAACGTGCGGTGCCTCGATCACCATCAGCTTGGTGTTTGCGTTCAGCGTTTGCTTTTTCAAAATCTGATACATTGGTCAAATATCCTTTCGCCAAACCGAATCGGGGTATAGGAAAAGCCGCATAAGCGGCTTTTCCAGCAATATGAGAAGAAAACTTATGGGTTAGTTAAAAGAGAGAGAATAAAAATATTAGAGAGTATGTCTTAATGACATGAAGAATGGGAAGAACATTGGAGCGTTTTCCCAAGCGCGAGAGTGAGAGTGAGGGATCAGAAAATAATGCTTATACCAGGCTCTTCAGCTTGTCCAGATACTCCTGTGCATTGTCCGGAGTAATAACCTTACAGCCGGTGTCGATGAAGTCATCCAGCTTTTCGCCTTCTACAACGTCGAGCAGGCTCTTAACACACTGGTAGCCCATGTTGTACGGGTCCTGTGCAACGGTGCAGGAGATTTCGCCGTCAACAACTGCCTGTACGCCGGAGGAGATGCCGTCGAAGCCGCATACGATGATGCCGTCACCATCACGGCCTGCCTGCTTGATGGCACGGGATGCGCCGAGCGCAACATCGTCTGCGCAGCATACGATCGCATCGATGTCCGCGAAGGACTGGAGAACGCCGTCGGTTACGGTAACAGCCTTGTCGCCTACGCCGTCGGTGTACTGCGTGGAGATAATCTCGCAGCCGCCTTCTTCAAGTGCCTTCTTGTAACCAGCTACACGAGCCTCAGAGGTGGACTCGCCCTGGATATTCGCCAGAATAACAACCTTGCCGCCCTTACCGATCTTCTCGGCTACATACTTGCCGCCCTCGTAAGCAGCGTCCTCGTGCGCCGTGCCGATAAAGGTTTCCGCCTGATCAAAATTGGTGTCGATCGCCAGAACCGGGATCTTGACGCCGGTCAGTGCATTTGCGATCTGGTCTGCCTGCAGCGGTGCGATTGCAATCGCCTCGCACATATCTGCGTTTACAATGGTCTCTACCATGTTCAGCTGACCGTCGAAGTCGGTATCGCTGTTTGCGCCGCGTACGTCAACTTCTACGTTGCCGAGATCCTTTTCCGCCTGCTCAATGCCTGCGATAACGTAGCTCCAGTATTCGGAAGAGGTGGTCTTGAGCACTACGCTCAGCTTATGGGTGTCGCCGCTGCTGCTTGCCTGGGAATCGCCGGAGTCATTGCCGGATGCGCTGCTGCCGCCGCATGCACTCATGGAAACTGCCATCAGTCCTGCCAGCAGCATCGCTGCGGAACGCTTAAAAAGGTTGCTTCTCTTCATCTTTCTTTCCTCCTGTTAGACAAGTTGTCTATTGGAATCATATTACCGGGTAATATGACCTTCTTTATATCAACAGGGGCGGTTTCACACCTATTCCCGCCCCTGCTGTATACCATTCGCGGGGAATTATGCCTCTACCTTTTCCCACTGACCGGTGGTCTGTGCCTTGATCAGTGCGTCGGAGATCTTGCATGCCTCGTAGCCGTCCTCAGCACCCGGGCCCGGAACGTCGGTCTTGCCCTGCAGGTAATCTACCCAGTGCTGCAGCTCTTCCTGATAAGCAACTACGAAACGGTTGGTCCAGTCCTCCGGGATGGCCTGACCGCACTGCAGGTAAGAACGGACGATCGGCTCTGCCGCTACCGGCAGGCGGATGGTGCCCTTCTCGCAGACCAGTTCGCACAGGATCTCGTAGCCGTAGTAGCTGTTGCCGGAAACCTCAACGTCGATCAGTACGCCGGAGTCGGACTGCATAAGTACCAGCTGCGGGTCCTGGCAGGTGCCTTCTGCGAAGCAGGTAGCACGCGGGAAACGAACAGCGACTTCGTTCAGGTTCTCACCCAGCAGCCAGCGGCAGATGTCGATCTCGTGGATGGCAATGTTGGTGATGTGCTGCTCGGTGGTGTGGTTCTTCGGATGGCTGCGGGTACGGCTGATGCAGTGTGCCATCAGCGGAGCGCCCAGCTCGCCGGAGTCGAGGATCTTCTTCATCTTGATGTAGTCCGGGTCAAAGCGACGCATGAAGCCGATCTGCAGCAGACGCTTGCCGGAAGCCTTCTCCGCCTCTACGACCTTCTTCGCGTCCTCAAGGGTGGTAGCCAGCGGCTTCTCGCAGAATACCGGCTTGCCGGCCTGGATGCACTTTACCGCCAGATCAGCGTGGGTGCCGTCCCAGGATGCGATAACAACAGCGTCGATTTCGGGAGAAGCGATCAGCTCCTCTGCGCTTGCCATTACCTTTGCGCCGTAGGTCTTAGCGACCTCCTCAGCGCGCTCGGTGTTCAGATCGTAAACAGCAGCCAAACGAGCGCCGTCTACATAGGTTGCAATGTTCTGAGAATGGGTGTGGCCAATGTTGCCGCCTGCGCCCAGTACGCCAATAGCGAGTTCCTTCTTGCTCATGATGTGAATCTCCTTTTTTCCTTTATCTAAAAAGCGGTTGTAATTTACTTCTTCTTACCGTCCAGATATGCCTGATGCAGCTGCAGACAGAACTTGAGGCTCATCGTGCCGTCGTGTGCGGTGGTCTCCGGCTTGCGGCCGGTGCGTACACAGTCAACGAAGTCGTCGATCTCCGCCTGGAACGCTTCGCCCCAGCGAGCAAGGAAGCTCTCCTGGCACTCTTCCACAAAGCCGTTCTCGGTGAACTGCGAGAGGTAATTCTTGCGCGGTACCGAGTTGACACGCAGCGTGCCCTTGGTTCCGACGATTTCACTTTCAACGTGGCTGCAGGTTGCGGTGCGGCCTACCTGAATGTAAGCGGTGGTGTTGTTATCGAACTTGGTCAGCGAGAAACCGTTGTCGTAGTCGTTGTAATCTGCCAGACCGGTGCAGACGTAAGCATCGCCGGTTGCAAAGGAATCGACCGGATCACCCTCGAGGAACCAGCGGGCAAGGTCGGTGTCGTGGCTGCCCATCTCGATGAACCACGGAACGTAAATGCCCTTCTTAACGCCCTCCAGATGTGCCTCGAGCACGCTGGACGGGTCGAGCGAAACACCCTTGAACAGGATCGGCTTGCCGATCGCGCCGGCGCGGATCTTCTCCTTCGCCTCTGCGTAGGACGGGTCGAAGCGGCGCATGAAGCCAACCGTGAAGCACTTGCTGCCGTTCTCGGCAACTGCCTTCTCGATCTCCTCGCAGTCCTCGATGGTCTTAGCCAGCGGCTTCTCGCAGAAGATATGCTTCTTGGCCTTGCAGGCTGCCAGACACGGTGCCTTGTGAGCATCTGCGCCGGTTGCAACAACGATTGCGTCAACCTCGGGATTGTTTACCAGCTCGTCTACATTGGTGTAGCCATACGGTACGCCGAATTCCTCCTGAAACGCCTTGACCTTGCTCTCGGTGCGGGCGCAAACCGCTACAACCTCTGCGTGAGGATTACGCTGCAGGCTGGTGGCGTGCATACGGCCCATCATACCGATGCCAACGATACCGAAACGAATCTTCTCCATTTGTAATCCTCCTTATCAGATACCTGCGGTTTTCTTGATATACTCGCGTGCCATCTTGGCATACTCGAGCGGATTTGCCTTTGCCGGGTCCTGCTCGGCCTCTACGATGAACCAGCCCTCGTAGTGTGCATCGTGCAGAGCCTTGAATACGCCCGGATAGTCTACGCAGCCGTCACCCGGAATGGTGAAGCAGCCTTCCAGAACCGCCTTGCGGAACTTGAAGCCCTCGGCATATGCCTTTTCCATCATGTCAGGACGGATGTCCTTGAGGTGAACGTGGCCGATACGCGGGCCGAACTCCTTGGCTGCCTTGACGGCGTCCTCCTTGGAGAAGGTGAAGTGGCCGGTATCGAAACAGAGGTAAACATAGCGCGGATCGGTGTTGTCCATCAGGCGCTTGGTTTCCTCAAAGGTCTGAACAACCGTTGCCATATGGTGATGGAAGCACAGCTTGAAGCCGCGGTCAGCAGCAATCTTGCCCAGCTTGTTCAGGCCGTCGCACAGCTTATCCCACTCTTCGTCGGTGGCGATCGGCTTGTTGTCACCGAACATCGAGCACTCCTCTGCGAACAGGCAGCGGGTCAGCTCGCATACGTTGATGCGGCTTGCACCGACAGCCTCGAGGAAGTCCAGCTGCTCGATAAATGCCTTTTCGTTCTCCTCGTAGGGGGTCGAGCACAGGAAGCTCGAGAACCACTGGGATGCAATCTTGATGCCGCGCAGGTCGAGTGCCTTGTTCAGTACGGCCGGGTCGGTCGGGAACTTGCCGCCAACCTCGGTGCCCTGAAAGCCTGCCAGAGCCGCTTCGGAAACCATCTGCTCGAAGGTGAGCTCACCGCCGAGCTGCGGCATGTCGTCATTCGTCCAGCCGATCGGCGCAATGCCGAGTTTTACATTATTAAACATAGCCTTGAACCTCCCTTAGCACTTTTCCCAAGTGCCCGACTTAACGGACTTGAGAACTGCGTTGATAATGCCGTCAACCTTGGCGCCCATCTCGAAGTTGCAGATGTACTCGCCGCCGTGCATTGCCTGCATGAGTGCGTGTGCCTGCAGCGTCTTCATATCGTCGAATGCGATTGCGATGCCGCCTGCCGGCTGGAAGTACTTGAAGCCCTTGTGCTGCGGGTTGAGCAGTACGGTGCGGAAGCCGCAGTCACGGCCGTTGTCCTTGTCCGCATCAGCCTTGAAGTAAACCTGAACCTCGCACATGCGCTCCAGATCGTATACTACCGAGCCCTCGGTGCCCTGAATCTCGTAATAGAAGTAGTTCTTGCGGCCGGTTGCAACACGAGAGGACGAGAAGTCGCCGATTGCACCGTTCTCGTACTTGACGAGGAAGGTGATGAGGTCGTCGTTCTCAACCTTGCCCATCTCAGTGCTGCCTGCCTTGACCGGACGCTCCGGAATAACGATGGACTGTACGCCCAGAACCTCGCTCATGTCGCCCATGATCATCTGGGAAACGCTCAGCAGATGGCTGCACAGGTCGCCGAGTGCGCCCGAGCCTGCCAGCTTGTTGATGTGACGCCATGCAATCGGAATGGACGGATCGAGCAGCATGTCCTGATCGTAGGTAGCGTGTACGCGCATGATCTTGCCCAGCTTACCGGACTTAACCAGCTCTGCAACATACTGGTTTGCCGGGTTCATGATGTTGGAGAAACCGCAGTAGTTGACTACGCCCTTTTCCTTGGCCAGATCAGCCAGCTCGCGGGACTGCTCCGCGGACAGAGACAGCGGCTTCTCGCAGAAAACATGCTTGCCGTGCTCGAGAGCAGCCTTTGCCATCTCGTAGTGCATGCAGTTCGGGGTCGCAACGTCAACCAGGTCGATTTCGGGATCGGTGACAACGTCCATCCAGTTGGTGGTGTAGCGGTTGTAGCCCATGTTCTTCGCGAACTTTGCTACTGCGTCCTCGCTGACGTCGCTTACCAGCTCAAATACCGGCATATCATCGCCGAAGATCATGCGTGCGTTGTGGAATGCGGTGGTGTGGGCCTTGCCCATCCAGCCAGCGCCGATCAGACCGATTTTAATTTCCTTGCTCATAAGTATCTTCTCCTTTTGAACGATCGGAAGGTTTCTTGCCTTTCTGTTGTGCCTATGATATCATAAGAGACGAAAGCTGTCACGTGTAATGCGTGCACAAAATATGCAATTTTTGCTCTGAAATTAGGGGTGCTGTTATGGACATTCGTCAGCAGGGTATTATTCGATCTGAACCCGGTATCATAGAAAAAGAAGGGATCTATTTTCATACTGCTTCGGCTTTTGCGCAGCAGCACCTGTTTTATGGTCTCTGGGGTGCACGTTATCTTTGCAGTGCGCCGTACAGCGTGCGCAGAAAACATTTGAACGCATTTTTGATGTTTTACATTCATTCGGGTGAAATGCAGTTCACATATCGGGATCAGACATTCACAGCAAGCGCCGATGATATCGTGCTCATCGACTGCAATTTTCCGCACAACTACTATACAAAGAGAGAGGCGCAGTTCAGCTGGTTTCATTTTCACGGCAATGCCTCACAGGCATACTGCGATCTTCTGTGGAAGAACAACGGTGCGCTGTTCAGCAAGCAGTATGGCTTGGAGAAGGACTTTCAAAAGATCATGCAGATGCTGCCACTCGATGCCAATGCAGATGATCGCATGTCGGTCGTCATTCACCATATACTTTCCTCGCTGAATACCCAAGGGCACGCGGCACACAACGTTTCGCCGCAGATACAGGCTGCAAAGAACTGGATGGACGAGCATTTTCATGAAAATATTCAAATAGAAGAAGTTGCTGCGCAGGTATCGCTTAGCCGGTTCTACTTTTCTCGCCGATTTCGCGAGGAAACCGGTTTATCGCCGCATGAGTATCTGCTCAATCTGCGGCTATCCTATGCAAAACTACAGCTTTCAGAATCGGATGACAGCATAGAAGAGATTGCTTATGACTGTGCGTTTTGCTCTGCTTCTAATCTGATTCGTGCATTTAAGAAAAGTACCGGTCTTACACCGTATCAGTTTCGGAAAACTGTATTCATTACAACGCATTGACAGAATAATATGAGAAAAGCATAGCTTGAACCATGTTTTTTCTGTGTTTCCGCCACTTTTGGACATATATTATAGATGTAGAAGCTCCTGGGATATTCTCAGGAGCTTACTTTTTGTCAAAAAGGAGGAAGCAAAGATGTTCAACAATCAAAAATTTCTGACGTGCGGCGTGATGGCTGAAATCCCCTCATGGCTTATTCATCTTATGTGGCACATGGTCTTGACGATGGTAGTTGAAGAAAAAGACTACTTGCAGGTATTCACGCTGACGAAATTGCCGACCGGTTTTATGAGGAGAATATCGTCGAGGATGACACGCATACGCTCTGCGAGCATTGCTTCGATGAGTACTACGTCCGCTGCGATGACTGCGGCCGCATTATTCATCGCGACTGCGCGTACTGGGACGGAGATGACAACGCCTACTGCGCATCCTGCTGGGATGAGCACTGCGAGGTCATCCACGAATACAGCTACACACCAGACCTTGTTTTCCACGGCAAAGGTCTGCGTCATTTCGGCGTGGAGCTCGAAATCGATGACGGCGGCACGGTAAACAGCAACGCGCAGAAGCTGCTTGACATCGCGAACAAGGACGCAGAAAATCTCTACATCAAGACGGACGGCAGCCTGGATGATGGTCTGGAGCTCGTCACGCACCCGATGACGCTGGACTACCACCTGAACGAAATGCCATGGGCGGCGGTTCTCCGCAAAGCACAGGAGCTCGACTACCTCAGCCATGCCGCCGGGACTTGTGGCCTGCACGTGCATATCTCGCGTCTGGCATTCGGCTGTACTTACGAACAGCAGGAGGCCGCGATTGCACGCCTGCTCTACTTTGTCGAAAAGTTCTGGGCGGAATTGCTGCGCTTCAGCCGCCGCACGCAGTCGCAGATGAATCGCTGGGCAGCACGGTACGGTATCCGTCTTACGCCGTCCGAGCAGATGAGCCACGCGAAGAACTCCTGCGCTGGGCGCTATACAGCGGTCAACCTTACGAACTCGGATACGATTGAAATCCGCATGTTCCGCGGAACCTTGAAGTTAAACACACTGAAAGCCACCTTGCAGATGGTAAATCATCTGGTCGAGGTGGCTGTTTCTTTGTCCGATTATCAGGTGCAGGACATGAGCTGGTTTGACTTCCTCGACGAAATCAAGGAGCCGGAACTTATCCAGTATCTCAAGGAGCGCCGCCTTTATGTAAATGAACCCGTAAACACTTCGGAGGAGGAGTAATATGTGCAGTTTATTCGGCTTAATCGACTTTAAGGAGTGCCTGAGCACCCACACAAAGAACAAAATTTTGAACACGTTAGCGCGCGAGTGCCAGGTGCGCGGCACGGATGCGACCGGTATCGCGTACAATTTCAACGACCGCCTGCGTATCTACAAGCGTCCGATTCCCGCTCGGAAGATGAAAATTCATATTCCGAACGGCGTGAATACTATCATGGGTCATACCCGTATGACCACACAGGGTAACGCGCAGTTTAACCAGAATAATCATCCGTTTCTTGGTCATGTTGACGGCAGCAGTTTTGCCCTCGCACACAATGGCGTTCTCTGGAATGACAAAGAACTCCGTATGGAAGAAAATCTCCCGATGACAAGTGTTGAAACGGACAGCTACGTTGCCGTACAGCTTCTTGAACAGCAGAAGACCCTCGACTTCGACAGCCTACAAGCTATGGCTGAAAAGGTCGAGGGTTC
>ERZ840371.4409-NODE-4409-length-10612-cov-2.821635_pt1 | contig 10612 bp, 9 predicted proteins | sample MGYA00519937_ERZ840371 | MGnify/ENA primary metagenome ERZ840371 (study PRJEB31850, sample SAMEA3708873) | human gut metagenome | biome: human gut; feature: human-associated habitat; material: faeces | place: China | collected 2014 ... | reverse complement strand
ACGGTGCATACAATGCGGTTGACAGAGGCTACACGGTATTTGCACAGGTAATTGACGGAATGGATGTTGTTGACAAAATCGCCTCGGCTAAGGTTGACAAGGATGACATCCCCGTTAAGAACATTGTTATCAAAAGCATTAAGATTACACAATATAAAGAGGAATCAACAACTCAGGCAGATTCGACATCTGCCAAAAGCGTCACACAGCCGACCACAGTCGGATAAGGAGCGGTTATGAACAGAATGCCCGTTGCAGCGATTATGTATGACTTTGACCGTACCCTATGTACGAAGGATATGCAGGATTACAGCTTTATCCCCCGTCTTAATATGACCGAAGACGAGTTCTGGAAATTTTCAAACGAACTCGGTCAAAGCGAACATATGGACTCAATTCTTGCGTATATGTACGCAATGGTAAAAATGTCCCGTGAAAGGAATATGCCTCTTTTGCGAAATGACCTTGTTGAAATGGGAAAAAATGTTGAGTTTTTTGACGGCGTAAAGGATTGGTTCAAAAGGATTTCCGACTTTGGCGAAAAGCTTGGAATGCAGGTTGAACATTATGTAATTTCTTCGGGTATGAAAGAAATTATTGAAGGTACGGAAATCAGCAAAAACTTTAAAAGCATTTTTGCGTGTGAATTTCTTTACGATGAAAACGGCAATGCCGTATGGCCTAAAACCGATGTAAATTACACCAATAAAACGCAGTTTGTTTACAGAATCAACAAGGGTGTTCTTGATGTTGCAAATGATGTTGACCTCAACCGTTCAATGCCGGAGGACAGCAAACGGGTTCCGTTCTGCAATATGATTTACATAGGCGACGGTCTTTCAGATGTTCCGTGTATGAAAATGATGAAAGCCTACGGCGGGTATTCAATTGCAGTTTACCGAAAAAAGGACAGCAAGGTTGGGGACTTGCTGATGAAAGACAGAGTTGATTTTATCTATCCTGCCGACTATTCGGAAAACACAGGTCTTGACCTCACCGTTAAAAATATCATCAGAAAAATGGCTGTCTGCGGTCTTTTGTACGATGAAAACCATGAGCAGAAAAAAGAAATTCTCGGAAGATAATTTCGGTTGAATAAAAAATGTCAAGTATCAAAACGATGCTTGACATTTTTCTTTATTTGGTTTAATATAATTATAGAAAAGGAGATACCTGCGATAAGCGGATTCTCCACTTGTTGATTAGAAACTAACCGCCGGAGTGTCGAAGTTCGGGCGGTTGTTTCTTTTTTTATTTAAATGTACATATATGTACGAAGAAACAAAATTACTTTTTGTTGCCAAAGACTTGATAACAAAGAGCGATAACGCTGACGATTAAAGTGCCGAGTAAACATACATCGGAAATTGTCATGGTTATCACCTCCTCTTGTGAGGAGAAACCGCCTACCGTTTAATGCAGGTATCACGGTCTTATTCTAACAGTTTAATTCTTATTTGTCAATTTAATTTTCAGACGGCAGTTCTTTACGGACTGCCGTTTTTTTGCATATATTCTGCATAACCTAAAAACATATCTTCACATCTGTAGTTGGTCTGTATTTTACGAAAAAGACTTGCAATAAAAAAGCAAATCAAATATAATTTAAGTAGAGAGCGTTGCTCAGACTCAATTATTGTATAAAAAATATAACAACAAATTTTAACACAAAGGAACAAATAATGAATAAATTTCAACTTATAACCAATGAGGTAAAAAAGGTAATAAACGGTAAAGACAGGGCGATTGTCACCACTCTGCTTGCGTTGCTCACAGGAGGAAACATTCTTATTGAGGATATTCCGGGCGTTGGCAAAACAACAATGGCGGTTGCGTTTTCAAAGGCGCTCGGTCTTGAATACGGCAGAGTACAGTTCACTCCCGACACTTTGCCGTCAGATATCACGGGCTTTGCGGTCTATAACAAGGATACAGGAAAATTCACTTTCAACAAGGGCGCTGTATTCTGTAATCTTTTTCTTGCAGACGAGTTAAACAGAACTTCAAGCAGAACTCAGGCGGCTTTGCTTGAGGCAATGGAGGAACGGCAGGTTACTGTTGAAGGCAACACTTTCAAGCTTGAAAAGCCTTTTTCTGTTATTGCAACGCAAAACCCGACAGGAGCGTCAGGAACACAGCTTTTGCCTGATTCACAGATTGACCGATTCACGGTAAGGCTTTCAATGGGATATCCCGACAGCGATGCGGAATGTAAAATGCTGCTTAACAGAAGCGGTAAAAATCCCCTCAACTCAGTAAACTGCATTGTGTCCAAGATTGAATTTCTTGAAATGCAGTCGGAGGTTCAGAATGTTTTTGTCAGCGATGATATGGCAAGATATATTGTGTCACTCATTTCGGCAACAAGAAAGCATCCGTTGCTTTCAAGAGGTGCAAGCCCGAGAGCAACGCTTTCACTGACCGATATGGCAAAGGCTGTTGCATTTGCCGAGGGCAGAGATTATATTGTGCCGAGAGATGTGCAGAATATTTTTATCTGCACCGTAAACCACAGGATAATTCTCAACGCAAAAGCCTCTGCATCAAAAAAGAACAGCGAAGAAATTCTGCACGAAATTCTCAGAAAAACTCCAAAGCCGAGGACTTGAAAATGATAAGGAACATTGTAATTTATCTTTGTCTGCTGACGGGAACATTTTTGTTCAGCATTTTTTATTACGCCTGGTTTTCGTGGTTTTTGTTCCTGACGGTTGTTTCAATTCCGATAATCTCGCTTTTGCTGAGTCTGCCTTTTATGATACGGAGTGTACGCTCCGATATTGAAATTTTTGCAAAAGAAAATGTTTTTATCAAGGATGAGTTTTACATTGCAATATCAGGCAAGAAGAAGGAACCGCTCTTCTGCCCTATGCTCACGCTGAATATAAAATCGACCAACCTTACAGCAAATCTTTGTGAAAACATAAAAATCAGATTTTCGGGTACATTTACAAAGCCGTTAATCAGACAATGCAACAGTCTTACACAGCATTGCGGACAGCTTGACATTGTATGCAAAAACGGTAAAGTTTACGATATGCTCGGCATATTTTTCCTTCCGATCAGGATTAAAAAGCGTCGCTTTGTTCGTGTTCTTCCAAAACAACAAAAACCGAAAATTATCCCCGACAGCAGTAATTTCACGGTTACGGGGTACAAGCCTAAGCCTGTCGGCAACAGCGAAATTTATGAGCTTCGTGAATACCGTCACGGTGACAGTCTGCGCAATGTTCATTGGAAGCTTTCGTCAAAAAGCGATGGGCTGATTGTAAAAGAACCGAATGTTCCGATAATCAAGAACTGTCTTATAATGCCTTTTTTCGGAGATAATGCAGACGAAAATGATGTTGTTTTTGCAAAGCTGATGTATGTCTGCCGATATATGATTAAGAGCATAGGCATCTGCTTTGCATGCGACAGGAACGGCAATCCTTTTGAGATAAGATGCGAAAGCGATATATTAAACTATTTTTCCGCACTCTATCTAAACACGGAAAGCAACTTTGTTGCCGACACAAATGATTTTCAGCATTATAGTATATTTGCCGATCGTGAGGAGGTTGACTTGTTGTGAAAAACAAAACAAGCTTTACGATTGACATTCTTCTATGCGTAACATTGATTTCAAGCCTGTTTTACTGTCTTGTCACCTCTTTTGATATAAAAACAGAATGGTACATCATAGTAGTTCCCACGGCAATTTTCTGCACAATTTACGGATTGCTTGCCTCGCTTGTGAAAAAGTCGGGTGTGCTGTTTATCAGCGTGGCAATCACTATGATTGTTTTTGTATTTACTCTGCTGTTTTCACTTGAAAGCATACTTGAACAATTGAGTTATGTTATTACTCAGGCTTTAAAACTGCTCTCGCAATATCTTCCCGTACAGAACAAAATTATTTTGGGAGATACCCTCGGCACAAGCGCAACAGGACTTTTTGTATTTATTTCGGCAATACTGAGTGCAGTTTTTACAATCAGCCTGATACGATACAAGCGTATTTTTATTCCGTCATTGTTGTCAATGGTACTGCTCGTCCCCTGCTTCATTCTTGTAAACACTCTTCCGTCGCTCATTTGTCTTTTTATTGCAATTGCAAGTCTTATTGCCTTGTACATTTCAAAGAACACACGCAAATTCAGACCGTCACAGGGCGGTGTGATTGCGGCAATTTCATTCGGAACAATGCTTGTTGTGATGACAATTCTGCTTGCGTTCAATCCGATTGAAAAATATGAGCGGTTTGACTGGCAGGAAAATCTTTTGCAGAGCATTGAAAACGGCTTTAATATTGATGACGGACGAAAAACTTCCGCAGAAAAAAACCTTAATGAAATCAAAGGTTCACTTGAAGAAAAAGAAAATCTCATCGATATTTCTCCGCTGACGCAGACGCATACACCTGTTATGACGGTCACTTCGGCAGTTGGCGGTAATATTTATCTCAAAGGCACAGCATATGCCGACTACAGGGACAATACATGGAATATCATTTCCGACAATAATGCCGCAAGATATCCGCAGGATTTCGTACCGTTTACGGCAACAATCGGAAACAATGCATTAACCGATACAAGAGTTCATATGCTGAATAAAAGTAAGATTGCCTATGTTCCCTACTTTTTGGAAAGTCTACCCGACAATCTCAATTCGGTTGCTGATGTGTGCGTAAAAAACGATACGGATAAAAACGAATTTAATTATTCGCACTATCCGTTTTATGCCGAAAACACATACAGATACAATAATTCAGCCGAAGCGGAAAATTACAAAGCATTTGTGTATGACACCTATCTTGAAATTCAGAGAAAAACACAAATTGAATTGCGTAGAATTGCAGACCAAGAGGGTTTTCTCGACTCGGAGCTTACCGTTTCCGAAAAGATTGAAATGGTAAAGAACTATATTTCAAACAGTAAAACCTATTCGTTAAAAACTCCGAAAATGCCGTCGGGCAAAGATTTTGCAACTTGGTTTCTCAATGAGAGCGACACGGGATATTGTGTCCATTTTGCCACGGCAGGCACGCTTATGCTGAGGGCACTCGGGATTCCGGCACGATATGTTACAGGCTACTATGCAACCGCATACGCAAATCAGACCGTGACCGTAACAACCGACAACGCTCACGCATGGGTTGAGTATTACAGCGATACGGCGGGTTGGATTCCGCTTGAATGTACACCGTCATCGTTTCAGCCGGCAAGGTATGTCGGCTCTCAAAGAGCAAGCGGCGGCAATACGGACACAACTCAGCCAACAACCGTTGAACCGACAACAGCACCGACTGCTCCGACAAACGGCACGGTTTCTCACAGCACAAAATCGAAAAATGACAGTAAATCTTCATTTGAATTTAACGGATTTACAATCGCTATGATGTCATTGGGAATTGTTGTCCTTGCTTTAATCGCAATTTTCTCAAGAAGAATTATCATTATCAAAAAGAGAAAACAAAGATTTGAAACAGGAAGAAACAATAAAAGGGCAATCTGCATTTATAAAGAACTTAAAAATCTCACGAAAATTTCACATATTCTGATTACAGATGAAGTGAAATCCGTGTACGAAAAGGCGAGATTCAGTAATCACACAATAAGCGATGATGAACTGAAAATTATTGAAAACGCTTGCTATAATTCCGTTGAAGAAATTTACAATAATCTCCCTCGCATCAAAAAGCCATATTACAAGTTTATAAAGGCAATAAAATAAGAAATGCTCCCGTACAAATACGGGAGCGTTTTTACACAACAAAAGGCTCTTGAAAACAACTCAAGAGCCTTAGATTTTGCTTTATACTATTTAAAAAGATTCTTTTTGTCATAATAATCTTTATCGACAAACTCGTCCTTTTCGTCAAGATTGCTGTCACTGCTCTTGAAAAGTCCCGAGCCAAAACGATAATCGTGATTTGCCATTCTGCGAATTCCGTAAGCAAGAATTGCAACACACACCAAAACATAAACAACACCTCTCAAAAGCAATACAATGTTAATCTTTTTGTTTAGCTGATTATATCATTGCAATATTATATTGTCAATATATTTTTATTAATATTCATTAATAAATGTAAGAACTTTTCTTACTGTTTCAACACTCAATTTATCAGTGTTGCCGTATTTGAGAAAAGAATTGACATTACCTGCATTAAGGTTCAATTCCTTATAAATGCGGTAGTTTGTAATACACTTTTGCTGTTTAACTTCACAGATTTTTTTATACATCAAATTTTTAATTTTTGTTTCATTATTGTGTTTGTCTAATCTGTAAAGGTAGTTATCATAGATTGTTTTGTACTCACTTAATTCTTTTTCGGAAACATATTTTTCAACATTATTGTCCGTAATTCCCGAAAGTTTTTCGCAACCGTCATTAAGATAGTCGTACTTTTTAAGAAGTTTATTCTTTAAATTTTTATCGGTAAACATCATAAGATAAAGGCATAAAGCATCTTTAAGGCGAAAATTATTTTCGGCAAGTTTTGAAAACGAGTACAACGATGTTCCACCCACTCCCGACAATTCCTGTAGTTGTGAAAGAATATATCCTTTAAATGTCAACGCTCTCATTTAAACCTCTCCAATAAATCAGATAATAAATAATAGTATTATTCTATTAGTAATATTTTTATTTGTCAACAAATAATTGTAATTTACCGACATAATTTTGCAAGTTAGGGTTCGGTACTGTTAATTTTCTTTTTGATATGGTAAAATGGTTGATGAACGGAGGGAATGCGATGTTTAATGTTACAATCCGTCAGGTTGGGATTGAGGAACGGGAAGAAATTATAATTTGCTGTCATGAAATCAGCGACGAGGTTATGTCGCTTGCAAACAGCATTAAGGGGCAGAAAAGTTTTCTTCTTGCATCAAAAGACGGCGAGATGTTCAAGCTTGACACGAAGGAAATTTTCTACATAGAATCGGTTGACAACAAAACCTTTATATACTGCAAAAACAATGTTTATGAAACCAAACAAAAGCTGTATGAGCTTGAAGAAATTTTAAAAGGAACAAAATTTTTCAGATGTTCAAAGTCGATGATACTGAATATCGGTAAAATCCGTTCCGTGTCACCGTCTGTCAACAGCCGTTTTGAGGCAAAGCTTGTAAACGGTGAAACGGCAATTATTTCAAGGCAGTATGTGCCGACCTTGAAGAAAAAGCTTGGAATGTGAGGTATTGTTATGAATGATTCTTTAAAGGAAATTATAAAGGAAGTCATAAAGGACTTTTTCATAATCACGGTTGCAATGCTTTTTGTTATAAGCCTTGCAAATTCAATTGCATTAATCGAATACTATCCCCCCTATTTTCCGTGGGTTGTAATGGGAACAGGTGCGGTAACTTCAATTCCGACTCTGCTTTTTTACTTTAAAGAAGAACCCACCAAACTGCAGGCTCGCATACGAATTGTCATTCATTTCTGCCTTATTCAGGCAATTGTTATGACCGAGGGATTTTTGCTTGGTTGGTACAAGAATTTTCCTATGGCGCTTTTGGTTTTTGCAATGGTTACCGCCGTGTATCTGCTGACATTTCTTTTCAGCTACATTACACGGACAAGCACGGCAAAATCAATTAATGAATCGCTCAAAAAATTTAACGCAGACGAGGATTATCAGGACGAATAACTGCATTTTGACATACAAAATCGCAACTTACTCCCCTCTTTTTGCAACACAGCTAAAATTGCTTTTCTTTTGAATTGCAAGGTGCTACTATGTTGACAGAAGGAGGGGATTTTTAATGAGTAACATAATCGAAGTTAAAAATCTTGTAAAGAATTATAAAGATGTTCACGCAGTAAATGATATATCATTCACGGTTGAAGAAGGTTCGTTTTTCGCATTTCTCGGAATTAACGGCGCAGGCAAATCAACCACAATCAACATTCTTTGTACGGTGCTTGAAAAAACATCGGGCAATGTTAAAATCGGCGGATATGACCTTGACAAAGAAAAAAACAAAATCAAGGAGCTTATCGGAATTGTTTTTCAGGGTTCTGTACTTGACAAACAGCTTACCGTTAAAGAAAATCTTGAATCGAGAGCGTCATATTACGGACTCAACAAAAAAGAAATCGTCAAAAGAATTGAGAGCCTTACACAAACCTTTGACCTTTCGGAAATTCTCAAAAGAAAATACGGCACTTTGAGCGGTGGCCAGCGCAGACGGGTTGACATTGCAAGGGCGCTTATTAACCGACCGAAGCTCCTGTTCCTTGACGAACCGACAACGGGACTTGACCCGAAAACAAGGCTGCAGGTGTGGGAAATCATCCACAATCTTCGCAAAGAAACAGGACTTACGGTATTCCTCACAACCCACTATATGGAAGAAACAGTTGACTGCGACAATGTGGTGATTATTGATTCGGGCAAAATTGTTGCCAACGATTCTCCGCATAATCTCAAAAAAGATTATTCGTCAAACAGCCTTGTTTGGTACACGGAAGAAAATTCTGAAAACGATAATCTTCTCAAGGCCGATAATCTTGATTTTGAAAGAGTCGGAGATGCATATAAAATCAAAATCAAAAACAGCAGACAGGCTCTTGAAATCACAAACAAACATACTGAAATTGTCGATTTTGAGATTATCAAAGGCAATATGGACGATGTGTTTCTGACCGTAACGGGTAAAAGGCTGGGTGACTGATATGAAATTTCAAAGAACACTTTGCTCATACAAGGGTATGACAAAACGAAATATAAAGGTATATTTAAAGGACAAAACCGCAATTATCTTCTCAATGATGACGCAGATTATCATACTCGGATTATATCTTTTGTTTCTCAAACAGAATTATGTCGATTCAATGACTTCAATGCTTGACAGCTTCAACATCAAAACAGAGGACAATTTGATTAACGCACTTGTAAATTCATGGCTTGTATCGGGCGTTATCGGAACATCTGTTGTAACGGTTGCAATGAACTCGCTTTCGGTAATGATTTCCGACAAGCAGAACAAGATTGACTACGACTACAACGCTTCTTCCGTAAAGGGCAGTACGGTTGTTCTCTCCTACTTTTCGGGTGCGGTTATAAACACAATTGTAATCAGTGCAATTTTGCTGACGGCAGGCATCGCATTTTCGTGCATATCTGGTTCAAGCTTTCCCGAATTTACAGAGCTTTTAAAATTGTACGGACTTGTGATTTTAGGCTCTGTTTCGGCTGTACTTATTCTTATGTTTGTTGCGTCATTCTTCAAAAAAAATTCAACCTATGCCGCATTCAACACACTTATTTCGGTTGCAATCGGTTTTGTAATCGGCGCATACATTCCCGTCAGCCAGTTTTCTGACGGAGTTCAGACATTTGTAAATCTTATCCCAGGCTCACACATTGCGGCTATGATAAGAAATGTGCTTGTCAGCCCATGCATTAACGATATTTCGACCTCACTCGCAGGAGCAGACCACGGAATGTTTGCAGAAGAGGCAGAAAAAGCGTTTGCAACCAATCTCAACCTTTTCGGAAACGAAGTGGATTTCACATTTATGATGATGTACTCAATCGGTGCAATCGTACTTTTCCTTGTCCTCAACCTTATATCATACAAATTCAGTTCAAAACGCAAGGACTGATTTATGACAGATAAAAAGCCGACACTCCGAAAAGTGTCGGCTTTTTTATATATAGTTACTTCCAAACTTCTTCTGCAATTTCTTTTACAAGAGCAAGCTTTGCCCACTGCTCTTCCTCGGTAAGCTTATTACCGATTTCGCATGATGCAAAACCGCACTGCGGACTGAGATACAATCTGTCAAGCGGAATATACTTTGCCGCCTCATGAATACGATTGATTACAGTCTGCTTATCCTCAAGAACAGGTGACTTTGTTGTGATAAGACCGAGAACAACCTTTTTGTCACCGCTCACATATTTTAACGGTTCAAAACCGCCTGAACGCTCATCGTCAAACTCAAGATAATAAGCGTTGACATTTTCTTCACCGAAAAGTTTCTCTGCAACAGGATCATATGCACCGCTGCTGAAGTATGCAGAATGATAGTTACCTCTGCAAACATGGGTGTTGATAACGAGATCATCGGGCTTACCCTCAATTGCAAGGTTGTTTACCTTGAGAAGTTTCTCGCTGATGTCATTAAAATCTGCATCCTCGCCATAGCGGTTTACGCTACCCTCCGCAACAAGAACGCCCCATGTGCAGTCGTCAAACTGGATATTGCGGCAGCCAGCGGCATACAACTCCTGAATGACGGTGCGGTAGGCGACAGCAATATCCTGAATCAGCTGTTCGTGGTCAGGGTAAACAGTATCCGTGTTTTTACCGTTGTCCTCGCGGTACAGTTCGGCCAGCAGCTGCGCCGGGGCAGGCATAGTTTGGCGGGCGATGCAATTCTCATCCTCAAACTGCTTGACAAATTTGTAGTGCTCTACAAAAGGATGGTTCTCACCGCTGATCTTACCACTCACTTTAATGGAACCATGGGTAGTCTCCTCACCGTGGAAGAAATAACCGTGATCCAGTTCCACTTCATCAATACCGTGGAACCCCCACATAAAATCCAGATGCCAGTAGCTACGGCGAAACTCGCCATCGGTAATGGCGTGATAACCCGCACGCTTCTGCTT
>ERZ840371.4404-NODE-4404-length-10616-cov-2.886848_pt1 | contig 10616 bp, 8 predicted proteins | sample MGYA00519937_ERZ840371 | MGnify/ENA primary metagenome ERZ840371 (study PRJEB31850, sample SAMEA3708873) | human gut metagenome | biome: human gut; feature: human-associated habitat; material: faeces | place: China | collected 2014 ... | reverse complement strand
ATTGACCGGCGGTTCTCCCGTCTCGATCACTTCCGGGGCATCAACGATCTCAATCTGCTCTATTTTATAGGTATATTTTGAGAGCTCTTTCTCGATGACATCTTTCTGTCCAGTTAAACAGACGGTAATGTCTTTTCGTTCTGTGACCGCATCGACAGCACCTTTTACGATCTCTCCAGGGGCGTTGTCCCCGCCCATGGCGTCTACAGCAATTTTTATCATGTTTTTCTCTCCAATTCCTGTCCGCGCTCAGAAAAGCGTTGATAAATATTTCCATAGCACGGAGCATCCCATCGAACGGCGTAAAAACGCACTGCCGCTCTCCGGGACTTTTATAGTAATTAATATACTAAATACCTTTCATAAAATCAATACCTTTTTCATGCAGTTTTCATGAACAGGGAATGACAGGTTTTTGGAAAAAAATAACTTATATAAAGAAGAAAGAGATAAAAAAGCCATGATGATCGGTCTAAGATTCAGATCCTATTATCATGACTTTTTCTAATTCATATGCCCTTACCACTTATCAGACCTGTCCTTACCAGGTTCCTTACGAGGCATGCATATCCGTTTAACGGCTTCTTCGCATTTTATTCCTGCACAAGTTTATGGATCATCCCGCTCACCTGTGACGGGTTTGCTTTTCCTTTCATCTCCTTCATGACCTGTCCCATAAGGAATCCGATGACTTTGTCTTTTCCTTCCTTTAACTCGCCCACAGCTTTCGGGTTTGCGTCCAGGATCTTCTTCACTGTTTCCTCCAGAAGTCCGGAATCACTCTCCATCCTGAGCCCATGTTCCTCAACATAAGCTGCCGGATCCACATCAGACTCAAACATGACGGCAAACACATCCTTTGCAGTCTGGTTGTTGATGACGCTCTTCTCAAGGAGTGCGATAAGAGATGCCAGATGCTCTGCTGTGAAGGTGATCCTCGATGCCTCTGACTCCTTCTCCTTTAAAAGACGAAACGTCTCGCCGGTCAGCCAGTTCGCTGCCTTCTTCGGTGCCGCACCTGCCTTGATGGTGTTCTCGAAAAGTTCAGCCAGCGCCTTATCCCCTGTGAGGATATCCGCATCATAAGCACTCAGCCCGTACTCGGACTGGTATCTCCTGGATTTTGCTTTCTTTAACTCCGGCTGAGCTGCACGGATGGAAGCGATCCATGCGTCGGAAATATCGATCGGCGGAAGATCCGGGTCCGGGAAGTAACGGTAGTCCTTCGCGTCTTCCTTGGAACGCATCGCATGGGAAGATTCCTTGTTGTCATCCCAGCGGCGTGTCTCCTGGACAACAGCACGACCCTCCTCAAGAAGCTCTATCTGGCGTTCTCTTTCTCCCTCGATGGCGTGGGCAATGGCCTTGAAGGAGTTTAAGTTCTTCATCTCAGTTCTCGTCCCAAATACCGGGCTTCCCACCTCGCGGACAGAAAGGTTTACGTCGGCACGCATGGAACCTTCCTGGAGACGGCAGTCGGAAACGCCGAGGTACTGCATGGTGGACTGAAGATGCTCTAAGTACTGGATGACCTCATCGGCGCTTCTCATATCCGGTTCGGATACGATCTCAATCAGTGGAACGCCGCTTCGGTTGTAATCGACCAGGGAACTGTCGGTCCACTCGTCATGAACCAGCTTTCCCGCATCCTCCTCCATATGAATCTCATGGATGCCGATGCGCTTTGTTCCAGCTGCCGTCTCAAGCTCCACATAACCGTCGTGGCAGATCGGCAGATATAACTGGGAGATCTGGTAGTTCTGTGGGTTATCCGGGTAGAAGTAGTTCTTACGGTCAAACTTGCAGAACTGGTTGATCTGGCAGTTTAAAGCAAGGCCCGCGCGAAGTGCGAACTCCACGACCTGCTTATTTAATATAGGAAGAGATCCCGGCATACCCGTACAGATCGGGCAGACATGGGTGTTCGGCGCTGCGCCGAAATCTGTTTTGCATCCGCAGAAAATTTTCGTCTTTGTGGCTAACTCCACATGGACCTCAAGACCGATGACGGTTTCATACTGTTTCATGATAAGGTCTCCTTTCTGACAAACGGAAGTGTCCATCCACCGCGGACATTCTCGATGGCGGATGCTGCGGCAAACAGGGTCTTTTCTCTGAAGCAGTCACCGAGAAGCTGGACACCGATCGGTAGTCCCTTTTCGTTCATGCTGCACGGGACTGTGAGTCCCGGAAGACCTGCAAGGTTTACGGCAACCGTATAAATATCGCTTAAATACATCGTCATCGGATCGCTTAAAGACGTTCCGATCTTTGGAGCTGCCGTCGGGGCTGCCGGTCCGAGAATGATGTCGTACTTTGCAAATGCATCGTCAAAGGCTTTCTTGATCAGGGCACGTACCTTTAACGCTTTCAGGTAATATGCGTCATAATATCCGGAGCTTAAAACGAAGGAACCCAGCATAATTCTTCTCTTGACCTCCGGCCCGAATCCCTCGGATCTGGAACGCTTGTACATGTCGTGGAGACCTTCGTACTCTTTCGCGCGGTAGCCGTATTTGACACCGTCGAAACGCTCTAAGTTGGAGCTTGCCTCCGCAGCCGCGATCACGTAATATGCCGGGATCGTGTACTCCATAAGACCGAGGTCAAAGTATTCTACATCTGCCCCGCACTCCTTTAAGTAGGCTGCACACTGCTCGATGGCTGCTCTCACATCATCGTCAAGTCCGTCCGACAGATACTCCTTCGGGATACCGATCTTCATGCCGCGGATATCTTTTCCGATGGCGGAAGTGAAATCCGTGTCCGTTCTCTCCATGGAGGTACTGTCTTTCTCGTCATGGCTTGTGATGGTCTCAAGAAGGGCCGCACAGTCGGCTGCATTCTTGCCGATCGGTCCGATCTGGTCCAGGGAAGACGCGTAAGCCACAAGGCCAAAACGGGAAACCGTTCCGTATGTCGGTTTGATTCCGGTAACGCCGCAGTAGGAGCTCGGCTGGCGGATGGATCCGCCGGTATCAGAGCCGAGAGCCGCGAAGCATTCACCGGCTGCGACCGCCGCGCAGGAACCGCCGGAGGAACCGCCCGGAACATGTTCCGTATCCCACGGGTTCTTTGTAACCGCAAATGCGGAAGTCTCGGTGGTACTTCCCATGGCGAACTCATCCATGTTTGTCTTTCCTAAAAATACAACTCCTTCTTTGATCAGGTTCTCAACTGTCTGTGCGGAGTATGTTGGTACAAAGTTCTCTAAGATCTTAGAACTGCATGTTGTTGTATATCCCTTTGTACAGATATTATCCTTAATTGCCATTGGAACTCCAGCTAATGGTCCTGTGTAAGTCCCGTCATCGATTCCTTTCTGTACTTCTTCGGCCCTCTTTAATGCACTTTCTTCATCGTAAGAGACATATCCATGTACATCACTTTCGACTGCCTTGATCTGTTCAAGTGCTACCTTTGTTGCTTCTACAACTGTGATCTCTTTGTCTTTGATCTTCTTGCCTAATTCTACGGCAGTTAATTCTAAAATGCTCATCTTCTGCCTCCTATATGATCGTCTTTGGCACGACAAAGGCGTTGTCCTGCGCTTCTGGTGCGTTCTTTAATGTGTCTTCGCTTCCGTCTCCATTCGTTACCACGTCTTCTCTGAATACATTCTTCACTGGAAATACGTGAGACATTGGTTCTACACTGCTTGTATCTAGTTCGTTTAATTTATCTACATAGTCGAGCATACTTTCCATATCTTTCTTGGCCTGTTCTTTTTCTTCGCCAGATAATTCAAGCTTTGCTAAAATTCCGACATATTCAATCGTTGCATCATCAATATGATTTGCCATAAGTCTTCCTCCTGTTAAATTGCCTATAGAGTTAATGTTACCATAATTTTTATCTTTTTAAAATATAAAAATGAACAAAAGTCTGCCGTTTTTTCTTAAAAATGACAGACTTTTGCTTACTTTTTTTAAAAATTTAATCCATTCAGGATCTGATTTATAAAATCTTCTATGTGAGTGAATGCCTCTGGTACAAGATCTGCTAAAAATGACAACAGATAAAGAATAAAGACGATCACCGCCCACTTTCCTTTTTTTGATCTCTTCTTTTCTTTTTTATTTTTATAGGTTGATGTTTTCCTCTGTGTCTTCATTGACTGCGTCTTTGTATTCTTGATATTTTTAAAATCTGGATGTCGTTTTTCATCATGAATATATTTTGGCTGAGAAGTCTTTTTGTCAGTCGTTAATATATCCCAATGGCCATCTTTTAATATTCTTGACCGGCCTAAGCGATTAAAATCATAACCACACATTGGACAGACACCATTTCTTAACTTTTCTTCACAGATTGGACATTTCTCGTATTTCATAGGCCCTGCTTTCTTACTGATTCGTTTTTATCTTATGGAAATGGTATCATATAATCTTAGTGTTTTCAAGAATTGCTCGACTTTATCTGTTATATATCAACAAAAAAATATGGCAGATTTCTCCACCATATCTTTTCTAAATTAAATTAATTTCCACATTTTCTGGAAATGCACGAAGGGTCATTGTATCTTTTCCATCATTTAGATAAATTTCAATAAATGTATTATCATAATATATCTCAATGTTTTTGAGTTCTTCTGACATTGAAACTTCTCTTTGAATTCCGTATTCTGTACTAAACTGATGCTTAAGTGTACTTCGGTCTGCAACTATATGTCCTGCTGCCCAGTCAATCTTAATACTTAGATGATCTTCTTGATCTCCGATCTGAATTTCTGAGATCTGTTTATCTGTCAGATTGATATACCATGTATCTTCTTCTGGTTTAATTCTTTTACTGTCTATATCAAGATGTGCATATTCATTCTTAATATTTTCTGGCACTTCCTGGCATAACTTTCCTTCTTTGATCGTTAAGAACCTTGGCATTGTCAGACTATGGATCCACATATCTTCTTTTGCATATGGGAGTTCCTGTGCCCCACACCCAAGCCACGCAAACATCATTGGTTGTCTGTCTTTTCCATAGAATGCCTGTGGTGCATAAAAATCAAATCCTTTGTCGATCTCATCAAATGATTCCACATGAAATGTTTTATCTTCAAGATTTAACTCTCCGATAAAATATACACTGGAAAACTCATTGTGAAAACGTTCTCCCATTGGTGTACGTCCCATTAATGATAAGAATAAAACATCTTTTCCATCTATTTCAATGTAAGATGGACATTCATACATATAACCAAGCTCCAGGTCAATTCCTGTCAGTTCAATATTTCCCTGATATACCCAGTTTTCAAGATCTGTACTCTTATACAAAATCAATCTTGCCTGCCCATCGGTGCTTCCACCACCTAAAAGCATCCAGTATGCTCCTTCTTTTTCAAAGACAAATGGGTCTCTGATCTCCCCGATCAGTCCTTCTGGCTGTTCATCGATGATCGGATTGTTTGGAGATTTAAGAATTGTACCATCACTGTTCATAACTGCCATTGCCTGTTTTGGGATCTTTCCCTGTTCTGTCTTATAGTTTGCTGTGTAATAAAGATAAAGCTTACCATCTGCTTCTATGGAATTTCCTGAATAACATCCATTTTTCTCATATTCCTGATCTGGAATGAGCATCTGATCAGACCATTCCCATTTTACGAGATCTTCCGAGATCACATGTGCCCAGTGTTTCATTCCGTGTTCTGGTCCAAATGGAAACCACTGATAAAACACATGGTATTTTCCTCCAAAATACGCCAGTCCATTTGGATCGTTCACTAGTCCACATGGGGGATGAATATGATAGGATGGATGCCGTGGAGTATCTTTACAATACTCCATAAGCTCCTTTAAATATGCTTCATGGCTTTTTTGGATCGGTGTATATTTTTCTACATCTAAAAATTTCATATTATTCCCCGATCACGTCTTTTCCTGCTTTGACATTGATTCCTGTCTTAAATGCCACAGGTGTCTGGTTACCTTCATCCGTTTTGACAAATACGACGACTGGATTTAATCCTTTTGCTTCAATCTTTGCTTTGTCAAATTTGAGAATTGGCTGACCTTCCTTCACGTGTTGTCCTTTCTTTACAAGATATTCAAATCCTTCTCCATTCATGGATACTGTTTCGATTCCTACATGGATCAGAAATACACTATTGTTTGTTGTTCGGACACCGATGGCATGTTTTGAAGCTTCCATCACTGTACAGATTTCACCTTCTGCCGGCGCTAAGACTGTTTCACTTGTTGGGATGATCCCCACCCCGTCTCCTAATACTTTTTCAGAGAAGATTCCATCTTTTACATCTTCAATCGCAATAACTTTTCCGTCAACAACTGCTTTGACTGGTACTTTCGCTGTCTCATCAATTGTTAATGCAGATTCAGCTTCTTCCTCTTCTTCACCATGTGGAACACCTTTTGTTTTATTATAAATAACGATCAGTACGATTGGTACGATAAATGCGATCAGGTTTCCAATGACATAAAATACTAATTTATTTGGTACTACGATCAGAAGTCCTAATATTCCTGTTAATCCCTGTCCAATGGCTCTTACGCCTGCAAGTTTCATGAATGCTCCTCCACATCCAGCTCCTAAGCAAGAACATACAAATGGGATCACGGAATATTTTAAGTTTGCAGCAAAGATGGCTGGTTCTGAAATTCCTACTAATGTTGGAATGAAACTTGACATTGCGATATCTCTGTCTTTAGAATGTTTCTTCGCTAACAAGTACATTCCGATGGCTCCACCACCCTGTGCAATGATCGATACAGACCAGATTCCCTGAATGTAGTTAAATCCTGTCGTAGCGATCAGATTTGCTTCAATTCCCTGAATCGCCTGATGTGTTCCTGTAACTACTAATGGCTGTAATAACGCTGCAAAGACAAATGCTCCAAATGCTCCGAAACTGTTGTATAAAACATCGATCACTGCTGCTAATCCGTTACCGATCATATTTCCAACTGGTCCGAATACTGTAAATAATGCTACGTTTGCAAAGAAAATAGTAATTGTTGGTACGAATACAAATGATACCACAGCTGGTACATATTTCTGTGCGATCTTTTCTACTTTAGACATAAACCATGCGGTTAAGATTGCTGGGAATACTCCACCCTGGAATGCAACTTTTGCAATTGCTAATGGTCCGAAATGCCAGTAACTTGCGGCAGATGGGTCTAATACGAATGTATTACGGTTTACAAGATCTGGATGTACCATAACGATTCCGACTAAGATACCAAGGATCGGATTCCCACCGAATCGTTTGACAGCACTATACATTACAAGGATTGGCAGATAATTAAATGTTGTTGCCATGATCGCTAAGAATTCTGCAATATCTGCAACAAGTTTGCTCTGATCTGCTAAGGATCCCTCTAATCCAAATAATCCATTGGCTGTCAATAATGCTTTGACACCAGTCAGGATCGCTGCTGCAACAAATGCTGGAATGATCGGAATAAATATATCAGAGAATACTTTGAATCCCTGCTGTAATTTTCCCATCTTGCTCATTCCTTCTGCCTTGGCATCAGACTGAGACATTTCTTTGACACCTGTTAATTCAATAAATGCATCATAGACATTGTTAACTGTTCCTGTTCCGAAAATGATCATCAGCTGCCCACTATTAAATAAGACACCTTTAACACCTTCGATATTCTCTAATGCTTTACGGTCATATTTTGTTTCATCATTTAAAATCAGTCGAAGTCTTGTCACACAATGTGTCGCACCTTTGATGTTACTGATCCCACCAACGTGATCTACCACATCTTGTGATATTTTTTTGTAATCCATCTATACTTGTCTCCTTTATTTCTCTCTTTTTATTTGTTTATTTTTGTTGCTATTTTTGTGTTTTTCGCTTCTAGTGTACCATCTGTCACTGTCAGTGCCAATCCATTTCCTGGATGATCACATAATCTTGCATTTAATGCCGTTCCATTAATATATAATGTTGAAATATCCTGGTCTATGATCAGACAGATTTCATATTCTTTGTCTGCTTCCAATTTGATCGGACGCTCAAGTCCAATGTTAAAGCACTGATACCATGGATAATTTGGACATTTGTTAAAGACAACTTTATTTTCTTCCACAAAGAATCTGTATTCATATGAAACTTCTGTTTCTTCATCTTTGTAAAATCTGATAGAAAATTCTTTCGTTCCTTCTTCAAATTTTACAGTTGTTTTGAATGCTGCGATGCTTCCTGTATCTTCACAAAGAAGTGTTTCTTCTTTTGTGTCAATCGTTTTCATACAAGGGTTAAATAAATCTTTCCAACCATCGAATGCTTCCATCATCTGGTCTACCGGTTTTACCCCAAGTGTTCCATCTTCTTTCTGGAATACTTCGTGTGGCACGAAAGTTCCTCCCCACAAGTATGCGTTCTTGTCATCGTTATCGATTCTTGTTGGCACCCATCCAAAAAGTACTCTTCGTTCTCCATCAAATGCTGTACGTCCTGCATAGTATGCTCTACCGTCAAATGCATCATCAAATGGTGCTTCCCAAGGTCCGTATAGGTTCTTGCTTCTTCTGTAATGGATTTTATTACCCTCACTGTATTCTGAGAATACAAGATACCACCAGTCTCCCATCTTAAAGATCTCTGGCATCTCAAACATTGTGTAGATTCCTGGTGCCCAGAAATCTCCTTTAAATTCCCATTTCTTTAAATCTTTTGATGTGAAATGTACGAGACGTCCTGTCTGTTTTCTCTTATCTTCTCCCTTTCTTGCTCCAAGGATCAACAGATATTCTTCTCTTTCCTCATCCCATAGGACAAATGGATCTCTCCAGTTTCTCTTATCATATCCTTCCTGTGGAGGAATCTCTAATGCTTCTTTCGATTTCTCCCATGTGATCCCATCTTTGCTTGTAGCGTGAAGCAATGTCTGTGATGTCTTTCCTGCCTTTAAGAATTCTCTATTATATCCTGTATAAAATGCATGAAATCCTGCCTCTGTTTCAAAAACACTTCCTGCATAGATGAACTGATCTGCTTCTTCATCCGTTCCACGCTTTAAGCTTTCTCCATAGTCTTTGTAATCTACAAAATCTTTTGTTGTTGCTAATGCCCAACCGAATGGTTCTCCAAAAGGTCCTGGATTTCTTGTATCTCTCTGATGATATACATAAAACTGACCTTCTTTTCCATAAGGCATAATATCTCCTACCCAAATACCTTCTGGCTGATAATATAACTGATACATAATTTAATCCTTTCTTTGATTTACCTTGTTGCTTTCTATGGCTTTATTATATGTCAAACGTTTTCATATGTCAATCGTTACCATATTAATTTTTGCACAAAATATTTGGGTGATTTTTGGTAGTTTTGCATAAAACTTATCTTATTTTGTACGTTCTAGCATATTTTTAGGCATCAAAAAAGGAAGAGTAGTATTTTCTCTTCCTTTTTTATTCTCTGTTATGTTGTCTGTCCTTCCAGTAATTTTACTGGAAGATCCATGCAGCTTTCTGCTGTTTTTCCTTCGATCAGATCGATCAGCTTCTCTGCTGCGTACTGTCCAAGATGCTGTGTATCCTGACAGAGTGTCGTAAGATTCGGAACGGTCAGCTTCGCCAACCGGATTCCATCGTAGCCTGCAATGGAAATATCTTCCGGGATAGACATTCCCCGTTCACGGATTACATGAATGCCTCCAAATGCTGCAAAATCGTCCGGATATATAATACAAGTCGGCGGTCTTCTCAGATCAAGAAGCTTCTCTGTCGCTTCCCCCGCGCCCTTGGTATCGCGGTATCTTGTCATCATCACATATTCATCCGGGATCTCCACCCCAAACTTTTCTGCTGTCCTGTAAAAAGAGGACAGACGGTTTGTTGTAACTGCGGAATCTGTACCGTGGATGTATGCAATTCTTCGATGTCCCATCTGATAAATATAAGTGAACAGATCTTCCATTCCCTTTGCATTATCCGAAACAACTGCCAGACGATCATTGAAGATATAGTCGATGGTCACAACCGGAATATCACTCAGTGCAAGCTGCAGCACCTCCGGCTCTGAAAAATCAACACATGCAATCATAATTCCGTCAAATCCCCGATATCTGGCATGCTCCAGATACGTCATCCGCTTTCCGCCGGAGCCTCCGCAATTGACAAATGTAAGATCATAATCTCTTGCCTCTGCAGCTACCTTGAAGCTATCCAATACTGCTGCGAAATAATCATGTGTCAGACCATTATGTTCTGCATCCGTGAAAAGAACTCCGATGTTATAACTGCGATTCGTCTTCAATGTCCTCGCAAACAGATTCGGACGATATCCCATTTCTTCTGCCTTCTCACGAATCATCTTCTTGCGTTCCTCGCTGATGTCTGCATGATCGTTCAGCGCCTTGCTGACTGTTGCAACGGAAACCTGACATTCCTTTGCGATGTCTTTTAAGGAAACCATATCGCCTACCTCCTGCCTTCGACACCTCCGTTTTTTCTTTGCGTCTTATCCTTATATCCTGCTGCTTTCTTTCACGCAGCAGTTTGTTACGTAAACGATATACTTAAACGTTTTCTTTAATTACATTATATGCGCCATGCACATATATTTCAATATCTTTTTATTATTTTTAATCATTTTGCCGTTTTATACAATTTAATTTCCTGATTTTTGTTGC
>ERZ840371.4399-NODE-4399-length-10627-cov-2.852157_pt1 | contig 10627 bp, 10 predicted proteins | sample MGYA00519937_ERZ840371 | MGnify/ENA primary metagenome ERZ840371 (study PRJEB31850, sample SAMEA3708873) | human gut metagenome | biome: human gut; feature: human-associated habitat; material: faeces | place: China | collected 2014 ... | reverse complement strand
GTTTGCCAATGATCCTCTGTACGAGACATTAGGTGCTTTACAGAAATCATTGGAGCAACAGAATCTCCAGTTGTATGTTGTTGGAGCATGTGCCAGGGATATTGCAATGAAAGTTCTTAATGTACCTGCTTCGGCAAGACGCACCATTGATATTGACGTTGCCATCGCTCTTGACAATTGGGAAATGTTTGACAAGGTATCGGAACAGCTTCAACAGAACTATTTCAAGAAGGATCCGTATGCCAAACAGAAGTTCTATTACAAAGGAGAAGAGGGGACGAATGACTATGAAGTTGATATCGTTCCGTTCGGGCCTCTTGCAAACAACGAGGTAATAGGATGGCCTCCTGAGGGCAATCCGGAAATGTCGGTAAGATGTTTTGAGGATGTTATGAAGGATGCAGACACCATTATCGTGGACGGGAATGTACGGTTCTGCATAGCATCGCTAAGTGGTCAGTTCTTGATAAAGCTCGACGCATGGATAGACCGTCACTTGAAAACAGACAAGGATGCACGTGATATGTTCTATATCATAGACAACTTCTACTGGACTTCCATCGTTGATAAGTTCCCACCACCAGAGCTGGTGACCAATTCCGATGACCCTGCGTTTGATGACTTCGTAGCAGGGGCACAATGGATAGCATCAGAACTCCGTTCATTACTATCAGATGAACACCGCACGTACTATGTAGATTTCATCAACAGCGAGCTGTCATTAGAAGATAACAGCAAACTCGTTCAACATCTTGTTACGGCATCGAACAATAGTAACGTGCGTAACTACTCAAACATAAGACTCGCATTACAGAACATCGTAAACATTCTTTCGGCATGACAACAGAACTATTCACAAAAGGCTATGACAGCCAGAATGAGGACTACTGCAAGGTGGTAGAACTCGAAGGACGTACTCTTGTCATCATGGCTGATGGCATGGGAGGATTATCACTTGGTGCAGAAGCCGCAGAGTGTGTATGTGAGGGTTTTGCCGAATACGTTTCCAAGAATCTTGATGCAGGCAACCTTTGGCAAGAGGCTTTCAAGTATGCAGACAACAAACTTCATGAATTGAGCCTTGCAAACCATAGCAATATGGGAGCAGCCGTAACGGCACTGATAATCACAGAAACATCATGTGAGGTTGCTTGGCAAGGTAATGTTCGCCTATATCTGTATAGAGACAATCAGCTACAGCAACTCACCACTGACCATGTGATGGATATAGGGTATGGGCAGAAGATGCTTACACGCTGTCTGAAAGGAGGAGGTTTGCGTGATGACGTTCCGACAAAGAACATACCATTGCAGACGGATGATATTCTATTCTTGTGTACAGATGGATTCTATAATATCCATGAACAGGATTTGTCATCTGGCAATGCTAGTGTTCCAAAAGAAGACATTATGACTGATGATGCAACATGTCTAACCATCAAAATCAATTAGCACATGACAGAAGAAGAAATATACGAAGAGCTCGAAATCACATACGGCAAACCACCCAGAACTACATCGGAGAAAAACATGATATGGCTGAAGGGCGTTCTGGAAGAGCATATCATTGAAGGCGAGTTCAATGAAGATGTTCCAAAACCAAGTCTCGATGCACTTGCAATGACCCTCATCGCAATCACCACCTATGACATTCCGATGGAAGAACTTGCAGCCAAGAAACCTGCAATAAAACGCGCGCTTCTCTGGTTCATCGTAAAGTGCCATAATCATTATGACGAGATAGATGAAATAATGCATCAACTCATGCATAAGTCATATAGGGGTCTCAAACTTTTCATGATTACCAGGATGCTGAAAATCTTCAAGTGGCTGTCCATGCAGGAGATTCCAACAAAGTTGGTTGAGGTAGTCTTGCATCCAGAGCACTACGATGACATAAGTGAAGGACTTCACCAACTTATTAGTCCAAACAAGATTGAAAGTGCTGTACTATATATAATATGTGCGATAGAAGACGGACTTCTTCCTATGGATGTCAGTCGTTCGCTCATGATAAAGGAGTTTGAACTTACTCCTAACAAGAGTGCCTACCACCGCTACTTCTCCAAATACTTCACCTATGCGGCAGATTTGAACGCCCAAGAAAAGAAATGGCTCGAAACACAAAAGGAGAAGCGGAAGATTACACTGCGTGCAACCATCGGCTACACAAGAAAAGATGACGGAAGCATCAAGTTCCATGGTCGCACCCTTACCGCACGTAATGCACTGCTTTACCTCATAGCAAAACTCCGACGATTACTCGATCTAAAGCGACTCATGAAGGAATCATAAAATTACATCGTCCTCAGCAAAAATCCACAATCGGACACTTGCTGAGGACGATTTTCTTTGCTTTTTACGTAAAACAATGTTAAGCCAGTGGACTACAGTGGACAGTCCAAATCTGTCCTTTACAGGTATAATTATCAGTCAATTAAAAAGTATTACCTTTGAACCGCCATTCAGAATCTCAGCTGGATTGGCGGTGTTTCTTTTTCCTGAAGCTGTCGGATTTAGAGCACCCTGAGAAAGTTAGTGAGACAGCGCAGTGTTCTACCTCTAATATATTGTATATGGAGATAAACGAAATCATAAAGTCAGGCAACAACGTCATGCTCGTTGTCTCTTCCAACGATCTCCTGCGCTTTGCAGATACCATTGTCCAAAGAGCACTGGAGAATCACGCCAATGAAGAAACTCAGCAGCGTAAGGAAGACGAAGACGAAGAGAAATTCCTTACTCGAAAAGAAGTGAAAAGTATTTTCGACGTATGTGACAGCACCCTTTGGTCTTGGCATAAGCATGGACTTCTTTGCCATCGCAAGTTTGGCAGAAAGTGTGTCTACGCTCTCTCTGACATCCGTCGTTTCATGAACGACCATGTAGAGAAAGACACCGCAGCCGGCTATGTCAAGTGGCACGAGGTCAAGGCTAACATTCCAGAGTAGCGACATGCAGCGGTGGATGGGATGGAATACTTTATGCGTTCTTGTCTGGTCAACAGGAATGCCAACGACAACCGTCATCTGACCAATGGCACAACACCTTAGATATTATGTACTCTATCAGCAATATCGAGAAGACCGAGAACCTGATCGTTCAGGTCTCACAGTTGAAGCATCGTGTCGAGAATCTGGAGAATGTCCTTCGCAATGGCAAGGATGTACTCACTCTCGAAGAGGCTTCGCTCTATACAGGAATTTCTCGCAGCACTCTGTACAAGTTAACAAGCGCACACGAGATTCCATACTACAAGCCTCATGGCAAACTTATCCTCTTTGAGCGCAAGGAACTCCTCGCATGGGTTCGTTCTAACCGAATCCCTGTAAAATGCGAAGAAGAGGAAGAAGAACCTCAGAACTGATCAGAAGAATCAACTAATGTATATACATATGGAGAATTCTACTGATACCCGACTCATCCTTTCACTGTCACTTCAGGACATTGACAACCTTATCAAAGACTTGAAGCCGACACATAGGATGTATCGCTTTGCATACTTACTCCGTCATGCCGCAGAAACCGATGGCACGCAGACAAAGCGCAATATCGGCTACAGCGTGCGGACGGGGCAGGTAGGTGCTTCGCATTCGGAACTGGGCAGGGAATGGAACTGCAATCGCAGTACTGCCACTCGTTTCCTCAAAGAACTGGAGGCTGATGGTCTCGTTAAGGTTGCGACGGGAAACGTTTCATCCATCACAGACATCAAGTGTCTGCTTGGCTGGCAGTGTGGCGACAAGGTCATTCCAAACCTTTCGAGTGATAACAAACTTGTACGTCAACTAATCAATTGAATCACTATGGGAAAGATTATTTTGTTCACAAATGTCAAAGGAGGTGTGGGTAAGACGACCCTTTGCAGCATCTTTGCTACCTATCTCTCTCAGAATGGCAGACCTGTTGCTGTAGTCGATGCCGACATTCAGCAGTCTATTTCTCGTCATCGCAAGAGAGACTTGGAAGACAACCCTCGTTTGCCTCTTCCTTGGCAGGTTAAGACACTTGTAGGCATGTCAACCGAAGAGGTTGCCGATGCTTTGGTAAACCTGAAGAAGTTGTCTTGTGACATCATCATTGATTGTCCTGGCAATATCATAGATCCAAACCTGAAGGCAATCTACTCAAATGCCGACATAGCGGTGGTTCCTATTCACTATGATGGTGACACATTGGATGCTAGTCTTGATTTTATCCAGATGTTTCATGCAAAGTTCAGAGCCAAGATGTTCTTCGTTCCTAATGCCATCTCTGGTATTGAGGAGAATAACAAGAAAATCAAGGCAATGCGAGACGCTACTCACGAACTACTTGATGATTATGGTGTTCTTACTGCCAGAATCAAGCGTACTAACGTTGTCTCTGATTATAGCACGCTGGAACCACTTAATTACATGAAGAAGAATGCAGTCAAGTACCCATTTGAGCCAATCATCAAGGAATTGGAGAAAGGAGGTGTTAACTGATGCCTAATTTTGCCGAAGGAGATAATGCTTTTATGGGACTCTTTGGTGATGTTCCTAACAAGGGAGCAGAAACATCCAGGGGCAAGGAACCACCGAAGCAGGACGAGTCTCATGTCTCAGAAGAACAGACCTCCAAAGTGAACAAAGGAGAATCCGGCAACAAGCCAGTTGAAGAAGTTGCTACCGAGACTCCTGTTCGCAGACGAGGGCGCAAGAAAAAGACTGTCGCAGATTGCGACGGTGGTTCTACAACTGAAGTCGGACACTTCTCTTGCATTTGCGATTCCAAACTGATTGCTCAGGTCAGAGCTCTTGCATGGAAGGAGCACATGACCGTCAGGGCTGTTGTCGAGAAGATGTTTTCTACCTGCGTCTCGAAGTACGAGAAGAAGCATGGAGCTATCGAGGTTGAACAGACCAAGTCCACCGATGAACTCTTCTGACCTCTCTACCTTATCGCACGCGATTTTTCTTTGCCTCCCGTGCAGACACCGAACTAACTTATGGTTCTTTGTCTGCACTTTTTTTATAGCCATATATCTATGACCTACCTATACCATGTAGAAGAGTATCAGCCTATAGGCATATACACATCCACAAGGTATAGGGTTATCTTTTGTGTAATCTTATAGACTTATAGGTTGGTTACAGATATATTGCTGTCATATTGTATATCTGCATACTCGTTATATAGCATATACACCTATAGGGTTGTACAGAGTATAGCATTATACACTTTTATTCGTCATATAGGGTTATAAAGTTATAGGCGTATATGTGTATCTGTTGATACAATCTATAGCATGTGTCCCATTATACGGCTATAGCCAGTATATCCGTATAGCGTTATACAAGATATGAGTCTACAGCAGGTATCATGTTATACAATGTATATACGAATAGCATTATCCAAGATACAAACCAATAGCAGGTATAGGTGTATATCTTGGGATGACCTAAAATGAGCAAAGGATGTATATTGCTTTATTGTGTATAGCCTTATACATTGGCGCGTTCCAATATCACCTTCAGAAGTCACATGTATGTATATTCCTATATCATGTATAACAATATAAGGCTTATACACTGAGGATGTTACATACCGCCGATAACTATCAAATCCGATGTGGTTAAATGCGCACCAGAATCCGCTATTATCACTGGCTTGTAATGCGCAGCAGAATCCATCTGATTCTGGTGTCTCACCAAGCGCATCTCTTTTCCCTATCGTCTATAGTTCAACGACTTCAAGCCAACTTCTACTTCCTCATGTTCCAACATAAGCCTTGCGGTTATTACCATAGAAAAGCCCACAAACGGCTCAAATTTCGCATTTCTGCCTCTCGTACGTATAAGTGACCGTCGAACGTCTTTCGTGCGTTCTGGAGCGATTTTAAGCCCTTGTTGGAGGCATCCTGTAACTGGTTTACTCCTGACGGTCTTTCTGATTGGTGTTTTTTCAAGCAATCGTAGCACTGGGCTTGCCCATGTACCATGTTTATACAGTATCGGGAAGCTCACTACCCGATAAGACTTTTATCTCATCGCTTTTTGACCAGATCAAGTTGCAAGCAAAGGTCAGGAGGTCCTGTTTGGTAGCCGATACTGCATCTGGACAAAACCTGTTGTCATTTCTCCTTTCATGGCACAAAAGTGTTGGCGAGAGGGCTCGCCCTCATATCCAGAACAATCTTGTTATGGGTAGCCTAATCCCCCGGACATACTGTCTTCGGGAGGCGACTGTCCAATGTTTTACGGCAAGCCGACATTCTTTTCAACCAACTTTTATCTGGACGATAATTGTCAAATCGGACAGTCGGAATGTCTTGCAGTCAACAGGGCATTCAGCCTTGCTGATGCCACTTTTTTCAAGCCCGAGGAAGCCTAATTCCCCAGACTTACTGTCGAGGGACGGCTTCTGCCACTGATTTGACAGCAAGCAATAGATGTAAAAGTTCTGGATTTGGGTTCGGGCTTTAGAAAAGAAAGTCTTCCATATTTGGCTCATAATTCGGAATCTGAGCTTGCTCCCTACGAAGAGATTCCCAGGTAGTTAATGGAGGTTAACACGTATTAGGCTACGCATTTGAAAAATGCCTTGCCGAGACGTGTTAATAGACGTTAACGCTTATTAGGCTAAGCGTTTTTGAAAAACGCGGCTTTAATCCGTTTACGAAAGTTAACGGTAATTAGGCTTACCGATTTCAAGAAATCTCGTCTTGCGTCTGATGCTGTTTTACACATCTTCATTGCCCTGGCATTAACGTTGGCTTAACGCCTGAGCCTGCTCAGAGTGCCACTCAAATTCTGAGTGGGGAGCATAATCCCCATTTTCCTTCAGTAAATGGAGTATGCTCCCAAATAGCAAGCTGGAGGTGTAAGGCTAAAAACTCGTTTGCACGAGGTTGGATTGCATGGTTATGCGCACCAGATGGTGAATTAGGTAAGCATTAGGCTCTGACGACGGAGCTTGCTCCTGTTTCCACTGTTTTGTTCTGTTAACAAATCGGAGTGACCACAGCAAGGCAAGCCTTTCGGGTCATTTTCGAAGCAAGCTCGTGATAAGTGAGAAGATAAGACGCACAGCAAACTTTGGGACGAACAGGATGACAAGATTCGGAAATGTTACAGGTCTAAAACAACAATGTCTGAACTTGTCTATGTATCATAACAAGCCCAGACAATGTTTAGCTACCATATTGTTGCTGTCAAACTCCTAATCCGTTCTGCACGCCAAGTTCTATTGGTCAGTACCTATGATAATACGCAGCAACAATCTTATTGACGAAGAAAGAAACAGAGAGAGTACTATAGCCAACTATTCACTTCTGTATTTCTCTATATTCTTGAACTCCTTGACATTATCATATCCGTATTCTTGTATCAAGTAGTCGTATTTATCAGCAGGAATACCTCTATTGAAAATACTTTGCTCGTGATTCAAAAACGCTCTTATATCAGTCTTCAACTGCCAAAGTACATAGTTTGAACAACTCAAAGGTGTTGCCGTAAATATGAAATAGGTCACAATAAATGTGATTGGAATCATCCGCAAATTCTTTCCTTTTTGCATTACAAGATAGATACATACAGCATAAGACCATAGGTTAAGAAGTACGATATAACAACGCAATATCGTTACTCCATAATCATTTATTCGCCGTCCAATAGCAATCGTTATCAATATCTGTAAAGGCAGAAGTAGCAATGGAATGTGCGCATAAATGCTTTTCCAAATCTTACCTTTTTCATTGATCTTGGTGTTTGCAATTAGGATGTAACATAGCAAGCCAAACGCTGTAAGTGTACTACAAATTAGCGAAATGTAACCACGAGGCAGTTCAAATGAACACACAATAATCAGCATGTAAAGATACATTACAAGAATGGCATAGGCGAACAATCCCAACAGCATCTTGTGATAGTCCTGGAATGCAGAAACTTTTTCCTTGAATGAGATCAGTTTCTTGCCTATAGGTTCTCGACGAAGGAAATCAAGCATACCGAACACGAAAGGAAGTATAAGACCTATGACCTCCAAAAGTAGGGTTGGAAACTTCAAGTCCGTCATCAGGCTGAGCGGCACATACAACAGGAAGAATGCTATTACCAAGCATAAGGACACTCCTGCTGCTGCACATGTAGCTATCAGTAAATCAAGAGACAGTTTCTTAGCATTGTTCCATAGCACTTGGTCTTTGCATTTCGCAATAACAGGGAACAAGGCAACAGAGGCTATTGAGGTCAGTACCAGAGCGCATGGGGTTGACGTATGTAGAATGTGAATGCTGTCCTGCCAGTACATATACCCCCATTCAAATAAGAGGAACACCTGTGTGGCTATATTCCATATCTTTGCCTTTCGCTTATCTTCAGCAATAGAAGCGAGTTTTGTCATGCCGATTGATGCAAACATTGCAGATGCAAGGAACACCAACGCGATTTCGAACGGAGATATTGGTATGTTCCAGTGGTATTCATCTCTCAGAATGGTGGCAAGCCAGCACAATGCGAACAGCGCTACATATATAACTGGAAGAGTGAAACGCTTGTATGGCTTTGCAAGCATCAAGACTTTCCAAAACTTTGTTGAAGAGAATATTCGTGTCATAACTACTCGTGATGTTTTCTTTATAAACTCGTAACCTGAAATTTATTATAGAACCTTGGTTTGCGCTTCCATCTTCATGGCTTCAAGGCGCTTCCAGTTTTCATTGATATGCTGGAACTTCACAACAACCCGACCTTGACGGTCTATGAATCCGTAAATTTCGATTTCTTCATCATCGGTCATTCCAAAGCCGTCCTTATCCCTGTAATACATACCATCAGGGTTGAGCTGCCAGCTGACCTGTGCCACACCGTTCTCGAAGTTTCTTACACGAGTAGGATAATGAGCGTTAAGGTCGCGAGCCCTCTGGATGGCTTCTTCTGGCAAACCCTTCAAAGAATCCCAGTCAATGTCATCAGTGGTTACAGTTCCGAATTTCTCATTGACATTCAGGAGCTCATAAGCACACATCGTGTTATTGTCCATCAGGTAACGAGGCTTCCAATACTGCATTATCACCTCTTCTGCAAGGCTCATTCCTTCACCTGCATCTTCAATTCTGAAATACTTCTGGTACTCAAGAGATGTAAGTTGTGCGTAGTAGGCTTTTGCCTGAGCTACAGCCTGACTGTCTTCATTCTTCTTGAACATATCGAAAATCTTCATTTTTGCTTGTTTTAATGGACAGAACAGCTTGGCTAAACAACTCCAAGCCATTCTGTCCGATTAGTTTTTCTGTTATCTAACCACTTCGCCCTTTCCGTTTACAATAACTTTATCGCCATTGCTAACTGTACAGAGGTATGTCTCATTACCTATAGCTTCGATGTTCTCATAAAGAGGCATTGTGATTACATGACCTTCAGGAGTCATCAATCCTTCATAGCCATCTCCAGCTGTATAGGCGCGAAGACGAGCTGTAGCTTGCTTGTTTCTTTCTTCAAGATATTCATGTTCGTCACCATCATCATCTGTATAGTTGTCTTTTGCATAATACACTTCTCCTGTGTCATAAGTCAAATGGTGTGTCTCAGATATGTAGAAGTCGTTTATCAGATTACCATCAAAATCATACTTACGCATGGTATGGTCAGACATGGTAACGTCAATTGAACTGTCTGTAATATAAACACATCCATCAATGAAAGGCAGAATCTGGTTCATGTTCTTATCATAAACTGCCCACTGCTTATCTTTTCTAACTCGCCAGTTTTCAAGATTGTTTGAAATGTCAATGTAGTCGTATTCAAGTGGCAGTACCATATTTCCAGTCTTATCCATCAGACCATACTTCTCACTTGCCTCGGCACATACGGCAATGTAGCCACCATGGAACACGTAGCCATCGGAAGCACTATCGTATTTCATACCATTGTCAATGATGATCTTACCTGTACTATCGAGGAACTTTATCCTTCCATCTTCTTCTACAGCACCAAGACCATCAGAGAAGATCCAGGCATGATCGTACTTCGGTTCAACGACAACCTTGCCGTTCTTTGCATTGAAGTAGCCACGCTTCTTATCACTACTGAAACATACAAGCGAATCGTTACCAAGAGGTTTAGCAATCCACTCGATGTTTTTCAGCACCTTCTTTCCTGTCTTCTTGTTGATAAGGTAGCCTTCACCACCGTCATAACCTGGAACATAACCAATAACTTCGCTCACGAACTGACCGCCATGAATCTCACAGTAGTTGTCCCAATAGTGCAGTCTTTTGATATGGTCATAAAACTCCATCGAAAGGGCTATGGCCATGATACCCATAATAACTGCTGCACTTACGGAGAATACACCCCATACACACTTGGCGAACTTGCCCTCACGTTTGTAACCGAACAGGCCAAAGAACCATCCCAAAGCCTGACAAATGCCTTTCCAAATTACGGAAAAGAACATTTTTGCTGATACTCTTTTCATAATTTTCATCTTTTATTAATACGTAAATTTAAGAAATAGTACAATTGTTGTTATATTCCATGTGCAGAAGGTCCATGTCCGCAGGTGTGTCCATTAATCATGTTTGAACAGTTTCCTGTGTATGTGTTAGTTCCTGCCTTTCTATATCCTTTATAGTTTGTACATGAACAGAGAGAACCTCCAA
>ERZ840371.4395-NODE-4395-length-10639-cov-3.792706_pt1 | contig 10639 bp, 9 predicted proteins | sample MGYA00519937_ERZ840371 | MGnify/ENA primary metagenome ERZ840371 (study PRJEB31850, sample SAMEA3708873) | human gut metagenome | biome: human gut; feature: human-associated habitat; material: faeces | place: China | collected 2014 ... | reverse complement strand
TACCGATGGATTGACGAAAAAGCTCCGGCATCCGCCGCAGATGATTGATTCAGAGTTTCCTGAAAACAGCATTCCCGGCCGGGTCGTCCGGCGCAAAAGAAAGAAGGAGGAACATCGCATGAAGGCCCTGAACCAGCAGAAAACCGAGTTATTTCGCAATATCCTGTTTATCACCTTAGGCAGTCTCCTCTACGCGCTGAATTTTGACCTGTTTCTGGAGCCGGGCGGCATCAGCAGCGGCGGCGTCTCCGGCATCGCCATGATCATCGTCTATGCCGCTCACCCGAAATTCCTGACGGTCGGCATTCTAAACGCCATGATCAACATCCCGCTGTTTCTCTGCGGCCTGAAAAAGATCGGACGGCATTTCTTCTTTGGCTCGCTCTACAGCACGGTGCTGACGTCCGTTTTCCTTGACCTGTTCGCCCGCATCCTGCCGGTCCCGGCCGTCGAGCCGCTCGTGGCGGCCCTGTTCGGCGGCGTGTTCATGGGCGTGAGCCTCGGCCTCGTGTTCCTGGGCAACGCCTCGACGGGCGGCGTCGACATCGTCGCGCGCCTGATGAAGCTGAAATTCCGCAATTTCCCCATCGGCAAGATCATCCTGTGCATGGACCTGACCATTGCCGTCATCACAGGCGTGGTCTACCGCGACTTCAACAACACGCTCTACAGCGTCATTGCCATGGTCGTCTCCTCCATGGCGCTCGACCGCGTCGTCTACGGCATGGATTATTCCAAGGTCGCGCTCATCATCACGGAGAAGTATGAGGCCATCGCCACGGCCATTGACAGCCAGCTCGACCGCGGTGTGACCCTGCTCAAGGGGCAGGGCTATTACAAGCGGCAGGACAAGATGGTCCTGCTCAGCGCCGTGAAGCGCAAGCAGCTCGCGGAGCTGAAGGAGCTGGTCATGGACATCGACCCGGACGCCTTCATCATCCTGCAGGATGCCCATCAGGTGCTGGGCGACGGCTTCAAGCGCTACGACCGAAACGAGCTGTAAAGCCAAAAAGGAGGACGCCGCCGTGCGGAATTTCATTGCCTGCCTGCTGCTGCTCGGCCTGCTGGCCGGGCTGTCCGCCTGCGGCGCGGACGACAGCTATCTCTCCGTCCGCACCCACGTTGAGCCGAGCATACCTGCAACGGAGACCCCGCAGCAGGAGGAGCCGCCCACGGCCGGCAACCGCAGCGAGCTGCGCGGCGCGATGCTCTCATTTGTCCGCAACTGGACGGAGCGGGGCGAGATCCGCATCTCGGGCTACAGCGGCGATCTCACCGCCGACCTGACGGAGACCGTGCGCTACATCACGCAGGAGGACCCCATCGGCGCCTACGCCGTGGACTATGCCGATGCGGAGCTGCGCGGCGACGCGCAGACCGGCACCGTCGAGGTCAGCATCGTGTTCCGCCGCTCCGCGGCGGAGATCGATGCTATCGTGACCGTGAGCGGCGTCAACGGCGCGCATGCGAAGATCCGGCAGGCGCTGGCTAATTTTGACGCGGCGCTGACGCTGCGCATCCGCAGCTATGAGGATGCGGACTTCTCCGGCTACATCCGCACCTACTGCCTCGAGCATCCGGACAGCGCCATGGCCCTGCCGGAGGTCTCGGCGGCCGTCTACCCGGAGACGGGCGAGACGCGCATTCTGGAGCTGCATTTTACCTACAGCCAGCCGCGCGACACGCTGCGCAGCATGCAGGCCGCGGTGAACACTATTCTGGACTCTGCCGCTGCCTATGTGGAGAGCGGCACGACGCCCCGGCGCTGCGCAGAGCTGTTGGCCCGCTTCCTGCTGACCCGCTTTACCTATACGACTGCGGAGGAGACGCCGGACATGCCTGCCTATGATCTGCTGAGCAGCGGGCGGGCGCACAGCCTGTCGTTTGCCTCGGTGTTCTATGCCGAGTGCACCCGTGCCGGGCTGGCGTGCCGTCTGGTCAGCGGCACGCGCGGCGGCGAGACGCACTGGTGGAACCTGCTGCAGCTCGAGGAAACGTGGTATGCTGTCGACCTGATGCGTTCCGTGGAGCAGGGCGGCGATTCCCTCGACCTGCTTGATCCCGCCGCGCTGCGGGACGAGGGCTATGACTGGGACGCGGAGGCCTATCCCTCCAATCCCGCGCCGGAGCCGGAGGAGCCGACGGAGCCATAGCGTAAAAAATTTCGATCTTTTGCAAAAAAGACTTGACAAATCGAGCCGATCCCGCTATAATGATTCCTGCAAATGCGGGTGTAGCTCATCTGGTAGAGCGCCACCTTGCCAAGGTGGAGGTAGCGAGTTCGAGCCTCGTCACCCGCTCCAGAATCGAAAACCGTTGTCACTTGACAACGGTTTTCTTTTACGTTTGCAGAATCTTCGAACCGATCGCCTGCGGGCCTCGGCAGAAGCAATCATTGGAGGGATCGTCCATGCCGCTGGATCTAACCGGAAGCAATCTGTTTTTTGTGCTCGCCCTGTTCGGCGCAGGCCTGTTCTGTATCATGAAGGGCGGCGACCTGTTCGTCGACGCGGCAACATGGATCGCCGAGTCAACCGGCATCCCGAAGTTTATCATCGGCGCGACGGTCGTCAGCTTCGCTACGACCATGCCGGAGCTGCTTGTGTCACTGTTCTCCGCCTTCGAGGGAAACGCGGACATCGCCGTGGGCAATGCCGTCGGCTCCGTCACGGCCAACACCGGCCTCATCCTGTGTATCTCCCTCGTGTGTATGCAGTGCGTCATGACGCGCAGGCAATATGCCGGGAAGGCTTGCCTGCTGCTGTCCGCCATCTGCTTGCTGTTCGTCTTCACGCGCGACGGCAGTCTCTCCCTGTGGGAGAGCGCGGCCATTCTGGCCGTATTCGCCTTCTACATGGCCGAGAGTCTGCTGGCCGGGCGGCGCGAGCAGGGGGCTGAGCAGCCCGCGGAAAAGCCGAAGAAGGACGGAAGGACCGTCGCGTGGAACATCGGCAAGTTCGTGCTCGGCGCGGCCGCCATCGTGCTTGGCGCGCAGCTGCTTATCGACAACGGCTCGGAGCTGGCTCGCCGCATCGGCGTGCCGGATGCCGTTATCGCCGCCACGATGATCGCCATCGGCACCTCACTGCCGGAGCTCGTCACGACCATCATTTCCATCCGCAAAAAGCAGGCCTCGCTCTCTGTCGGTAATATCATCGGCGCGAACATCCTCGATCTGACGCTCATCATGCCGCTGTGCGCCCTGCTGCAGGGCCGCCCGCAGCCCATCGAGCGCCAGGGCATGCTGCTCGATATCCCGGCCTGCCTCGTCATCAGCGCGGCCGTGATGATCCCGGCGCTTGCCTGCGGCAAATTCAAGCGATGGATGGGCATCCTCGCAGGCGCGCTGTATGTCGCTTATCTTATTATTATGTTCACCTGCTTCGGCGTTGCCTGAGCGGGGGAAACAAAAAATGAAGCGGACAGGTCAACGAATCTGACCTGCCCGCTTCAGCTTGTCAAAAAAGTCCCTTTGGGCTTTTTTGACAAGCTGCTTTCAGAATTGCAAAATAGAATTTTGCAGTATTATTTTGCAATTCTGCCGCTGCGGCGGGTTATTTAACGCGAAAGGAAACCCTGACGGTTTCCTTTCACACTTTCCTTCCCTCCGAGACTTGCGGCTAGGCAGATTTTTTGGCAGTCTGAAGCGGACAGGTCAATCTGACCTGTCCGCTTTTTCATATGCTGTGCCTGCTTTTGCGGCATTGCGGCCGGAGCGACCAGTCTTGCAGAACGGCAGCGTCCTCATTTCCCGCACACGCCTGTTCCGGCGCGTGCGGTTTTTGTGCTGTGGAAATCGGTCAAAACGGATCGAATTCTGTAACCGGATGGAATAACATGCAAAATGCACAAGTAATACGCCCGTGTATTGTGCAAAACAGAAAACTGAATTTTTAATTTAATTTCAGGATTGACAAATTTTAGACATGGTGTATAATGAAGCCAGAAAAACGAACTACCAATTTGTTAAAAACACAAAAATGAATTTAATATTGACGGGAGATTGAATGGCGGCTACAATACTTCTATACAGCATAAACAGCAGATCGCTCGTGATGATAAAACTGGAGGAAGTATGATATGAACACATTTCGCCTGAAGCGCAATTTGGACGAGGCCGTTTACGAACAGATCCTCTCCAGCATTTTTGAAGGAAAGTTCCATTCCGGCGAGCAGGTGCAGATCGAACGTCTTTGCGAACAGTATGAGATCAGCCGCACGCCGGTCATCCAGGCCCTCAAGCGCCTGGCCACGGACGGCATCGTGGAGACCTCCCCGACCGGTAAGTTCTTTTTCCCCGCCGCGGACGAACGGCGTGTGCGGGATATGATGGAGATGCGCCTGTTCTTCGAGGTCGGCGCTGCAAACCTCATCTGCGACATCGGCGAGCCCGCTATGGATTACCGTATCGCCGAGTGTGAGGAGGAGTGCAGCCGCTCCCAGGAGAGCGGCGACAGCTACCGCTCCAGTATGGCGGATATGAAGCTGCACCGTATGATCGTCGCCTGCGCGCGCAATTCCTACATGACGGAGCTGTACAACCGCGTGCAGAACAACTGCGTCACGCTGAATTACCTGAACCTCAAGGGCGTGGCAGTCGTTTCGCAGGAGGCCGTCGATCACCACAGGATGATCTGCGACGCCCTCCGCCGCCTCGACCGCGCTGCCCTCGTCAGTGCCATCACCACCCATGTGCGGTATGTGGAGGAGCAGATCATCCGCAATATCCGCGAAAATGAGCAGTCAACGTAGACCTGTTTTGTGCACGGCAGGCCTCGCTGATGATAGATGAAAACCAATTCAGAAAAGACGACAAGTCTATCAGGAGGAAGAAATATGAGCACCATGCGTAAGACCAAGGGTTCCGGCGTTATGCCTGCCGTGATGACTTTCTGGAATGCTGACGAGAGCTTCAACCAGAAAGAGACCGAGCGCTATATCCAGTGGGTTTTGGACTGCGGCGCACACAGCCTCTCCGTGACCGGCTCCACCGGTGAGAACATCTCCATGAGCGACGATGAGCAGAAGAAGATCATCGAGTGCCTCGTGAAGTTCGTCGACCATCAGGTCCCCGTTTATCCCGGCACCGGCAAGTATGGCACCGCGCAGACCATCGAGATGACGAAGTTCGCACAGAAGTGCGGCGCCGAGGGCGCGCTGGTCATCATGCCGTATTACCTCATCCCGCACAAGAGAGCCGTCGTAAACCACTTCAAGAAGCTCCGCGAGGCTGTCGGCGATGATTTCGACATCATCCTTTACAACAACCCCCGTTTCTGCGGCTATCAGTTCGAGCCGATCGAGCTGAAGGAGCTGGCAGAGCAGGGCATCATCAACGGCGTGAAGCTGGCTGACGGCCGCGCCAGCTACATCCAGGGCATGAAGCACTACTGCCCGGACGGCATCACCGCCCTCTATGGCCATGACTACGAGCCGCTGCCCGCCTTCTTCGCCGGCGCTGACGGCTGGCTGTCCGGCCTGCCCGGCATCTTCCCGAAGTTCTGCGTCGACCTGTTCAACCTCTGCACCGTGCAGCAGGATGCTCCGGCCGCCCGCAAGCTGTGGGATAAGATGCAGGACTTCATCGACTACTTCATCACCTACAGCAACAACGATCCGCACTGGCACGAGGTCTTCAAGTATGTCCTCAAGTGCTTCGGCTTCGACGCCGGTCTGCCCCGTATGCCGCTGGGCGACCTGCTGCCCGAGGAGAAGAAGAAGGTCGACGCTCTGCTGGCCGACATGGACGTCACCATCAAGGCGACCAACCTCATTAAGTAAGTCATCACCTTTCTCACACCCCGCGCCGGAGGATCGGACCCCGCTTCTCCGGCGCGGGGGATACCCCTTGCAGGCAATGATCCCAGACCCCACTATCAAGAGAATAAAAGGAGCGTCATGAAATGAAGAAGTTTTCGAAACTGATCGCGCTGGTCCTCGTACTCTCGCTGGTATTTGCTTTCACCGCCTGCGGCAAGGGCGGCAGTGACGATACCATCAAGCTCGGCATCCTCTGCTCCCTGACGGGCAACTCCCAGACGAACGGCGGCTATGCCCAGCAGGGCGCCAAGATGGCCGTGGAAGAAATCAATGCTGCTGGCGGCATCAACGGCAAGCAGATCGAGCTCGTCATCGAGGATGACGGCGGCAAGGCCGACACGGCCATCAACGCCTATAACAAGCTCCAGAGCCAGAAGGTCGTCGCTATCGTCGGCCCGATGCTCAGCTCCCTCGCACTGGCCATGGACCAGAACGTCCAGACCGGCAAGATCCCCCTCCTCATCGGTGCAACGAGCGCCGCTCTGACTGACAACATCGACAATCCCTATTTCCACCGTCTGCGCTGCTCCGACACCATCATGGCGGAGGTCGCGGCGTCCTATGCCGTCTCCAACTACGGCGCCAAGAAGATCGGCATCTTCTACTGCAGCGATGACTACGGCTCCGGCGCGATGCACACCATCACGAAGTGGTGCGATGCCAACGGTGTGGAATACTACGAAGCCGGCCACAACGCCGGTGATAAGGACCTCAGCACGCAGATCCTCAAGGTCAAGGAAGAGAACTGCGACGTGGTCATCATGTGGGCCCATGACGACGAGTGCGCCCTGGCTGCCCGCCAGTTCTATGAGCAGGGCCTGAACCTGCCCGTCATCAGCTCCACGACCATCGCGACCCCACAGGTCTACTCCCTGTGCAACGCCGAGTGGATCGAGGGCTGGAACTATGTGACCGACTTCATCGCCGAGAACCCCTCTGAGCTCGTTCAGACCTTCTCGAAGAACTATGACGAGAAGTACGGCTCCACGCCGGAGATCTATGCCGCAACGTACTACAACGGCGTTTATGCCTTTGCCGACGCTGCCAAGCGCGCGACCTCTCTGGAGTCTGCTGACCTCTGCGAGGCCCTGAAGACCATCAACCTCGACACGCTCTACGGTGTTTACACGGCCAACGACAAGCGTGAGCTTGCCCACACCGCCATCATCGGCGTGATGAAGAATCTGGTGCCGTCCTATCAGGATCAGGTCACCATGGAGTAAGCCCCATCTCCCACGCGTATCCGGGACAGAGCGGCAATACGCTCTGTCCCCTATCATAAGGAACCTTTCGAGCCGGTCCCGGCGGCAATTCGGCGCACCGGACCGGCTCGGAGACTCTCATAGGAGACTTGTTTATGATTTGGACGATCATCCAGCTTGTGATCAGCGGCATCGCCATGGGCTTTGTTTATGCGCTGATCGGCATCGAGTACACGCTGATCTACAACGCCTCCGGCGTTCTGAACTTCAGCCATGACAAAATGGTCTCGCTGGGCGCCTACATCTATGCGGGCATGTTCGTGCTGGGCCTCGGCTGGAATTCCGTGGTCAGTGCGATCGCCTCGCTGCTGCTGATGGCGGTGTTCGGCATTCTGGTGGCCTATCTGATCTTCATCCCCCTGCGCAAGCAGAAGTCCATGATCTTCACCATTATGGCCACGATCATGTTCGGCAAGGTCATCATGGAGGGCGCCTGCCTGATCTGGGGCGGCAACGCCTTTACGATCCCGGACTTCATGTCCGGCACCTACCAGATCGGCAATGCCGTTATCTCAAAATCCAACCTGTTTCTCATCATCGCCGCGATCGTCATCGTTGCACTGCTGCAGTTCTACCTGCAGAAGACCAAGCCCGGCAAGGCCATGCGCTGCGTGGCGCAGAACCGCACGGCGGCCTCGATCGTCGGCATCGACGTCAACCGCAATATGGCGATCACCATCGCCATCAGTACCGTGATCTGCTGCTGCATCGGCATCCTGGTTGTGCCGCTGTACAATGTCAGCTCCACCATGTCCAATATGATCGGCCTGAAGGGCTTTGCAGCGGGCGTTCTGGGCGGCTTCGGCTACATGCCCGGCTGTATCGCGGGCGGCCTTGTGCTCGGCATCGTCGAGAATATCGCCTCCATGATCCTGCCGTCGGTCTATAAGGATGTTGTGGCCTTTGTTCTTCTGGTTGCGTTCCTGCTGTTCCGTCCGCAGGGCCTCCTCGGGAAGAAAAATAAGTAAGGGGGCTGCCGCATGAAAAAGGAACAAAAGCTGATCTTCCGGCTGCTGCCGCTGCTGATCGCCGCCGTGATCGCAGCCCTGCTGCCGCAGATGATCCGGAATGAATACTATATGACCATCGCCTGTCAGATCCTGATCTATCTGATCGCGGTCTGCGGCCTGAACTTCATCACCGGCCTGACCGGCCAGATGAACCTCGGCACGGCCGGTATGTTCGCCATGGGCGCCTACGTTTCCGGCCTGCTGAATGTGAAGCTCGGCGTTTCTCCGTGGCTCGGCCTTGTGGCGGCGCTGTGCGTCGGCTGGCTCATCGGCAAGGCGCTCGGCTATCCGAGCCTGCGCCTGCGCGGTGTGTATCTCTCCCTGACGACCATCGCCTTCACGGAGATCATCCGCATGCTCCTGAACAACATGAAGGGCGTAACGAACGGTGCACAGGGCCTGCGCGGCATCGAGCGCTACAATTTCTTCGGCTACCGCGTGGAGGGGACGATCCCGTATTACTACATGGTCCTCATCGTGGCCATTCTTGTGGTATGGTTCGCCTGGCGCATCGTCAATTCCAAGTGGGGCCGCGAGTTCAAGGCCGTGCGCGACAACATTGACGCCGTGGAGTCCTGCGGCATCGACGTCGCCAAGGTAAAGATCCGTGCGTTCACGCTGGCCGCCATGCTCGGCAGCTTCGCGGGCGCGCTCTATGCCCACCTCATCGGTTACATCAACCCCGAGTCCTTTACGGTGGACCTGTCCACGAACTTCGTCATCATGCTCATGGTCGGCGGCATCGGCTCGGTGTTCGGCAATGTGATCGGTGCTGTGATCATCACACTGCTGCCGGAGCTGCTCCGTTTCCTCGGCAAGTACTATTATTTCGTCTATTACACGGCCGTTCTGCTGTGCGCGCTCTTCCTGCCGAAGGGCATCGTCTCGCTGGCGGCTCCGATCCGCGAAAAGTGGAACAGGCTGCGCGCCCGCAGGGCTGGCGCACCGGCTATGGAGAAGGGAGGTACGGCGGATGGCGACCACATTAAGAATTGAGCATCTCGTCAGGCGCTTCGAGGGCCTTGTTGCGGTCAATGACCTCTCCATTGACGTGCAGGAGCGCGAGATCCACGCCCTCATCGGCCCGAACGGCTCCGGCAAGACCACAACGCTGAACCTCATCAACTCCGTTATTCCGCCTACGTCCGGCCAGATCTGGTTCCGCGATACGCTGTTGACCGGCAAGCCGACCTTTGAGACCGTCAAGGCGGGCGTCGGCCGAACGTTCCAGAATATCAAACTGTTTTCCTCCATGACGGTGCTGGAGAACGTGATGATGGGCGGCCAGAAGGATGTTTCCCACAACATGCTCCGCTTCATCGTCGACCTGCGCGGCAGCCACCGCGAGGAACGCGTCCTGCGCGAGAAGGCGTGCGAGGTGCTCGACTCCATCGGCATGTATCATCTGCGCAACGAGACCGTCGACAATCTGGCCTATGGCCGCCAGAAGGTCTGCGAGCTTGGCCGCGCGCTGATGACGACGCCGCAGCTCATTCTGCTCGACGAGCCCGCCGCGGGCCTGAACCCGAGTGAGCGCCGCGAGTTTGTGGATATCCTGCGCAAGGTCTATGACAGCGGCATCGATCTGTTCCTCATCGAGCACAACATGGACGTCGTCATGAACCTGAGCCATCGCATCACGGTGCTGAACTTCGGCTGCAAGATCGCCGAGGGCACACCGGAGGAGATCCAGCATGACCCGCAGGTCGTCAAGGCCTATCTGGGCGACCGCTTCCGCACGGAGGAATGAGTATGGAACCGATTTTAAGCCTGAAAAACGTCTGCTCCTACTATGATAAGGTGCAGGTGCTCTATGACATCAACGTCGATGTCTACCCCGGCGAGATCGTCTCCGTCATCGGCGCAAACGGCGCTGGAAAATCAACGATGATGAAGTGTCTTTTCGGTACCTATCAAAAAGACGAAGGAAATATCTTCCTGGATGGGAAAGAGGTAAGTTTTTCCGGACCGAGGGAGGCGTTGGAAAACGGTATCGCTATGGTTCACCAGGAATTGAATCAGTGTCTGGAGAGAAATGTAGTTGACAATTTGTTTCTTGGACGGTATCCGGTGAATGCGGTCGGTGTAATAGATGAAGGCCGGATGAAAAAAGAGGCGTCTGTTTGTAAGACCATGTAAATACATTGCGTCTTTTACCTGATTATAATCTTCTCTCGCCGTATGAAAAAATCTTGCCATAACCGTAATCGGGATGATCAACACAACCGGAAAATGCATTTTTTTAAGCGCTGACGTCATATGGCTCATTGTAGATGAAGCAAGAGCAAATCTCGCCATCACAAATCCCGGAAGAAGCCGCAAAACAGCTGCTGGAACAGTCCCGGCGGGGCGTGCTGGCCGTCAACGGCGACGGCGGTTATCCCTTTGCCATCCCGGTGAATTACTTCTATGACCGCGAAAACGAAAAGATCTATTTTCACGGTGCAAAGACCGGCCAGAAGGTGGACGCCCTGAAGAAGAGTGACAAAGTCTGCTTTACTGTCTATGGCAACGAGCACTTTGAGCCGGGTGACTGGGCACCGTATA
>ERZ840371.4394-NODE-4394-length-10645-cov-3.044287_pt1 | contig 10645 bp, 9 predicted proteins | sample MGYA00519937_ERZ840371 | MGnify/ENA primary metagenome ERZ840371 (study PRJEB31850, sample SAMEA3708873) | human gut metagenome | biome: human gut; feature: human-associated habitat; material: faeces | place: China | collected 2014 ... | reverse complement strand
GCTTGGTTTTGGCACTGGTAATTTTGGTAAGCAAGATGGTTTAAAGGGAGGTTTTAATATGCTGATAAAACTTGATGAAAAATATTTGACAATATCCTCTGAAATAACAAATTATGCAAAGCGTGAGGAAATGGAAAAAATTCAGCAGCTTTGCGGTGAAATTGTTGAAGTGATTAAGAGCGTTCGAGAAAGAAGGGTTGTGAAAGTATGAATAATTTACAGGTTTTTAACTACAACGGCAACGAGGTCAGAACCATACAGAAGGACGGCGAGACATGGTGGGTGTTGAAGGATGTATGCGCAGTACTGGGAATTTCAGATGTTAGAAGGGTAGCTGAAAGACTTGATGTAGATGAGTGGAGTCAGACTCCAGTCAGCGACAGACTTGGACGGTCGCAGGATACATACATCATCAACGAAAGCGGCTTATACAACGTCATTCTCCGTAGTGACAAGCCTGAGGCAAAGCCTTTCAGAAAATGGGTTACATCTGAGGTACTTCCTTCTATCCGCAAGCATGGGGCGTATATGACCCCCGAAACACTGGAGCAGGCAATTTTGAACCCCGATATGATGATTAAGCTGTGTACGGCTCTGAAGGATGAGCAGGACAAGAATAAGGCGTTGCAGGCGGTCAATTCCTCGCTGACGGTCGATAACCAGATTATGAAACCGAAAGCGGACTATTTCGATGAATTGGTTGACAGAAATCTGCTGACGAATTTCAGAGAAACGGCAAAGCAGCTGCAGGTTAAGGAAAAGGAGTTTATCAGATTCCTGCTGGAAAAGAAATTTATTTATCGGGACAAGAGAGGGAAGATTCAGCCTTATGCTGATAAAAACAACGGTCTGTTTGAAGTAAAGGAATTTTCCAATGAGAAAACGGGCTTTGCAAGCACGCAGACCTTGATTACCCCAAAAGGGAGAGAAACATTCAGATTGCTGTTTTTGAAGGCAAGCGCATAAGCAGAAAGAGCGTTCGAGAAATCGGACGCTTTTTTATATGAGAAAGAAGGGATATTATGACGAATGAAACAAAGGCTTGCAGAGACATCAGCGCACTGTCCCCTGTGGCACAGAGAGCTTGCAGGGCGTTCCTGCGTGAGTGCGAAAAGGAAGGACTACCCGTTTTGATTACGGAAACATACCGTTCACAAGTGCGGCAGGATTACTTATATGCACAGGGCAGAACCAGAGTGGGGAAGGTTGTCACATGGACACGAAATAGCCGCCATACAGGGCGGATGGCATGGGATATCTGTAAAAATGTGAAGGGGCAGGAGTATGCCGATGCAGCGTTCTTTGCTAAGTGCGGTGCGATTGCGAAGCGGCTCGGCATTACATGGGGCGGTACTTGGGATACGCCGGACAAGCCGCATTTTGAGGTAACAAAGGACTGGAAAGGGAAGGAGGAGAGCGAAGTGGTGAAATACTACGAAACATTGGATGAGGTGCCTACATGGGCGAAATCTCTAGTGCAGGATATGATTGCAAAAGGTTGTTTTGCGGATGTGGATAAACTGCACCTCAGTGATGACATGCTGCGAACAATGGCATTGATGCATAGATATAATAAGAAGAAGTGAAGATCAAAAACAGAAAGATTTTTGCAGGGGGGCGGCGCATTTGATGTTCTGCCCTCTGTTTTTTTTGTGAGAGAGAAACCAGATTCATAATTTTTGTGGAAAAAGATTAGTGGCTGATTTCGGAGCAGGCATTTACTTTTTACGAAATAAGACATTTTCATATGACTTTATTTTCCTATCTTTCCAATAATAAATATGTGTGACTGCCTTTTTTCTTTTATATTTTGGTGATATAATGGTTTACATATATTAAAATACGAAAGGCGCGGAAGATTATGGAATTTAAAAAAATAGCGGTGTTGATTGATGCGGATAATACGCAACGAACTAAATTGGATGAGATAATACAAGAAATTGCTACAAAGGGCAGAATTGTTGTAAAACGAGCGTATGGAAATTGGGCAAAAGAAGAATTAAAAAAATGGATTGACGATTTAAAAAGGCTAGCTGTTAAAGCCATACAACAATTTGACTACACATCACGCAAAAATGCGACAGATATGGCCATGGTAATTGATGCAATGGATTTATTATATAATAATGAATACGATGCGTTTGTTCTTGTATCAAGTGATAGTGATTTTACACCTTTAGCAATTAAATTACATGAATCTGGCGTATATGTATATGGTGTAGGGAAAAGGAATACATCAGATAGCTTTAAAAAAGCTTGCGATGAATTTATCATTATAGAAAATCTTGCCAATGAAGAAATAGCAGAAATTCTGACAGAAAAAGAGGATATAAGCGATGAAATTAAGAAGAAGGAAGAAAGCGCGCTAATCCAGAATGATATTTGCGAAAAAGAAGATAAGGTTATAGAGAAACAATCTGAAGTCTCGGAAACGAAAGATGAAAGTGATGAGTCAAAAGATGAAAATGATGAGTCGAAAGAAGATGATGAACTACAGCAAATTCATGAATTGTTAAAAAAAGCATCGGATAATTATCAAGACGATGATGGTTTTGTTAACATTAGTTCAGCAGGAACATTTATTAAGAGAGCCAAACCGGATTTTGATGTTCGTACATATGGATGCGTAAAGTTGCCGCAATTACTGGAAAAATTTCCTGAAAAATACGAAATGAAACGTTATCATGGGAAAGGAACAGTTACGATTGTTGCATATAAGTGTTTAGATTGAAATTTAAATTATATTTTGCTGTTTTGTATAGATGGAGAACATACTCAGGTGTCCTTTTGCCTTCGGGTAACTTGTTAGAAAGCGCTTAATTCTAATGAATTGAGCAGGAAAAACACCAGGACGGCATTAAAAAAGAAGATTTTTGATAATAAAAGCCCCTCTTTCGAGGGGCAAATTTTTATTCCGCAAACAACTCTTTCCCAAGCCCGGCGGTGTATTTGGCACCTGCGGCAAAGCCTTTTTCCTCCGTTTCGGCAATCAAATCATTCAGCAATTCTTCCGCAGTGAAATAATCTTCCGCATTGAGCTTGCTTTTCAAAAATTCCTGCAATTCTTTCATCCTGTTCCCTCCTGTGTGGTACTCCTGCATTTCCAGTTCTCTTTCGTGGCAGTAGCTGCGATATAAACCTTCGATTTTCTTCATTTTTATTACCTCCTGTAAAAACTCCGTGTGTAGTTGACCTAGGATTATACCGATACCGCGTGGGTGGCATTGCCACCGATTTGCCACCATTGGACAAGTTTTGCATAAATGCGATAAATTTTACATAGTCATAAACGATACTTAGAAAGCCTTTAAAATCAACGTTTTTCGGATGTTTCTGATGATTTTTGGGGTTAGATAGTGACGCTTAGCGGCTGTCTCCAGAATAAGGCTTTGTTAAAATATGCGAATGTTTTCTTTATTGGGATGCCCTTTACCTGCTGCGCAGAGAGCTTTGCCCTGATTGCTGCTGTATATATATGAGCCAATAGTTCGGATTTATGAATAAAAGTTGTAAATAAAATATCAGCGTGCTATGATAATTTGAGAGATATTTATGAAACAGGATTCGATACAGACGGGCTTATACAATGAGGAGAAAAACATGGCAGATAGTGGAAGGATTGAAGAAAAGAGAGAACGGCAGACAAATCAGGCAGATATGGGACAGAAACGCAGATCACACCGTATGAATATCACGGCACTTCTGATTTTTCTGTTTTTATTTATTGGCTGCTCTCTTTTGCAGTACGCGAACAACGGGCAAAATGCACAGAAGTCCTGCGGGCTGATGCTGGATCAGATGAAGGAGCTGATTACGGAAAATGAAAGGAGCTTTCAGCAGCTAGAGGATACGCTGAAGGAGGAATATACTATTCGGGCAAATATCGCGGCGGATTATATTACACATGACTGGGAGGATTACAAGGAGGCAGATGACTTTGTTGCGCTGGCGAAGCTGTTAGGGGTGGACGAGGTGCATGTGTTTGATGAAAAAGGTAAAATCATCAACGGATCTGTTCCAAAATATTATGGCTTTACAATGGATTCCGGGGAACAGATAGGGTTTTTTAAGCCTATGCTTTCTGACCATACGCTTTCCCTTTGCCAAGATGTAACGCCGAATACGGCAGAGGGTAAGCCTATGATGTATGCGATGGTCTGGGCAGAAAATGACAATGCACTGGTGCAGATTGGCGTAACGCCGGACAGATTGCTGGAATGGATGCAGAATAGTGATATCAGCAAGATTGTGGGGCGGTTGCCGCTGGTTGAAGGGATGTCGATTTATGTTGTGGAGAATGCAACAGGAACGGTGATTGCCGCAACGAATGATGATATACTGGGGTATGAGATTTTTCCTGAAGACAGAATACAGGATTCTCTGGAGGAAGGAAAACGCTATCAGAAAACGGTTTCGTTCCATAACAGCAGCCGTTATGTTGTCTATGAAAAAATGGGGGAATATGATATTCTCGTTTCCTATAAAATTCGTGCCGCGAATAAAACCTTGCCGCTTTCTATGGCAGAATTTGCGCTCATTCTGATTGCAGCGCTCCTGCTGCTCGCGCGAGTGACAAGAAGCTACATCAATTATCTGGAGCGGCAGGGGCGCGAGCTGCGTACCTCCAACATAGCAAAGACGGATTTTCTGCGCCGCATGAGCCATGATATTCGCACGCCGCTGAATGGGATTCGGGGCGTGACTGCGATTGCCGAGTATTATGCGGATGACATGGAAAAGCAGGCGGAGTGCCGCCATAAGGTAATGCAGGCATCCGGCTTTCTGATGGAGCTGGTTAATAATGTGCTGAATATGAACAAGCTGGAATCCGGTGAAATGAAACCGGAAAATAAGCCGTTTGATTTGATTGAGCTTTTGACAGAAACAGCGAGTATCGTTGAGATGCAGGGGCAGGAATATGCCATCCATTTTCAGATGCAGATGGGGAAGCATAAATATCGTCATTTGATTGGCAGTCCGCTTTATCTGAAACAGGTTTTGCAGAATATCGGCGGCAATGCGGTGAAATATAACCGCGCGGGCGGAGCAGTCACGTTTGCTTCTGAGGATGTCGCGTATTCCGATGGGCGCGCGGTGATAAAATTCACCTGTACGGATACGGGGCGCGGCATGAGCAGGGAATTTCTCGTGCATGCCTTTGAACCGTTTTCGCAGGAAAATACGGACGCACGGACAACCTTTACCGGTACGGGGCTTGGACTTGCCATCACGAAGCAGATGGTAGAGCTGATGGAGGGCACGATTTCGCTGAAAAGTGAGCAGAATGTCGGCACAACGATTTCTGTGACGATTCCATTCCGGATAGATGTTGATTATACGGAGCCGCAAGAGGACGCAAAGCCTGCCGATGCTGCTTCTCTGGAGGGCGTGCATGTGCTGCTGGTGGAGGATAACGAGTTAAATATGGAGATTGCGGAGTTCCTGTTGAAAAAGGCAGGAATCACTGTAACAACGGCATATAACGGACAGGAGGCTGTGGATGTATTCCGTACGAAGGCGGCGGGCACCTTTGATGTCATCCTGATGGATGTGATGATGCCTGTGATGGATGGGCTGACGGCAGCAAGGGAAATCCATGCAACGAACCGTGTGGATGCGGCGGAGATTCCCATTTTTGCCATGACGGCAAACGCATTTTATGACGATGTGAGACAAAGCAGAGAGGCAGGTATGGTGGAGCACCTTTCCAAGCCCATACAGGAGCAGGAGCTGCTGGATGCCATCCGTCGGCATGTGAAACGGTGAGTGCTTATAAGAGAAAAAAGGGAAATTCCTTAACAGAAGGAGTTTCCCTTTTTGGTTATTACCAACAGCAAACCGCCCGAATCGGGGCGATAACCTCGGTTCGGGCGGTTCGGCATTTTCATATTGATGCTCTATCCGTTAGCATTTTAGCGGGTATAAAAGCATCCATTCATTACATGCTGCGAGCGCGGTACAGGAAGGTTACAATCTGCGCACGGGTACAAATGCCGTCCAGCATGAAGGAATTATCACCTGTGCCGGCGGTGATTCGCCCGGTCAACCGCTTTCTCATAGTAGCTGCCCTCCGGCACATCCATGAATGCGTCGGGCGCGGCTCCACAGGCGGCAGCGGTGGCGGCGGCGTAACAAAATATGCCGTAGCCGTTTCTCCCGCAGATAACGGCAAGGTTACACCCGATAAGACAAGCGCGGCAAAGGGCAGCGTTGTAACCATTACAGCAATGGCAAACGATGGCTATGCGCTTGATACAATCAAGGCAACCGATAAGGCAGGCAAGGAAATCAAGCTGACCGATAAGGGCGATGGCAAATATACCTTTACCATGCCTGCATCTAAGGTGGAAGTAAAGGCTGCATTTAAGCAGACTGCATCCAAACCCGATAAGCCCGCTGAGGAAATGAAGACAGTCGTAGTAATGCAGATTGGCAGCAAGACGATGTTCGTAAACGGTAAGGCTTACGAAAAGGACGCTGCACCTGTTATCATGAACGACAGAACTCTGGTTCCGATTCGATTTGTAACGGAATCTCTGGGCGGCACGGTTGCTTGGAACGCAGAAACAAAAGAAGTTACTCTCGTGATTGATGGTAAGGAAATTAAGATGACAATCGGCAAGACGATTGAAAAATACGGCGTTGCTCCCGTTATCATCGATAGCCGTACCTTCGTTCCTGTTCGCTTCGTGGCAGATGAGCTTGGCGCAACAACCGCTTGGAACGCTGAAACGAAAACAGTAACCATTACGAAAGCAGTAACCCCTGTGAAAACAGAAAAATAAATAGAAATAAAACGAATAACCAGTAGGTTGGGCGTTCATCGGAAATGGTGAACGTCTTTTTTGGTAATAAGCAAATAAAAAAGCCAGCAGTCGAAAATCAACTACTGACTTATTTCTACGGAGATGGTGGGATTTGAACCCACGCACGGGTTTGCGCCCGCCTGCCGGTTTTCGAGACCAGTCCCTTCAGCCACTTGGGTACATCTCCAAAGGTTATCTTAAACAGTATAGCAGAAGAAGGAAGAAAATGCAACGTCTGTATACAGAGAAGTGTTCTTTGATTGAAAAAGCGCGGCGCGCATGATATCATTTGAAGAATGAGAGGAGGAGAAAACGCATGGAATCCATCGGTTTATATATTCATATCCCTTTTTGCAGACAAAAGTGCCTTTACTGTGATTTTCCCTCGTGGGCAGGAAGGGAAGGGCAGATGCAGATGTATGTAGATGCGCTGACGGCAGAAATCCGAGCGCAGGGCAAGCGGTATGAAAATCGCGAGGTTGTTTCGGTATTTTTTGGCGGCGGAACGCCAACAGCACTGGAAATTCCTATGCTGGCACAGCTGATGCAGGCGATTAGGGAAAGCTTTCGGGTTACGGCAGATGCAGAGCTGACGACAGAGGCGAACCCGGGAACGCTGAGCTATGAAATGGCGGCGGCGTTGAAGAAAATGGGCTTTAACCGCCTGAGCATGGGCGTGCAGGCATGGCAAAATTCCATTCTGCACAGGCTGGGCAGAATCCACACGATAGAGGAATTTCTGGAAAATTATCATGCGGTGCGGCAGGCAGGCTTTGAGAATGTGAATGTAGATTTGATGTTTGCATTGCCGGGGCAAAGCATGGCACAATGGCAGGAAACAGTGCGGCAGATTGCGGCATTGAAGCCGGAGCATATTTCCGCTTACAGCCTGATTATAGAGGAAGGTACGCCGTTTTATGAAAGCTACCGCGCCGGAAAGCTGGAATTGGTATCGGAGGAGATGGACAGAGAAATGTACCACTGGACAGTGGACACCCTTGCGGAGTGGGGGTATGGACAGTATGAAATTTCCAATTTCGCAAAGGTGGGCAGACAGAGCCGCCACAATCGCATTTACTGGCAGGCGGAGGAATACCTTGGGATGGGCTTGGGCGCACATTCTTATATGGATGGAAAGCGCTTTCACAACAGCTATGATTTGCAAAAATATATTTCTGCGAAAGGAGATACTTCCTTATTAAGAGAGGATACAGAGTTGATTACAGAAACGGATGCATTGGCGGAATTTATGTTTCTGGGGCTGCGGCTGACGGAGGGCGTTTCGTTTGTGCGATTCCGACAGCGATTCGGGAAGGAAATGGACACCGTTTATGGGAAGGAATTACAGGAGCTGGCAGAGCTGGGGCTGCTTTTGCGCGACGAAAGCGGTGTGCGGCTGAGCAGAAGGGGGATTGATGTGAGCAATGCGGTGTTTGAGCGGTTCCTTTTATGAAAGAATATGAATGAATTGTAAACATTTTCAAAAATCATAAAAAATTTCAGATTAGCACTTGACATCTTCGGTGGCTAGTGCTATCTTTATATACAGAAGTTAGCACTCAAGTTAAACGAGTGCTAATAAAAGAAAAAGGAGGCGACGGTATGGCATTAAGTGACAGAAAGATACAGATTTTGCAGGCCATTATCAATGATTACATTGAAACGGCGGAGCCCGTCGGTTCCAGAACCATTGCAAAGAAATACAACTTAGGTATCAGCTCTGCAACGATTCGGAATGAAATGAGCGATCTGGAGGAAATGGGGCTGATTTTACAGCCGCACGCATCCAGCGGCAGAATTCCTTCCGATATGGGCTACAGGCTCTATGTAGACCATCTGATGCAGCAGAAGGAGCTGAAGCCGGAGGAAAAGAAATATCTGCAAAGTGTGGTCGCGCGAGATATCAATCAGATTGACTATCTGATGGAGGAATCCGCAAAGGCTTTGTCCCTGCTGACAAATTACACGACCTTTGTTTCGGAGCCTGTCGGGCAGAGAACGAGAATCAAACAGATTCGCCTGCTCCCGTTTGACAGCAGCTCCGTGTTGCTTATCATCGCAACGGGTGACAACTTCATTAAGAACCATGTCATCAAGATGGACAGCGCACCAACAGAGGAAAAAATCTTCTATATGGGCTGTTGCCTGAACAATGTGCTGCAGGGCTGCGCGCTGAATGAAATCGATGGCGTGGTGGTCAGCAAGCTGCAGGCAGAGCTGAAGGAGTATCAGGAATTATTGCAGCCGATTCTCAAAGCAATTGAAATTACGATGCGGTCGGCGGAAAAGGTACAGGTTCACATGAGCGGTGCCAAGAATATGCTGGCGTTCCCCGAATTTTCGGATATCCAGAAGGCAAAATCTCTGATTCAGACCTTGGAGGAAAAGGATCAGCTGGTAACAATGCTGAAGGAAAGCTCCGGCAATGATATCCAGATTATGATCGGCAGTGAGAACAGCGTGCAGGGCATGCAGGATTGCAGTGTAATCACAGCGACGTATAAAATGGGGGATAATACAAGAGGTACCATTGGCATTGTCGGCCCAACCCGAATGGATTATTCACAGGTTATTTCCGTATTGAATGGAATGGTGCAGAGCATTGAAAAAGTATTGCGGAATCTATCCGATGGGAACCATAAAAATACTTAGAAATGAGGGAACAACGTGGAAGAAATGAAAAAAGACGAAGCTCTGGAGGAACAGCAGACGACGGCAGAAGCAGCAGAAGCTACGGAAGCTGAGGCAGTTCAGGCGGAAGAGATTCCGGATGCTGTGGATGAAACGGAAGAAAAAATCGCGAAGCTGGAACAGCAGGCTGCGGATAATCTGGACAAATATCAAAGAACACTGGCGGAATTTGATAACTTCCGCAAGCGTACAATAAAAGAAAAAGCCGTGATGTATGATGACGGCGTAAGAAGTACCATTGAAAAGCTTCTGACAGTTATCGACAATCTGGAACGTGCCGTTGCGGTACAGGAAGGAAAGGTCGATGCGGACGATGCTTTCTTCAAGGGCGTGAAAATGACTCTGGTGCAGTTCCGGGAAATCCTGCACAGCATGGGCGTGGAGGAAATCAAGGCACTGGGCGAGAAATTCGACCCCAACCTGCACGCGGCAGTTGCGCATGAGGATGACGAAAGCTATGGTGAAAACGAAGTCATTCTGGAAATGCTGAAGGGCTATAAGTATAAAGATAAGGTGATTCGCCACAGTATGGTTAAGGTGGCAAACTGAGTACAAAATAAAATGAACAATGTTCTTTTAGGAGGAATTGATTATGGGAAAAATTATTGGTATTGACTTAGGTACAACAAACTCTTGTGTAGCAGTAATGGAAGGCGGTCAGCCTGTTGTTATCGTAAACAGCGACGGTGCAAGAACGACACCCTCTGTTGTCGGCTTTGCAAAAAACGGCGAAAGACTGATTGGTGAAACAGCAAAACGTCAGGCAATTACAAACCCTGACAACACCATTTCTTCCATCAAGAGCCACATGGGTGAAAACTATAAGGTAAACATTGAAGGCAAGGCATATTCTCCTCAGGAAATCTCTGCTATGATTCTGCAGAAGCTGAAAGCAGATGCAGAGAGCTACTTGGGCGAGAAGGTAAACGAGGCAGTTATTACTGTTCCGGCTTACTTCAACGACGCACAGCGTCAGGCAACCAAGGATGCAGGTAAGATCGCAGGACTGGATGTAAAGCGTATCATCAACGAGCCGACAGCAGCAGCACTTGCTTATGGACTGGACAACGAAAAAGAACAGAAAATTATGGTATACGACTTAGGTGGTGGTACATTTGATGTATCTATTCTAGAACTTGGTGATGGTG
>ERZ840371.4392-NODE-4392-length-10648-cov-2.380157_pt1 | contig 10648 bp, 10 predicted proteins | sample MGYA00519937_ERZ840371 | MGnify/ENA primary metagenome ERZ840371 (study PRJEB31850, sample SAMEA3708873) | human gut metagenome | biome: human gut; feature: human-associated habitat; material: faeces | place: China | collected 2014 ... | reverse complement strand
AGATATTTTTTATGTTATGCTCTTTGGCAAAATTTCTCAACTCTAATAATGTCATGTTTTCTAAATCTGACATAACTACCTCCTATTTATTTGATTTTTTAATTTAAATTTTTTGGATTCTTTTGAGACTTAATAAAAATAAAGATAAATCCTTAAAACTTGAATGTTTTAAGGATTTACTTATTACTATCGACATAAACTCTTTCATTTTGTAAATACATTCCTAGTTTTTCGCGTGCTACTTTTTCTATATATTCTGGTGAATTTGATTTATTTATTTCTTCTTCTAAATTTTGTTTGTTTTGATCTAGTTCGTCTTGTGCTACATTTATTTTTGTAGATAATTCTTTGATTTCTTTTTGATATTGTATTATATTTTTTTGTTGTCTTATTAACACCACTCCCCATACTATTATGGCAATTAAAAAGACAGGTATTAAAAATTTATTCTTTTTCATAAGTGCTCTCCATTTTTTTAAACTTTAGATAATATATTATTCTCCATTACTTTCCAAATTCCCCTTTTTTCTCTTTGAATTTAATTAGTTTTTTTAATTTATTTAATATATTATTAATAAATTTTATTGGAATTTTAAAGATTTTGCTGATAAATGTCAATATTATTTTTATTTTACTCATTATAAAATAATTTATTTTTATAAATATTGTACTCAATGTTAATGTATATATTACTGCTCCTATCAATATTCCTAATATCATATATATTCTGATTTCTCCATCATTAAAGAACCATATATTATATAATACAATTATTCCTGCTAATATCCAATATATTATATCTTCTAGGTATGTAACTAAATCTGGTGTTTTAAATGTTTTCCTTAATGCTCTAAAAAAGTCAAATAACACTCCTAATCCAATTCCTGTTAATGAAAAAACTATAAATAAATATGTTTGATTTTCTACCATTTTATGCCTTTCTTTTATTTAAAGATTTTGCTTAATAATGATGTTCCTCCATTTTTTTCTGGTACTTTTTGACTATATGTTAGGCTTGAAATTTCTCCATCAACTATTACTTCTGATGTATCTAAACTTAATTTATTTATTCTAATATTTTCTCCTTTTACTGTAAGTAATCCTAATTCTGTATCTATCATTACTACTTGATCATCAAAACTTAATACATCATTTACTCCTGATACATTAAGCTTTTCTCTATTTTCTAATACTATATTTTGAACAATGTTTTGATTAATTGTCGTACTTTTTCTTTCTTCTATCATAATTTAATATCATCCTTTCTCTTTCATACTAAATTATAATATGCTGTTAATATAATAAATATAACTAAAAAGAGCACATAAAATTATGCGCTCTAATTAATTATTTTAATCTTTCTTCAAGATTTTTTAACATATTTTGATATTTTTCAAGTTTTGCTTTTTCTTCATTAATTTTAGCTTCTGGAGCTTTATTAACAAATCCTGGATTTGAAAGCATTTTACTTGCTCTTTCAATTTCAGCAATAACTTTTTTCTTTTCTTCTTCCATACGTTTTCTTTCTTCTTCAATATCAACAAGTTCTTCAAATGGTATATATAATTCAATCCCATCTGTTATGATTGATAATGCATTTTGTGCAATTCCTTCTTTGTTTTCTTGAACTTTGATATTTTCACTATATCCTAATTTCTTTAAAAATCCTTCAGATTGATTTATTAAATATTTATATTTTGTTGTTACAAATATTAATTCTGTCTTTTTTGATGGATGTACATTTGAACTTGCTCTTAAATTACGAATTCCTATAATTATTTCTTTTAATTTTTCAATTTCTTCTTCATCAGCTTTAAAATTATATTTTTCATCAAATTGTGGGAATTTTGAAATCATTATACTTTCATCAATATTAAATAATTGTAAAAAAAACCTAAAATTTCTTGGAAAAACAGACGAAAATGTTGACATGGCAGGAACAGCAATAACAGAATTCAAAAAACACGGAATAAGTGTAGAACAATTAAAGCAAGAAACAGAAAAACAAAGTGATATATACTTAAAAAACAAATTAAACGATATAAATATGATATATGAAAAATTCCAAGAACAAATTGCTGGAAAATATATAGATGAAACAGATTTATTAACAATATTAGCACAAAATGTGGATAAAGTACCTGATTTTAAAGATAATTTGATATATATAGATGAATTTGCAGGATTCACAAGTCAAGAATATGATATTATTCAAAAACTTGTAAAAATTGCAAAACAAGTAACAATAACAATATGTACAGACACAATACATGAAATAAAAAATGCAGATACAGACATATTTTATTCAAATCAAATAACAATAAATAAATTATTACAATTAGCATCAGAAAATGATATTAAAATAGAAGAAGTAGAATTAGAGCAAACATATAGATTTAAAACACCAGAATTAAAACATTTAGAACAAAATTTATATAATCCAAAAGTAAAATATTTTGAACAAATACCACAAAATATAAAAATATTTCTTGCAAAAAATCAATATTCAGAAATAGAAGAAGTGGCCAAAGAAATATATAAATTAGTAAGAGATGAAAACTACAGATATAGAGATATAGCAGTAATTACGAAAAATATAGACACATATTCAAGTTTAGCAAGAGCAATATTTGACAAATATAACATACCAATATTTATAGATGAAAATAGAGACTTAAGCCAAAACATTTTAGTACAATATGTACTCTCAATATTAGAAATATTTACAAAAAATTGGACAGAAGAAGCAGTACTAAATTATATAAAAATAGGATTTTCAGAAATAGATGAAGATGATTTATTTAGATTAGAAAAATATTGTTTAAAATGGGGAATTAAGCAAAACAAGTGGAAAAAAGAATTTACATATGGTAATTATGAAGAAAAAGATAAAGAAGAAATAGCAAGATTAGAAGAAATAAGAAAACAAATAATAGAACCATTAATAAGCTTAAAAAATAAATTAGACGAAAATAAAACAGCAGAAGGAATATCAAGGACAATATATAATTTTCTAATAGAGCAAAATATAGCAGAAAAAATAAAACAAAAACAAGAAAAATTAGAAGAGCAAGGATTAATAGATTTATCAAATGAATATCAAAACAGTATACAAACAATTATAGATATATTAGATGAGATTGTACTGGTTTTTAAAGATGACAAAATAACATTAGACAAATATGCTCAAATTTTAAAAGTAGGATTTAAAAATAGTAGTTTAACAAAAATACCAGGAACACAAGACCAAGTGATGATGGGAGATATAGACAGGTCAAGAAGTCATAAGGTAAAGGCAATATTTATAATAGGATTAAATGATGGAGTATTTCCAAGTGTAAGAAAAGATGAAGGATTTTTGAATGATGCTGATAGAGAGATTTTAAAACAAGATGGAATAGAACTTGCTAAAGGAACAATAGACAAATTATATGAAGATAATTTCAATATTTATAAAGCATTTACAACAGCAGAAGAAAGATTGTATTTATCATATCCATCATCAGATATGCAGGGAAAAGCATTAAGACCATCAATGTTAATAAATAAAATCAAAAAAATCTATAAAAATATAGAAGAACAAAGTGATGTAATAGAAGAGAAATCAGAAATATTAAATCAAAATACAACATTTGAACAATTAATAAAAAATATTAATAAATTAAAAGAAACAGAAATTGAAAAAATGTGGTATTATGTATATGACTATTATAAAAAAGACGAAAATTGGAACAATAAATTACAACAAAGCTTAAAAGGATTAGACTATTCAAATTTACCAGAAAAAATAAAACAAGAAAATATAGATAAACTATATGGAAATAAATTAACAACAAGTATATCAAAACTAGAACAATATAGAAGATGTCCATTCTCATATTTCTTACAATATGGACTAAAAATAAAACCACAAGAAGAATTAAAAGTACAAAGTTTTGACACAGGAACATTTATGCATGAGACAATTGATGAATTTTTTTCAATTGTAAAAGAAAATGGATATCAATTATCAGAATTAACAGAAGAACAAATATCAGAAATAATAGACAAAATAATTGATGAAAAACTTTTACAAAATAAAAATTATATATTTACATCAACAGCAAAATATAGAGCATTAGTTGTAAGATTAAAAAGATTAGTAAAAAAAGCACTAAAATATATAGTAGAAACATTAACATTAAGTGAATTTAATGTATTAGGAACAGAAATAGAATTCGATGAAAAAGGAAAATATAAACCAATTAGAATAACATTAGATAATGGAAAAAATGTTGAAATAATAGGAAAAATAGACAGAATAGATACAGCACAAAATGAAGATGGAAAATACTTAAGAATAATTGACTATAAATCATCAATAAAAAACATAGACTTAAATGAAGTATATGCAGGATTACAGATACAATTATTAACATATTTAGATGCAGCATGTAAAGAAGAAGATTTATTACCAGCAGGAATTTTATATTTCAATTTAATAGAGCAAATGGTAAAAACAGAAAAAAATATTGGAATTGAAAAAATAGAAGAACAAATAAGAAAAGGTTTTAAAATGAAAGGACTAATATTAGCAGATGTAAAAGTAGTAAAATTACATGATAAAAATCTAGATAGTGGATATTCAAATTTAGTTCCAGCATATATTTCAAAAAAAACTGGAGATATAAGTGAAGGAAATTCTAGTTGTGTAAGTAAAGAAGAATTTAAAGATTTACAAGATTATATGTATAAAGTAATAAAACAAATTTCAAATGAAATTTTAAGCGGAAAAATAGATTTAAAACCATTTTATAAAAATAAAAAAACACCATGTAGTTATTGTGATTATAGAAGTATATGTAATTTCAATAATGGAGCTTGTCAAAATAAATATAATTTCATTGATGAAAAGAGTAAAAAAGAGATATTAGAAAAAATAAAACAGGAAAAGTCTAACTAGCTTAGAATAAGAAAAGGCTTGGCTTATAAGGCGTAAGAAATGACAGAAGCCAAAAAAAGTTAAGTTTCAGGAAAGGAATATCAAAATAATGAAAGACTTATCTAATGAAAATGTAATTCATATTGCTAAAGATGGAGTACAATATTTACAATTTAGAAGATTATTAGAATATAGTGATATTTTAGTACATGCATATAGTTTAGGAATAGATAAAAATTTTAGAACAGCAAGGGCGAAGAATGTAGAGCCATTAACTCAAGAAGAAGTAAAAAAAGCTAATAAAGACTATTCAGATTTATGTAATGCTATTGAAATGAACTATATAGATGCAGTAAAACCAAATCAAGCACATACTAAAAATGTAAAAAAAGTAGATGAACATGTAAACATTAACAAACCAGACTTTAACTTAAAAGAATATGATTTTACAGATGGTTTAATAACAAATAAATCTAATATTTTATTAGCAACAACAAATGCAGATTGTATATTATTGATGTTTTTTGATCCAATAAAAAAAGCAATAGCAAATGTACATTCAGGATGGAAAGGAACACTTCAAAGAATTTCTGTAGAAACAGTAGAAAAAATGCAAAAAGAATATGGAAGCAATTCAAAAGATATTATTTGTTGTATATGTCCAAGTATAAGAAAATGTCATTTTGAAGTTGAAAAAGATGTACAAACTTTATTTGAAAATGAGTTTAAAGATTTAAAATTAGATGAAATTATAGAAAGAAAATCAGAAAATAAATGGCTGATAGATACAGTAAAAATAAATGAAGAAATTTTGCAAAAAGCAGGACTAAGAAAAGAAAATATTATAGATTGTGGAATTTGCAGTGTTTGCAATTCAGATTTAATACATTCATATAGAGTAGAAAAAGAAAAATATGGACTATCAACTGCAATAATTGGATTAAAATAGTAGAAAAGGAAATGTTTTAAAATGGAAGAATTTAAAGTTGTAATGCAAATATTATATAAAGAAAACAAATATTTAATTTTATTAAATACAAGACATCAAAAATATTTTTTGAAAATATTAGATGATGAAAAATTTATGTATCCAACAATGCAAGAATTTACAGAATTATATAATATTTTTGAAAAAAATGAAATAATGTTTTTTTTAATGAAAAAATAAAAAAGCTACAATAATAAATGTGAAAAATTTCTAAAAAGCCTGATGGGATTTGAAATAAGAAAATAGCTGTGCTATGATAAACAAAGAGTAGAGGGGAAAATTGAACAGATCAGGAGATTTAACCATAAAAAGTTAAAATTTGAACCAAAAATTATTTTTGGAAAGATTCTTGTTTCATTAGTAACAGCAATATCAATTTTGGGATGTGGACAAACAGTAAAAGCAGAAGGAAAAAGTCAAGAAATAGTTACAGTAGATCAAATACAAAGTCAAATTGAACTTAATGAAAAAGATATAGAAATTAATCAGGAGAATAGTAGTGATGAAGTAGTAACTATACAAAAATTAGCTCCAAATGAATATAAATTATTAACAGGAAATTGTGGAAGTGATTTGTATTTTGATTCAGTAGAAGAATTTAGTAAGCAATTAGGAAAAAATAAACCAACATATGCTGAAATAGAAAAAAAGATACAACAAAATAGTAGTATTCCAGATAAATATAAAACAGTTTTTATAGAAGGACTAGAGAATTTAAAAGTAACAATGCCTGATTTAAACTTATCAGTATTAGATGAACATTTGAAACGAGGATTAAAAGTTGTAGAAAAAACAGGTAAAGAAATTAGTGAACAAGAAGGTCCAAATTCTATAGCTGCATTTGATAAAGCAAATAGTATACTTTTTATAAATCCAGAGAATGTTAATGAAGAAACATTATTACATGAGTTAGCACATGCAATTACTGGAATTATAATGCAAAAAGATGGAAAAAAAATATATATGGGAACAGAAGCTATAATTTATTTTAAAGACACTGGAAATTTGCAAGTATATGGAACTGGATTTGCAGAAGCAATAGCTGATATTATTTCGAAAAATGCATTAGGAGATAAAGGAATTGAAAAAGGAAGTTATCAAGCAATAAGTGAGCAATTAGAAGTAATGTTAAATGTAACACATGATAGTCCGACAGATCTTGTTAACAAAGGAACATCAAGATTTATTCAAAAAGCGAAGAAAATAGGAATTGATACTATTTATGATAATATATCAAGCTGTGATATGTTATGTACAGCATTACAAGAAGGAATAAGTATTCAAACAGAATTAAGTGTAAAACAAAATTTATATAATTTTTTAATAAAATATGCTATGAAACAATTAGAACAAGGAATAAGTAAAGAGAGAATAATCAAGAACATAGATAATGCAATATTTAATACAACATATTCTAATGTTGTTGTATTTGAAGGTGGAAAAGCAATAGAAAGTTTTGAAATGATAGACTTAAGAAATGAAATAGTAGAAGAAATTCAAAATAAAAATGTAAAGATAAAAGAAGAAAGAGATTAGGAGAATGAAATTGATAGTTCCAGAGAAATTAAAAAAAGGTGACTTAATAGGAGTTGTAGCTCCAGCAAGTCCGATAATTGGAGATAATATTGAAGAAATTCAAAATGCGAAAAAAATAATTGAAAATTTAGGATATAAAGTAAAATTTTCTGAAAATTTATTTTCTAATTCGCAAAATTATAGTGCTAGTGCAAAAGAAAAAGCAAAAGATATAAATGAAATGTTTAAAAATTCGAATATAAAAATGATATGGTGTGCAAAAGGTGGAGAAAATAGTAATTCTACATTTGAATATCTTGATTTTGATATGATAAAGCAAAATCCAAAAATAATTTGTGGATATAGTGATATAACATCATTAACAAATATAATAACTCAAAAAACAGGATTAATTACATATAGTAGTACAAATTTTAAGACAGTAGCAACAGATGAGACAGATTATAGTTTAAAACAAGTTTTGAAAAGATTTGTAGATGGAGATTTGCAATTAGGGGAAGAAGCAGATTATAGAATAATTCAAAAAGGAAATGTTGAAGGACAACTTATTGGTGGAAATTTAAGTTTAACAAAAGCACTAGTAGCTGGAAAGTATAATATAGATTTCACAGATAAAATATTATTTCTAGAAGAATTGGGACTTGAAACATGTCCAGCACTTGCAAATAATTACTTATATTATATGAAACAAAATGATATATTTAAAAAAATAAGAGGAATATGGTTAGGAAATTATACACATGAAAGCAAAATTACATTAGAACGAATTTTGCTAGATGTTATAGGCAGTGAATTTGATGGTCCAATAATAAAATCAGATAATTTTGGACATATTGAGAAAAAAATAGTAATTCCAATAGGAACAAATGCAAAAATAGATACATCTAAGAAATTACCAATTGAATTATTAGAAAAATGTGTAAAATAAACAAAAAACACTTGATTTTTTCAAAAAATGTGTTATAATAATGAGCGTAAAAAACACATAAAGAGTAGTTTAGTAGGAAGTGCCTATGAAAATAGGTCCGAATAGATGAAGATACTTTATGGAAGTTATAACAAAAAGGGAGGAATTAGAAATGGCAGTAGTTGCAATGAAACAATTACTAGAAGCAGGTGTTCACTTTGGACATCAAACAAGAAGATGGGATCCAAGAATGGCAGAATACATATTCCAAGCTAGAAATGGTATTCATATCATCGACTTACAAAAGGCTTCAAAGAAAATTGATGAAGCATATGAATTCATCAAAGAACAAGTAGAAGAAGGAAAAACAGTCCTATTTGTAGGAACAAAAAAACAAGCTCAAGATTGCATGAAAGATGCAGCAATAAAGAGTGGAATGTACTATGTAAATCAAAGATGGTTAGGTGGAATGTTAACAAACTTTGATACAATCCAAAAAAGAATTCAAAGATTAAAAGATCTTGAAAAAATGGAAGAAGATGGTACGTTTGATGTATTACCTAAAAAAGAAGTAATTCTATTAAAGAAAGAAATGGAAAAACTAGAAAAAAATCTTGGTGGAATCAAAGAAATGGATAAATTACCAGGAGTTATCTTCTTAGTAGATCCTAAAAAAGAAAGAATCTGTGTACAGGAAGCACACACTCTGGGAATTCCGCTGATCGGTATCGCTGATACAAACTGTGATCCGGAAGAGTTAGATTATGTAATTCCTGGTAACGATGATGCAATCCGTGCAGTAAAATTAATCGTTTCCAAAATGGCAGACGCTGTTATCGAAGCAAAACAGGGTACTGCAGATGCAGACGGTGAAATCGAAGCTGAATCTGAAGAGTTCGCAGCTACAGAAGAATAATTTTTTGAACCAGTACAGGAAAGCCGACAGGCTTTCCTGTCATTGAAAAAGGAAAAGCCCCTCCGGGCGATTTACGAATATTATTCAGGAGGAAAATGAAATGGCTATCACAGCAGCACAGGTAAAAGAATTAAGAGAAATGACCGGCGCCGGAATGATGGATTGTAAGAAAGCTCTTACAGCTACAGAAGGTGATATGGATAAAGCAGTAGAATTCCTTCGCGAAAAAGGTCTTGCTACAGCACAGAAGAAAGCAAGCCGTGTAGCAGCAGAAGGTCTTTGCAAAACTTTAGTTTCCGAAGACGGAAAGAAAGCAGTTGTTGTAGAAGTTAACGCTGAGACAGACTTCGTAGCTAAGAATGAAAAATTCCAGAACTACGTTGCAGATGTAGCAGCTCAGGCTATGAACACAACAGCAGCAGATATCGATGCTTTCCTTGCAGAAGCATGGGCACTTGATACAACTAAGACTGTTAAAGAAGCTCTTGCAGCTCAGATCGCAGTTATCGGCGAGAACATGAACATCAGAAGATTTGCTCAGGTTACAGAAGAGAACGGTTTCGTTGCTTCCTACACACATATGGGCGGTAAGATTGGTGTTCTTGTAGACGTTGAAACAGACGTAGTTAACGATGCTGTTAAAGAAATGGCTAAGAACGTAGCAATGCAGATTGCAGCTCTGAAACCACAGTACACAAGCGACAGCGAAGTAAGCGCAGAATACATTGAGCATGAGAAAGAAATCCTTATGGCTCAGATCCAGAACGATCCGAAAGAATCCCAGAAACCGGCTAAGGTTATCGAAGGAATGATCACAGGACGTATCAAAAAAGAGCTTAAAGAAATCTGCCTTCTTGACCAGACATACGTTAAAGCTGAAGACGGAAAACAGTCTGTAGCTAAATACGTAGAACAGGTTGCTAAAGAAAACAGCGCTAAAATTGCTGTAAAAGGATTTGTTCGTTTCGAGACAGGAGAAGGTATCGAAAAGAAAGAAGAAAACTTTGCAGAAGAAGTTGCAAAACAGATGAACGCTTAAGCGAAGTTTCGATTGTAAACTGAACCAGAATTTATAGAGGCTCTGAAAGCCTCATAAACACTTTATTTTCTAGTGATTATGAGGTTTTCGGAGCCTTTTTTCTATGAAAAAAAGAAAACCTCTTAATATATAGCTGATTTAGAATAGAAATCAGGGAAGAACATTGAAGAAATGTAAAATATGGAAAAAGCTATTACAGCACAAATTCAAAAGTATAGAAATACTTATATCTCTATAATAAAGGGAAAAAGGAGAGAGGTAAGTATGGATATTAAACAAATCAAAGAAAACAAAATAAGAATGATACTTCAGTTTTCTATTCCTAGTATCATTGCAATGTT
>ERZ840371.4390-NODE-4390-length-10649-cov-6.394563_pt1 | contig 10649 bp, 7 predicted proteins | sample MGYA00519937_ERZ840371 | MGnify/ENA primary metagenome ERZ840371 (study PRJEB31850, sample SAMEA3708873) | human gut metagenome | biome: human gut; feature: human-associated habitat; material: faeces | place: China | collected 2014 ... | reverse complement strand
TCACTTTTCTACCGTTTAGAGCGTATAATACTGATAATCAACTAATAATAGATACATCATTAAACTTCCAAACCTGCACCACTCCCACCCTTGTGGAATCTCAAACGGAATCTCCTCGTCAATGCACTTCACCTCCCCTGTGGCGAGAAACTTCTCATAATAGGAATTGTCCTCACCGCGATAGATAATGGATTCGTTCTTGTCTTTTTTGATTTTCTTCTCTTTGACCAACCGAGCCTTTTCCTCCCTAATCCGTTCAAGAAGTACTGATGCAGGTTCGTCATTCGGATCTTGCGGTACAAGTTTTCCCTGTATCGCCCATTGAAGTATGCTGTTTTTAAGTTGTTTTCCGTTCATTTATTTGCTGTATTGAAATGTGAAACGCTGTCTCACATATTTATCATTCGGGATATTCGTCAAGAATCTTGTCAAGTTGAGCCTGCAATTCTTCTCGCTTTGGGAGGTATAATTGGTATCTGGCAGCAAAAAGTTGATTCGTAATACCTTCGAGTGCATACTCCAACAGCAGCTCATCTTTCTTTGCGCCCAACACAATCCCGATAGGAGGATTATCATCATTCTGACATATCTCTGTCTTGAAATAGTTCAGGTAAAGATTCATCTGACCTATGTCTCCATGCTTGATCTCACCCCGTTTTAAGTCTATCAGAACATAACATTTCAATATGCAATGATAGAACACCAAGTCCACCTTGAGTCGTCTGCTTCCAATGTGCATCACAAACTGGCGCCCCACGAAGGCAAACCCCCGTCCGAGTTCCAGTAAGAACTTTTCCATATTGGCCTTCAGAGCTGCTTCCAATTCACCTTCCTTGTACTGTTTCTTCTGCGGAAGTCCGGCAAATTCCAAGACAAAAGGATCCCTAATAATATCCTGTGGAGTAAGCACCTGATGCCCCTCGTTTGCCAAAGCCAATACTCCTTTCTTATCCGTACTCAATGCAAGCCGCTGAAACAATGCACTTTTTATTTGCCGTTTCAGCTCCCGCACTTTCCAGCCTTGGCGTATGGATTCCGTGAAGTAGAACTTCATCTCCAAAGGGTCATCACATTTCAACAACTCGAAATAATGACTCCATGTCAATTTGTGAGACAGTGTCTCACTTTTTGGGAAAGCGAGATAGAGTTTACGCATATAGGTTAAATTGGACCGGCTGAACCCACGACCGCATCTTATTGTCAAGTCCTTTGATAGATTTACGAGAAGTTGCTTGCCGTATTCGGCCCGAGCCATCCCTTTTTGCTCAAATTCAACAATATATTGTCCTGTCTTCCAGTTCGCATCAAGAAGGTGTGCATTTACGGCTGTTATGGCATCGGCCTTAGCCTCCGTCCATAAATCCGTAATATGGTTGACAAGTTCACTGTACGCCGGATCGTTATATTGCACTATCGTTGTTTCTGTATTCATCTTCTTTTTCTTTTCTAATAGGTCACCTTTCTATTTCTATACCGAGAATTTTCTGTATCTCGGCCAAGGTCTTGTCTATCTCATGGTCAAGAGCCGCCCGTTTTTTGTAATAGTCAGCCAGCAGCTCGGCCGGAGGCAAAATTTCTTCATCTTCTTTCGGGAACTTGCATAAGTCGAAATTGCAGTCAGAACCAATCAGGTCTTCGACTGAATAGCAGCGAGCTTTCTCGTTCCCTTCCTCAATAATGATTTCCTTACGGTTATCCCACCATTCTTTGATAGGATTACAATGTTCCAAACGCATCGGTTTTGTTTTGGAGAAATGCTTGTATCCCTCCGGCATATCCAAACGATAGAACCATGTCTCTTTGGTAGAGTAACCGACAGGTGAATCTTCTGCCTTTTCATTATTGAAAAACAGAATATTCGTTGCTATGCTGGTGTAAGGCGAAAAAATGCTTCCTGGCAATCGAATGATTGTATGCAGATTAAAATCACGCAACAATTTTGTCTTTATGGCTATCTTGGTATTGTCCGCGCCAAACAGAAAGCCATCAGGAACAATAACGGCTGCTCTGCCGTTTTTCTTCAAGCGATACATGATAAGCACCATGAACAGGTCGGCAGTTTCACTGCTTCGCATGTCGGAAGGAAAATGAGACTTGACATCGGCTTTTTCGTTCCCACCATATGGAGGATTCATGAGTACGACATCAAATTTATCCTCTTCCGTATAGTTGAGAACATCTTTAGTCAGTGAGTTGTCATGAAATACCAATGGCTTATCTATGCCATGGAGCAAGAGATTTGTTACACACAGCATATAAGGGAATTGTTTCTTTTCGATACCAAATACAGATTGATTAAACTTCTCTCTGTCTTCAGCAGTAACCACTCGCTTGTCAAGTTCTCCAAGCCAACTGGTAATAAAGCCACCGGTTCCACAAGCAAAATCCGCCATCTTCTCCCCAATCTGCGGCTTAATTATTTCCGCCATAAATTCAGTTAAAGCTCTCGGCGTATAAAACTCGCCGGAAGATCCGGCGGACTGCATTTCCTTGAGTATGTTTTCGTAAATTTCACCGAAAGCATGACTTTCTTCATAGTCGGCAAGATTGAGATCGTCAATTACATTCAGAACCTGTCGGAGTTGTACCCCATCTTTCATATATTGGTTGGCATCTTCAAAAACAGTTCTTACGATTGCTTGCCGGATAGGTGTGTCGGGAGTAATCTCTATCTTCTTGAGTTTATCAAATACCACATTGTTGACAAATAATAGCAGGTCATCTCCCGTCAGGGCATGCCCGCTTCCATCATCGTGAGCCCAATTACGCCAACGGCATTCTTCAGGAATAATGGATTTATAATCATCCTCTATTTCCCAGTCATTCTCTTTCTCGTCATAAACTTTAAGAAAGAGCATCCATGCCATCTGCTCTATGCGCTGTGCATCACCATTGATACCGGCATCATTGCGCATTATATTGCGTATCCGTTTTACGAAATTCGACAAACTCATATTTTACTTTTCTTTTTATGCTACATTATATATCAGTTGAGTCAGATTGTTTACTGCATTAAGGTAACCTTGCTTGCCGCCAAACAGTCTGGCAATGTTTGCAGGGGAGCCAAATCTTCTGAATGGATCGTTTTTCAAAACCGAAAGATTCTCCAGTTCAGAAATACCCTCGTCCATATATTTGTCAAGCAGAGCTTCAAGCACGAGTCTGGCTTGCTCTCCATATTTACTAAAGACATCTCGTTTCTTTACTTGCTCTGCTCGTTCTCGTCTTGTCAAGGTCTTCTTTCCGTATGCAATATGACAGATAAAGTCAAAGTCATCCACATCATCCATATTCCGGTCATGCTTCAGAACCGCAAGGTCAATACCGGCTTCTTTAAGCATTTCCGCTATCTCGCTTTTCCTTTTTAGGGCATTCCACTTAGAGGTAAAGGTTTCTATTGTCGCATATGTGTCAATAATATTCTTCTTAGTATAATCTGTGATGCTTTCTGTACGAAGTAGTTTCCCGTTCGTATCATAAACGGAAACCACTTTATTGATTACTTTTACTTCACAACCATTTTTATCCACAATTGGTTTTGGTCGTGGCACCGGTGTCGGGCACTCACAAGGATTTTTGCCACAGACGGGACATACCGAAGGTGTAGTAGGTTTTGGACAGACACAAGGATTTTTGCCGCAAACAGAACATGGCTTCGGAGGATAATCTGGATCAATCTCTATCGGGCCATCCCAATCCGGATCAGCAAAAAGGCGTGTCACATTGCGAAAGTCCATTACTACAAAATGTGTTTTCCCTTCTTTTTCACGAATGCGGGTGCCTCGTCCTATAATCTGCTTGAACTCTGTCATTGAGCCGATCTGTTGGTCGAGGACTATGAGTTTGACCATTTTACAGTCAACACCAGTTGATAGTAATTTACTGGTCGTAGCTATTACCGGATATTTTGATGCAACAGAAATAAAATAATCCAGTTTCCCTTTGCCATATTCATCGCTGCCAGTAATGCGGACTACATAGTCGGGATTCTTTTTGCACATATCTGCATTGGCATTGACCAGTGCGATTCGCATTCTCTCCGCATGCGCCTCGTCAGCACAAAATACAATGGTTTTTGCCATACGATCTGTGCTTTTGAGATAGTTGGTTATTTCTTGTGCTACTTCCCGATGGCGATCTTCAATCACGATGTTATAGTCGTAGTCACTGTTGTTGTATATCCTGTCTTCGATTTCATTGCCGTAAATATCCTTTTGGCCTTTGATTGGTCTCCACTCATCCCCGATGTTTGTTGAAATATTTATGACTTTAAACGGAGCAAGGAAGCCATCTTCTATCCCGTTTTTCAAACTATATGTATAAACAGGCTCACCAAAATATCCAATGCTTGATTGATAACGTGTTTCTTTTGGCGTTGCAGTCATTCCGATGTGTGATGCAGAGGAAAAATAATCCAGTATGGTGCGCCAGTTGCTGTCATCTTTTGCACTTCCTCTATGACACTCGTCAATGATTACGAGATCAAAATAATCCGGATTAGGGAAAAGCTCTCGATAGTTTTTTGCATCATTTTGTCCGATAAGTTGCTGGTAAAGTGCAAAATACACTTGATGAGAAAGCAATTCCTTCAATTTGTCCTTGTCCTTGGAATAATCTATTTTATGGATTACTTTTTCCAAAGGCTTGAAATCTTGTTCAATGGATTGATCTACCAATATATTGCGGTCGGCCAGATAAAGAACTTTTTTCTTTAATCCACTCTTAAGCAGTCTCCAGACTATTTGAAACGCAGTGTATGTCTTACCTGTACCGGTAGCCATCACAAGTAAAATACGGTTTTGCCCTTTTGCAATGGCGTTGATAGTACGATTTATAGCATTAAGTTGATAATATCTTGGAGGGAAAATATTTTGTCCGCTACACAATGGCTGGTTAATGACAGCTTCCTCCTGTTCATTAAGCCCGTTTCCTTCGTTTATCTCTTTTTTATACCGTTCAATCAATTCTTCGCGGGTCGGAAATTCATCCATACCGAAACATCGTTCCTGTCCGGTTAGAAAATCATGCTCGGCAAAACCCTCTCCATTAGAACTGAACGCAAATTTGACATCGAGCATTTTTGCGTATTCCATCGCTTGTTGTAAACCATAGGAAACAGTATGCTTGGCATCCTTTGCTTCAATAATAGCGATTGGCGTAGCTTTATTCACATAAAGCACATAGTCAGCGAACTTTGGTTTTTCACGATGCACAATATTGCCATGCAAGCTGATTTTACCATCGGTAAATTTCACTTGTTGTTCCATGAAAATACTATCTTTTGTCCATCCCTTGCTTGTGATGGCTTCGTTGATATAGCGGAACTTTACATCTTCCTCTGATAATTCATGACTGATGCCCATGTTCATATAATATTTTATTATCGGAAGTTCAACTCATCAAAACTCGGAGTTCAATATTCGGTTATCTATATCATTGGCGTTCTTTCTCGTCAGTTATCAAATCTTTCAAATCTACTTGAAGTATCTTTGAAATCGCTAAAAGTGTTTCCAAATCCGGCTGGTACCTGTTGCAAGCGTAACTATTGATTGTACTGAAACTCTTGCCAACTTGTTTTGCAAGCCAAGTTTGTGATATACCTTTTTGCTCAAGAATATCTTTTATCCTGTTCAACTTCATACCTCTCTGAATTTTGCTACAAAATTACGCTAAATTTTGCGATATTAGGGCACTTTCGACGAACAAAATTGCTTTCATGCAAAAGAACACACTTTTTGAACAGAAAAATGGGTTGATAGCATGTACTGTTTTCTTAGAAAAACTTATAAATCGCGGGAACTTTGCGGTATCAAATTACAACGAGTATTGAATGTATAATTTGATAATCAGAAAGATATAGAATGTTATTCGGTTCAAGCGTGGAGTTGTTAGTTTATCGTACTGGAGGCTCTGGTAAGCCATTGGACAAATAAACAATACCCCACACTTGGGCAGTATATCGAGAATGATATAGCTACGCAAGTGATGAGTGTTTGTATTACTTATCCCTGTCCTTAAAATTTACCAGATTTCCAGTACAGGATGAAGCTAAACACTTTCATCAATCAATATGTTACTACCTATCGGATAGCACCACAAAGTTAGAAAATGTTTCTTAAAATACAACGCACTCGCGGGGTATTGTAGATGCAAATTTCAGCTAAAAGTTTCTGAAAATCAAGATTGACCTTATAGAATGTTTATCATAACTTTCGGGGAAATGTTGACTATGATATTTATTAAAAAAGCTCGCCATTTCTGACAAACTTTCACTTATAAATACTCACTTAATTTGATATATAATTAAAGAATAAGTGAGTGAATATTTCTCTTAAAAATCAAGTTTCCTATCATAATGGATAAAGAAATGGATTTATTATATTGTAATATAGGCTGTTATATGGGTTATATGTGATTATGAAAATTTTGGTACATTTTCTTCGGACCATATCTCCACACTCAATTTCGGGGCAGTTCCGATATGCTTTATGAATTCATCCGTCATTATGGCATATACATAGTCCTGATATTCCCGGGTTGTTACGATGGAATCGTGTATCGTGAATATGGGTACGCTCTGTTTCCGTTCCTTCCAAATCCGCAGGCAACACCTGTGCAATATGATTGTGCTTTCGATGGATTGCAAGGCCCGTGACAATCTGCTGTTGGGTTTCTCCATCTCGCAGTCCGGATATTTCCGCTTGATGATTCGGAACAGTTCCGCCACTTTCGGATATAGCTGGGTTGAAAATACCCGCTTCAACTCGTTTATCATGGGGTTATCGTGCTGTCCCTGGTTGCCGGAGAATAGCATGTAGAACATCAGTATCTTGGCATCTTTACGTTCTATGGGTGATTGCCCCTCCTGTAAATTCCGGTTCGCTATGTCCCGGATTTGCTCGTAAATGGTTCCCTCCGATACCAGCCGTATGTACTCTGCAATATCCCTGTCTGCGAGTGTTTCAAAGAATTTTCTAATCCTGTCTATCAGTATCGGGGATTGGAACAACTCCCGGATATTTGCAGGCAGGTCATACAAAGTCAGCGGCAGTTCCGCGCCCTCCTGCCAAAATCGTGGATTCAGCAGCAGGCAGGAGAGGTAGGGCTGGCAATTCTTGATGTCTATGCTCACCAAGGGCAGACCGTCGTAGGTGATGAAGTTTCGCAGGTCTTTCTGAATATTGGTGAGCACGGAATGAAGCCGATGCACGTTCTCGTCTATACTTGGCCCATATTCCCGCTCCGTAATCAAGTCGATATTTCGTAAGGCTGCCATATATTGCGTGTGGGGATTTTTGGGGCAGTTCTTATCCCGGTTCCAGTCCCACGATTCGTGCGAATCGTCCTGCATTTTAAGCCTGCATATCGTTTCTGCATATTCATAAGCCTGCGGATTGATCCGAAGTTTACGCTGGTCATACCAATAGAACAGGTAGGGATAGTTCTTCCGGTCCTTGGCATTGTCCTGCCTGGGATTTTCATAGTCGCCAATCTCTGATTCTATGGCATGAAATGCTTCGCCTATATACGGGTCTGCCCACCTGTACCACATCGATTTCTCCCCGATGATATATTGCCCGTCGCAGACCAATACGCTCGTATTGACCAGATAGTCTATGTAGTATTTACAGTCCTTGACATGATTGCGAAGCGTCGGAGTATGGATAGGTACGAAGCCGTCCTCACGGATTAAATCCGAGTTCCGGGCGGGAATCTCCGCCAGCAGATTCAAGATGTAGAGGGCCTTGAAATCCCGAAAGGCTTTGTGCTGGAATCCGTACTCCTGCGGGGGATATTGTTCTTTGTGGCGTTCCAAGTCGAAATTCTCGGGCAGGGATATATGGCCTTTCTTGATTTTGCCCAGGCATAGCAGGCATAGCGATACGCCCTTTTGCAAGGTTTTATTGGGCCTGCGAAACAGATTTTTAACCCAATTCACGAATTTTATCCATAATTTCTTCATACCCATTATGATAGGAAATTTGATGCGTTGTATTACATTAGTTCTAAAATACGGTTTACCGTCGTAGTGGCTACGATTCGTTGTAAGGGCTCGAATCCCATATCCCTGACGGCTCCTACCGTTCGAAAATTCGTCTTGTTGTGCGAGCGTTTCTCCTCGAAGAAGCAATGATACAGCTTGATGGCTTCACGATTGCTTTTCAGCTCCCGGGCTTGGATATTTATCAATACGGCATTCATCTTTTCCCGGATTTCATCGCTTGTCATACGGCTCTCTTGAGGGAAATAATCCCTCAATAGGATTCTGAACGGATGGTCGTCTGCAAGGCATGCGAAGAATATGCTCCTGCGCAAGTTCCGATACCATACTGCGTTCCAATTTATCCCGCCTTTCGTCAGTCGGGGTGTCAGCATGTCTATGAGTTTATCCAGCGGAACGTAGGGGTATAACTCCTTTACCCGCTTCAAAAACGTGCGGCCATGCCTGTTATTTCGTGTTTCTCGGATCATCCGATCCAATACATCGTCTGTTATGGAACCCTGCAATTTGGCCTGTAACAGCTCGTCAATCGAGGCTTGCACATATTGTATGATGATATTTCTCTGATCTTCCAAATTTTCTTGCTCAACAATTTTTTGCTCTTCGTCTTTCTGAAATTTATCCGGAATTGGGTCTCTGTAAGTGCAAATTTTACAGGTGGTAGCTAACGCATCTAAAAATAAGCTTTGGCTTGTATAGGTCCTGGTGCATAACTGCTGATATTCTCCCAGCGCGTCGATATTCAGATAGGCAGGTACGACTTTGCCATGAATGTTCCGGCGAATGATACTGATAGGCTGGCTTCCGAATACGCTGTGCTTGCTGCGTTCTACGATGGCGTCTTTAACATCCGCAAAGTTTGCGGGCAGGACATTCTCGCAGGATTTCTGTATATCTTCCGAGCTGTTGGCGAATTGGCTTAGTATTTCGGCTTTGTGCTCGTATTCTTCGAGTGTTATTGCTTTCTCCGGGGTCTTGGGCTTGTAAAAGTCGTATATGATGGTTTCACTTAATAACCCCAGTTCATCCCTGCATCTTCCCGAAATCTGATATATCTTTTCCGGGGATAACAGCGTTTGAATGCGTCGCGGGTCGGTAACTGTCAACAGATGGAACCGCTCCTCAATATCCACCCCGACAAAGTAGGTGCTTGTGATAAAGGTGATCGGGGTTGCCAATTTCCCGGAGTGCAGGGACCGGTAGTATTCTCCGACCATCGTTTGGCTTTGGGAACTGCACGCTACCGAGCAGTCCGCCTGCAATTCAACGGGCAATAACCGAATTACGGTGTTGATGGAGCGTATGGAGTTATAGGCGACAACGATTTTATCGTTCGGATACTGTTTCCGACAAAAGCCCAGCCTATCCGCGACCTCTCGGTGCATATTATTCGTCCGAATGATATTTACGGGGCGTTTCTTCGGATGCTCGTAGTTGATTTCCAGTAAAGGCTCCTCTTTCAACTGCGGATGGGTGAACGGACGTATCGTCGCAGACACAAGGCATCGTTTGATCGGCGGGAATTCGAGGTAATAGTCGATGACATTCTCCATCGCTTCACGGAACTTACCATCGGACTGGAACGTGTCTATCTCATCGACCATGATATGCCAGTCCATATGCGGTTCATACAGTTTTGTGATAGGAATATTCAATGGTGGAAGCGAGGGATCATGCTTTAACTTTTCGGCGTATTCTTCGAGTTTTTTTCTCACAAATCTTGTGGGCTCTTCTTTGATGTATTTGATCTGCTCCATCACGCGGCCTAAACTGTCTGCTACCACGAGGATTTTCTTGTAAGGGAAAGTACCCGTTCGCTTCTCCGCGATATAGCTGCGGATTTGTTCATCCGTAGGACTTTTGCATTTCTCCTCCGGAATGTCGCTCCCGACGTAGAGGAAGCGGTTCGATGTACGCTCCTTGTTGTAACCCCGCAGGTATTTCTGATAGGCCAGCTTTTTGGTCGGGAGGACGATAATCGTATCGCGCGGTTGATTCAGTGCCAGGGTAGTGGCTCCGATACCCGGAACGCTTTTCTTGACGATACCATAGGGCAGGCTGGTGAAAATTCCGCCTAACTTGGCTCTCGGATAAAGTAGCGTCAGACGCATGCACTCTATGCGCTTATGCGTATCGTCGTGATAAATGATTTCATACCGGACCGGATTCTTCTCGTCGTTGAATGTGTCTATGGAAGCTCCGTTGTACATGTAGCACCGGTAATAGCCTATACCATCGCAGTAACCGCTGATATTCGGATAAAAGATTTCATAGCGAGGGTCCTCTATCTTCACGGTATTAGCTGGGATTTTAGATAGAGTAGCCCGTAGTTTGGGATCAATTTTATCGTCATTCATACATGGAACGCCTTTTGAAAAAGACCGCCTATGCTCTCACCATAGGCAGTCATGTAAAGATACAAGATGTTATTGAGATTATCAAGTTCCTATTCGCTAATCGTTCGTTTCCCCCAAAACTTTTTCCAGCCGTCCGATATGATTGCTGATATTCTTATTTAGGACCTGTGCATAGGAATGCTGGGTAACTGAAATATTGGAATGCCCGAGCAGTTTGCTCACTACCTCAATAGGAACATCGTTATAGAGCAGGATGGTCGTGGCAAAGGTTTTCCGGGCCGTGTGATGCG